>Ga0206130_10008003_pt1 | contig 11505 bp, 16 predicted proteins | sample Helgoland_Spring_9_FD_148637 | JGI IMG/M metagenome (GOLD analysis project Ga0206130, IMG submission 148637) | Pelagic subsurface seawater microbial communities from Kabeltonne, Helgoland, North Sea - Helgoland_Spring_Bloom_20160512_1 | ecosystem: Environmental > Aquatic > Marine > Epipelagic ...
ACTGCCACTTGTTGTTACAGTTTGATATGGGCCTTCTGCAAAGTTAAATGTAATTGCGCCACTTGTTGTTCCCTTGGAAACACGAGTTTCACTCATATCTTTTTGTTCAAAGTCACTGATAATAGCACCACCGCCACTGTTGTCCAGTGTGGTACCAGTTAGTGCACTCTTGAGAACTACCTTACTCTGCAGGTCTTCAATCTCAGACTTAGCATTAGTAAAGTTAGTTTTGATATTGGTAAAATTATCTCGAAAGCCTTGACTGTCATTGTCCTGACCAGCGATAGGGTAAGTACCATCTATGTTATTTGCATTAATTGAAGAGGCCATCTAAAAACTCCGTATATATTAACATTATTTATCTAAACACTGATCTCTGCGGAAACTTAAGATACATGTCTCCATCGTCAGGTTCTTGATATTTGTCTACACTTGCAAAGAATCTAGTTTGATCACCGTCTAGTGTAGTTGCTTGTGTAAAGTTTGGTTGAGTCTGACTATTCACTACATCAAATGTAGTTTCAGCAGTATTCAACCACTTGTTTGTTTCTTTATTGTAGTATCTACTCAAGTTATTGTCAAGAATGTATCTGTCAACTTCAAAACTAATCTTCTTGAGATCAATACTGGTTCTCTGCTCTAGTAGATAGGCAACCTTGTCGCCCTGTCCTGGCTGGCAATAAACAACAGGTGCTGATAGTGTCCATCCAAGAACCTTGCCTGAATCCTGTAGTTGTTTGTCCTGCATCCATTCTGGCAGAGTAAGTCTCTCAAGTACTGCTTGGCCAATCTGACTTCTAATTCTAGTACGCATGTTTTCAATAGCATTGGGATATGCATATCTGTAGTTACTTTGGTCAGTGCTCAGATTGCCAGTGTCCATTTTAGGCCAGCCATCACTAACACGAATCTCTTTGGTAAATCCGCTCATTGCAGTAACACTCTGTTGTTTCTGTAAATCAATACTCTGACCAGCTGGTGTTGGCAGCATTGTAATTGGATCAACGCCCATGCCCTTGTCCACTAGTTCAATATAAACAATATCGTATTTGCCAGTACCATCTGCATTATAGGCTCTGGCTACTTTAAGCCCACCAAATCGCAGGGTATTATTAAAGTGATTCTGTGCCATTGCTTCCACATAGTCAGTGTTGGGAACAGGATTTAATCCACTAGCAACAATCGCTCTAATATTTCCCTGGATACCAAAGTTTACATCACCGTTTCTGTATACATCCGCAGGATCAATATCGTCTGCGTTGTTGATAAGACTACTGTAAATATCACGCTGTTCAATTACAGGCAATGCTTTAATATACAAACTCTCATAAGGTTTAAAGGAACTTGGTGTTATATCAATAGTAAATGTCTGAAAAGTGTCGATAGTTAGATCGTTGGAGTATGCTCTAACTGTGAAACTGTAAGATCTCTCAAAGGTTGTTTCTGCTGACAGTGTGTTGCTCACACCATCAAATGTAGTAGTACCAGTGTCAAACATCATGTGTTCAAAACTAACACGACCTGTAATCAATCCATTGGTTTCCAAACGCAACCCCTGTGGTAGTTTGTTAGGGTAACTAGATTTAAGTTCATATTGCACAGGTTTGTTGTTACTAATGCTTGCACGAATGTCTAGCTCTGACACATCTCCTGTTTTAATAGTGCCCAGGTCAGCAGTTGGCCAAGTCACTACGCCAGCAACATTGCCCACAATAGTCAGTGTAAAGTATACCAACTGACTTTCGTATTCAGGACTGTTTTTCTTATAACACTTAACAGCAAATTGGTATTCTGTGGTAGTTGCTGCTTGGTTGGGAATATATCCAGACAACCAACCACTGTTCATATCCATGGTAAGTCCTGGCGGTAAACTATATGTACCACGATCAAATATATCCTGGTCAAATCCTGATCCAAGAGCATCAAATCCCAGTGCAGCACCTGTGGTGATGGAAAACTCCAGTGGGTCTCCATCAAAGTCGTAGCCTATAAACTGGAAGTTATAATAGTTGTCGTGTAGTATTGTGCCTAAATCTGCAGGCTTTGTTACAATATAAGGACTACGTTTGACTTCTAGATCCGCTGTAATCTGACTTTCAATAAGCAGGCTGTCCACTGTTGGACTAAAGGTGTCTGCTGTTAGATCCGTGTTATCTGCGGTTAATATATTGCGGCTTGCCACGTATAAACTATAGTCTTTGGTAGATGATCTATTAGTGCTGTCTACTACTTCGACAGTAAATTTATAGTTTTTACTCACACTTTGTGTAGCAAAGCTGAAACTACCTATGTCAAAGTTATTAACATCAAAGCCTGGTGTGCCAGTTTCTGATGGCACCGGTAATAGCCATCCACTTAATAGTCCACTGGTGCTTAATGTAACACCAGCTGGCAATGCGCCGCCAATAACTTTCCAGGTTTGTGTATCAAAAGGATCTGGATCAGTAGCTGTTAGTGGTACAGAAATTTCCTGCCCGTCAAAGTAACTGCCAAGATCGCTTGCTGGAAGAGTGTCAATTATTGGATCATCGGGACCTGTGATAGTCATGGTAAACACTCTATCTGCTACCAACCCATCGTCACTGGTAGCTCTTACCACAAACTCACTGGTTACATCTGTGCCAACCTCCTGGGGAACGCCCTGGATATAGTCCACACTTTTAGGAAAGCCTTCGCACTGCCCATAAATGGTGATACGAATCCCATCAGGAAGTATGCCACTCAAATACTCATAGGTATCGGCATTATTTGCGTTTAATTGTACCTGGTAAAACTCGTTTTCAACGACAGTACCAAGAGACCCTGGGGGAGTTACCCAAACTGGTGCGACCATAAATGCTCCTCAAGTAAACATTTATAGTATTTATCGATAGTATTGTTATATGAAAACAGTGTTAAACTGCGAAACTCTCGCCACACCCGCAACTTGATTTGGCTTGGGGATTAATTACCTTTAAATAACTGCCGCCTAGTTCACAAACATAGTCAACTGTGCATCCAATTACAAACATCTCTGAAATGCTATCAATAACAAGCAGATCTTCTACTAGAGTGCCATCTTGTGCAACATCAACAAAATCCCACTTGTATGTAAACCCACTGCAACCGCCACCAAAAACACCTAGACGAACATAGTTTTTATTCTCATGCTCAGTCATTGTGCTTAGATATTCTTTTGCTGTTGGCGTTAGTGTTAACATTATGCTGCTCTTTCTACATAGTAATCTTGTTTTTTATAACCATTGCTAGGGTACTGACAACCATCCTTGCAGGTGCACTCGGATACCCATTCCTCATCTACATGTGAGGTGCAAGATTCATATCCATAAATTCTTCCATTTTCCTTACATTTGTGCGGTGCTGACATTTTATTTGTGCCTGTAGGTTAATCTACCCTTGGTTAAATCATAGGGTGTCATTTCAATGGTTACTCGATCATTCACTAGCACGTTAATCTTGTTCATACGCATACGCCCGTTTGGGTGTGCTACGACTTCCATCTTATTTTCAAGCTCAACAAGATACTTACCGCCTGGGATAATCTTTGTAACTACGCCTTCTAATTCTATTAATTGGTTTTTTGTCATCTACTGATATTTATTAAATTTGTTGAAACTATTTGACCCTGGAACTAGAAGAAAAATTTATCTTCGTTACTAGTAGTTTCAACACTGGTCCTTATAAAAAGCAAAGGGCGGGAATAAATCCCGCCCAGGCTTAAAATTTATGTGTATTAAACAGATGCTTTTGCTAGTGCGCGGTAACCAGCGGCTACTACTGCACGGCTTGGTGTGCCAATACGATACTTGTTCTTGACACGACCTTTTGTATCTACAGATTCGTTACAGTAGATAGCAAAGCCTTTCATACGTAGAGCTGACACAGTTGAACGTGCATTGCCTACGCCAAAACGAGCTTCGATTTGCTTTGCAGTAAGTGCAACGCCTGTCTTAAGTACGGCAAGAACCTTGTCTTGTCCAGTTGGGGTAATAGTTTTCATTGATTATTTCCTTTTTTAATCGATTTATGCATAGCAACCTTTTGTTACTATGTTGTCTATATAATACACTGAATATTGTCTAATAGTCAATATATTTTATTTAAGAGTGGCGGACAGGGTGGGATTCGAACCCACGGAACCCGATAAAGGGTTCGCTCAATTAGCAATCGAGTACTTTCGGCCTCTCAGTCACCTGTCCTATTTTTAAACTTTAGTTTAGCGTACAGAACATCCCGATATCAAGAGGGCCAGTACGAGAATCGTCTGTTCGATCACGCAACCATATTTCAATATTGTCGACATCATCTTCATACCATTCACAGTATACATCATATTTTTCTAGATCCTCGTTGGTAAGTTTACCTTCGACGGTAGCAATTAATGCACGGGCTTTAAAGTTTGCCTGTGCATCAACTACATTAGTCATATCTGTGTTTGGCCCGCTATTTACTGTATCATTTACATTTAGACTTTGATTAGTCGTCATATCTATTTATTCCCCGCCCAAGCACTGTTTGTAGGAAATCAAAGTTTCAGTTAGCGCCTTTCGGGCAGTTGAGGGATCAGTTTTAGCATTACGAACAATAAAGTTAATGGCCTGTTTTTTTTCTAATTGAAGACCATAAATTGCTTCGTTTGCCGCATATTGGATTTCTTTAGTAACCATAATAACTAACCTCATTTTTTTGACGTCGGACAATTTTTTGCAGACCATCCACTAACTGCTTGTTAACTTCCACTATAGTAACATAACTACAGCAGATGTCAACCTTGATTAGACATTATTGTTAGATATTTTCCACTAGGAGATTGTAAACAAATTTTTGATAGTGTTGACCGTAATGACGATAAGTCACAATATAACCCACATGAACTCGCATGTTTGCCGACTTAGGCTCGTTATAACAGTTATATTGATTTTCGTATACAGGCCCACCACCAGGATTGATCATTTGGGCAAGAAAGTTGCGAGTATCGATTGTCTCAACAACCCGTCTTTCATGATAGCATTGTGTATTGCCTACTGTGTGTTCAGTGTGTTTGTAAGCATCTTCAATAGCAACAATACGCACTCTGACAGGTTGAGCATCTCTGAGATTAACATCCCTTTGCACTTTAAAAGGAACTCTATTAGATCCTTCTACTTCAAAACCCCAGGTAATTTTAACTGCACTACATACAACAATTAAAAATACCAATACCGCAACTGTATAACGAAAAATAATCGACATTTTCTAATACCTTGTTTAGTTTAGTACAATATCCTGACCGGTATAAATGTTAATACCGGCTGCAATCAACACTTGCTCTACTTCCCTGGGTACATCAGTTTCCTGTTTTCCCCTGGGAATATAGACACCTTTAACTTGACCATCAGCACCGAAAATAAGTGCCCAATCGTCGTCTTCCATTAATTCACTCAATTCACCAGTTACTTGCATCGTATGTCTCCCGACTGTTACTTGCAAGGTTCTCCAGTAGTTACAGGATCGACAGTCTTTCCATCAGGGTTAACTTGTTTAAAGTAAAAGTGAGCGCCTGGTCCCAGGTCAAAGAGTGCAATAAATGCACGTTCACCATTTGGTCCCGGATTTTGTGTGACTGTGTGGCAACCTGCGAAGTCAAAAGCAGGCTCGCCTTTTTTATATGCTGGAGTAAAACCGCATGCACTTGTAAGCATGAGTGAAATTACTGCAACTGCTGGTAAAACCTTTTTCATTGTATTCTGTATTCCTTTAAGTAATATTATTGCAAAACTTCTGCAACACTGCTATTTATGTTAATATAATACTATATTAATGGGAAAATGTCAACCTTTTCTTAGATTAAACAATTAAAATCTCTCTTAAAGAGATAGTAAATCACTTAAACTAATTGCCAGCACATCTATCCTGCTTGCCACTAAGAAAGAAAATATTAGGGGAAGCATTTCGTATTTTCTAAACAAAATTCCTATTGGCAACAATACTATGAAAACACTAAGGTAGTACAAGGATTGAAAAAATTGCGAACCTACATACACTACTACTGCCAGCAATACAATTAGTATAATAGTTTGTAATATCTTATAGTTAATTTTACTCATATAACATATGTATTTGGCGAAAGGCCAGGCTATAGCCAACGCAATTAAGTTTGTTATAACTAGCAAATAAGCTACATTACTAAAAAATTCTGCTGTAAAATTTTCGCCACCCAATATAAACCCACGGGAACTCGCTAACTCGTATAACAATGCTTCACTTGGCACAATTGGTATGCCTAGCACAATTAATGGCAATAAACAAGCAAATGATCCTGCGTTATTTCCTGTTTCCGCGCTAACCAGAGATGGGTAGTTTCCTAGTTTGTACTTTTTCTTCCGCCGCTGAATCCATTTTTCTAAACCATAACTTATGTTACTACTCATTGTGGTGCTTAATCCAGGAGTAAATCCTGCAAAGAAACCCACAATCGTTCCTCGTAAACTTGCTCCAATATTGTCCCAATATCGTTTAAGATGTGGGATGATCTTGCCCGTGGATATATCTATGTTAGTATCTATAAAATTTACATTCCAGTTATTAATAACTATAGGAAAAACATAAAGAGATAGGACTACACTAACTAACGGCAGTCCAGTAGTTAAGTCGGCATTATTAAATGTAGCAAAGCATGCATCGTCAATACTTCTACACCCAATGGTTCCCAAAGTATATCCTATAAAGGCAAGGACACATGCTATTAATCTGTTACTACTAGAAAAAATTAATAGAACTAGTACTAATATAATTATGCAGGCTTGAATGTATGAGCTATAAAAATAGTATAAGTTTTCTAAACTGGGAACAAATAAACTAACAATAACAAGGACTACAAGGCTTCCAACGAAGCTGCCAATAGCAGCGCCGCTGATGGCAAATCCTCCTTGACCTTTCTTGTAAAGTGCATGTCCTTCGATAACACTAGGAAGGCTACTGCTTTCGCCTGGAACGGCAAAGACAGTAGCTGTAATACTTCCTATATATTGTGTGGTGCTGGCTATTCCTATATAGAAGGCTATTAATTGAAGGCCAGTAAAATCCAGCAACCAGGGATATAAAATCATTAGGGTTGCAAAAATTCCTATACCCGGAACAAAGCCAGCAATAACTCCAAATCCTACACCTATCAAGGTGTATGGGATTAAGTCAATCATTAATCACGCCACACGTTGACGTAATCTTTTGCTGCTTTAATAGCATCTTGTCTAGACCATGTGGCAGTGTTGACGTATCCAACAGCTTTTTTATACCATAACCCCACAGTGCTATCAGTTTTATGCAAGTTAGCAATAATCTTTCTAAATTTAATCAATTCAGATTTACTAAACCCTTGTACAAAGAAGTTGTCAACTTGGCCTTTTTCGGCCCCATTAAAGTTAGCTACTCCATTTAATGGTGGAACCCCATTATCCCCCTCAGGGTTAAGACTCAACAACCCAACTAGTTTTCCTTTTTGCTGCCACACCTTTTTTGTGCTATTAATAAATCCTAGGTCAACTTCACCATTAAGTACAGCAAGCATAACTCCAGTACTGTTTTTGTATTTCACATGAGTATTAGTCACGCCTAGCGATCTATCCAGTTTGGCTAACCAGTCCTTGTTAGGGTTGGTGTTGTAAGCAATTTTATTCCCGCCTTTTTTGAGGTCCGAAATTCCCTTATCGCCTATTCGTCCAAAAATCATACCAAACTTAATGTCACTAGCAATGATTTTATCCTGCGTGGGTTGGAATGCTGATGCACTACATTTGTCTGATGTAGCGGCTTTGATACCTTGGCTAATATAAAATGCTTTGGCCTTCTTAATTTTCTTTAGGATGACAGAAGCTTTGCTACAGCCTTTAGCTTGCACATATTCAACATCATACATTGTCTTTAAATCGCTAGCATATGCACTTAGGATAGCATTAAATGTACCATTTGTGCTACCGCTGTTAATGATGTATAATTTTTCTTTTGCCGTTGCTACTGATGGGATAGTCGCCAACATTAGAGCAGCAATAACGCTTAATATTAATTTTTTCATTTGTATTCTCCGTATTAGGTGATTGAAAGTTCTTCGTATCCATTTTTACCGATGTAATCTCCCGATTCTGGTAAGCAACCGGTAATCTGAGCAAAGTATCTAGGTTCTGTTCCGGCTGTAGCTGCAAGGTGTGGGGTATCGCCTGGTCCAGCAAACATTTCACCAGCCTTCCAATTCCAAAACACGGTTTTATTACTTTGATAAAAATGCCCATTTTTCCAATCTTCCAATGGCATCCAAAATCTTTTAATCCTATTATATCGGTCTTCGTCACTTATATCAAGATTCCAACGTTCTCTGTATGCACAGAAAAAATCTTGGTGTAATGGTGTCATATTTCCTGTTGGCTGCATACAAATCATAACTTCTACATTATCTAATCTAGTAGCGGCAGCACACCGACGGAAAAAATTCTGAGCCGGATCATCGTCGTTTTTCATAATTTTTTGTTGCATCTCAGTGTTATCAAGACTATATCCATGTGACTTCATAGTTTCACTGTAGTTATAGTTGGCACGGTCTTTTTTGTCAGTTAACAATTTACAGTACAATGGGTCTTGCCAATCTACCTGACTCAGATATTTTGAAAAATCTGCAATTATTCTAGAATGTAGTGTATACTTTTGCTCTTGAGGGACTAGTGTAATTGGACCTTCATTATTATGAGCTTCGATCATTTGTGGTACTCTTGACCAATGATCAAGATTCTTTTTTGCAATAGCGGTCATACGGACGCTCCTTGGTTGTATTATATTAAATTAAATTTTTTGGGTATACTAGATATTATAATATCATACAGGTGGGCGTTATAATTAAACAATTAAAAAAGAGTTACTACTCTGCGTCCATTTTAATCCTGGCGTCACTGAACGTGGCGCTGTAACTTTATTTATCAAACACTCCAGTTAAGTCAAAGTTTTCTGATTCAATGTATTCTAATGTGTCTATATTAATAAACCAAGGACATTTAGCAGGTAACCAGCGATTAATAAATCCATCTTCTTCTACTATGCTAGGAAGTTTTTTTCTGATATTGTCCCAACTAGAATAATAATCTACAACAATATCGATTTGGTCTGCGTCTATTAAACTCTTCATCCATTCTTTATCTTTTTGATTGCACCAATTTCTGCCAGTAGCTTTGCTCATAGAGTTATTCATTGTTATCTTATGATGAGTTGGAAATCGACCCATTGCAATATTGTATTCGCTATATTTTTCTTTTCCAAATATACCATGATCAATAAAACCTGTTTTATTATTCTGGTATTCGGGCGTTTTTTCTATAACTAACTCCCGCAACAGCCGTGCGTCTTTAATAAAACTTTTGATGTTTCGAGGATCTAACCAAAACATCACTCTATTAGGAATGTTCCAATCTAGTATGCCGTTGTCAAAAAAAGTGCAATACCAACTTCCGTTCTTCTTTAAAAGAAGCGGCTTTTCTTTACCCAATAAGTTACAACTAACTTCCTCGTGAAAGTTTTGATATTTGTCTAATGCATTACTGTGTGATCTAACAATGGGATATCCGCCCCCTGTCTTAGAGATCCAGTCTGGGTCCTTATATAGATCTCGATGAGTTTCTACGTCAACCAGAAAGTTAGTATACTTTAATCCACGCGATTCTAAAAAAGGAAACGCTGCCTTTGTGTATTCTAAATCACATGTTTCGCTTATTAATGGTTGGTCCGATGTCGTAACTACACAAATATCATCTAATGATAGGCCCGCGTTAAGAAATGTTAGTAACATGGTGTGGCTGTCGAACCCACCAGTGTAATAAAGTCTAATGGTTTCGTATTCGTCACGAAGTTGTTTTACAAAAGCGGTGTTATAGTCGTAGTTATCGTCTATACTCGCATCTTGTAAATAAAATTTAATAGCATCATGATCAGTACTATATCTACTGTACAATCCAGTTTCTTGTGAATAGAGTTCAGCTGCCCATTTATTATAAAAACGCTGATCACCAACGTCCCACCAGTAATCTAATTTCATAAGTTATCCTTTATTTTAAAATCCGACCATGTGTAATTATAGTATTCAGATAGACCAAACACTCTTTCCTTAGGATGTAGTTTTACGCCCTGTGTTTCATATAAATTATAAATATAGTTTTGCATCCTACGTATCAGCGGATGTTTGGCTATAGGATCCATTTCTGCACTACTTATTTTAATTGAGTCTGAGAACACATTCTTCATTTCAGGGAAGCATGCATAGTATATTTCTTCTTTATTGCGATGTCTCAAATTTTTATAATTATATTTTTCTACATTACTCATTGAATCATATTCTTGCTTACTTGTATTTGGATATGCGAAATTTAGATTGTTGCGTGTTATAAACGACTGATATAAATCCCGACTGTATGAGAACAAATTAATGCGCTTTGGTAATGCTTCGTATGTTCGTGCAATATCGCATAAGTACTTTTTTTCAGAAAGTATATTGTCAGTGCAAATCCAAGGTTTGCGCATAACTACCGGCCTACCCTCTGGAATTACCATGGTGCCAGGCAAAGAATCGAACACGACATATTGCATCAGTGATCCTCCACCACTTTCGCCAGTCTCTGTAGCGGATTTAAACATTTTCCCAAAAAATTTATCATCTATATCAAAAATAATTTGTTCAATACGAAGATGTTTTCGCATACTATCGATATAGTCAAAGTGACTTTCATTTAAGTATTGATGATTGTACTTGAATAGTGCATTAATCAATTGATAGCTATTTTCTGGTAGTCCACCTTCTTCTACCAATTCTTTATAGCATAAAGCGACAAAATAACTGTCTTCGCCGCCACTAAAAGGTATAACACAGTCGGAATTTTTGTTATATATGTCAACTAGTGCATTTTTAGTATGGTGCTTAACTGTTAGAAAGTTTGTGTTTATTTTGAATTCCGGATCGTCAAACCAAACTTCCAGTTTAGTTAAAAACTCTCCATTTTTAGTTCTTCCGTTAAAGTTAAAAAACGCCAAATTTTTATTCAGTCCTCAGATTTAGACTTAGGCTTCCGTCGCTTCCAGACGTTGAGGAAGTCTTCTTCACTGCGCTCTTCAGGACCTAATTTGGTAATCTTGCCGCCCTTGGCAAGGAACTCTTCCACGGCTCGTTGTGTTTCCAGTGCGTCTTTTTCTTTAGTGTTCATAGTGTCTTCCTTTAGTAGTTAATTAAAGTTTGGTTGATAGTGGAATATCGTATTCTGCTAGCGGTTCGCGCCATGCAAAAAAGCTGGGACCGTGACTCATAATTGGGTCAAGTCCTTGAGATTGACGCTCGTTACTTAAAACGTCCCATTGAAACTGATGCACCATTTCATGTGCCATAATAGCAACAAAGCTGGATAAGTTAGGAAATCTGTTGGTTAAGATAATTTCTTTGGTAAAGAAATTGCCAACAGCGTTTTGATCGCCATGACACATTCCCCAGTAGCCGCGTGTTCG
>Ga0206130_10008004_pt1 | contig 11505 bp, 12 predicted proteins | sample Helgoland_Spring_9_FD_148637 | JGI IMG/M metagenome (GOLD analysis project Ga0206130, IMG submission 148637) | Pelagic subsurface seawater microbial communities from Kabeltonne, Helgoland, North Sea - Helgoland_Spring_Bloom_20160512_1 | ecosystem: Environmental > Aquatic > Marine > Epipelagic ...
GACATAGCTGACAGTTATCTTGTGCTGTGGCGATAGTGGTCAGTGTTGCTATTTGCTCTTTGATCAGCGAAATTAGCTTATGATGCGGTATATCCATCGATAGACGACCAAAGTTCTCTCGATCGGGATAGCTCGGGTGTGCACCTACACAGACCTTATTTTGTCCTGCGAGGTTCAATGTATGTGCCATGACGTCGGCGTCGCCGGCATGTTGGCCACAGGCGATACTTGCTTGATCTATAAACGGCATTACTTCGCTGTCGACGTTATGGCTGTCGATACAGGCGCTTTCACCAAGGTCACAATTGAGTAGTAAAGTCATATCCATAGTTTAAATCAACCAGTTTGCAGAGTCGCTATCTCGATCAGGGTAGCTTGGGTGAGTACCGCCAGTGACCTTATTTTGTAGGGCCAAGATCACAGACGAATAATAGGATCATATCCTAAATTAAACGGCTCTCACTGCCGCTATTTGCTTTCAAAGTTACTGTTGAGCACGTCAGTCACTAGCATACAACCTGGGCTGTGAGTTATACAGAAGGGTGGCTTGGCTTGCTCTAAGGCTACTTGAGGTGTCACACCGCAGGCCCAAAACAAAGGTTCTTCATCACTATTGATGGTTACTGCTTCGCCGTAGTCCGGGTTATTGATGTCCTTAATGCCGATGAGCTCAGGGCTGCCATAGTGAACAGGTGCACCATGTACGCGTGGGAAACGCGCACTAATATCCGTCGCTCGAGCGGAGTCGGCTTCATTAAAAGGTCGCATGCTGACGACCATCTTGCCACTAAAAGGACCGGCGGGTTCACAATCGATATTGGTTCTGTACATTGGCACGTTGCGACCCTCGCTGATATTCCTTACATCTAGGCCTTCTGCAAGAATCGCCTCTTCGAAGGAAAATGAACAACCCAGTAAAAAGACCACTAAATCATCACGCCAAAGTGATCTAATGTCAGAAATTTCGTGGGTCAGCAGACCATCTTCAAAAACTCTGTAACTGGAGATATCTGTTCTAATGTCGACATCTAGGCCCAATTCTGGAAGTTTAAATTCACCCGGTTTAGATGTGGCTATTAAGGGGCAGGGTTTTGGGTTGGCAAGACAGAATTGAGTGAAGTCAGCAGCCCATGCAATCGGTAATATAACGAGATTACACTGCACATAACCTTGGCAAAGGCCAGACGTCATGCCGGTATGGTTTCCCTGACGAATTTGCAAACGCAAGCATTCAGGTGACAGACTTGTTGACATCAATCCTTGTCCTTGTAGTTTAGCCCTTTACGAGAGCATTGTCTGATAAGAAACGGACTACATCATCGGTGTCGATATACTGATTCTCAGTCTGGCGCCGATGACGGTACTCAATCTTTCCATCACCCAGGCCGCGATCACCAATGACCAAACGATGAGGAATACCAATTAACTCTATATCCGCCAACATGCCACCTAATCTCGCTTTTGCTTCATCCATAAATAAAACGTCGTAACCCAGCGCGGTGAGCTCGTCATACAGAGATTCACAGGCTAATTTAACAGGTTCAGATTTGTGCATGTTGATCGGTACGATAGCAATTTGAAAAGGGGCAATGGATTCAGGCCAAATAATACCATTGTCATCATTATTTTGTTCAATGGCGGCAGCTACAATACGACTCACCCCGATACCATAGCAACCCATACTCATGAATTGCTCTTTGCCATTTTCGTCAAGAACGGTGGCTTTCATCGATTCACTGTATTTTGTACCTAACTGAAATATGTGTCCCACTTCAATACCACGTTTAATTTCTAGAGTCCCTTTTCCGTCAGGGCTAGCATCTCCAGCGACAACATTGCGAATGTCAGCTATGGAGAAGTCAACACAGTCACGATCCCAGTTTACGCCGGTTAAATGGTAGTCGTTCTTGTTCGCTCCGCAAACGAAGTCTGTAAGCACTGCGGCACTGGGGTCGACAAACATGGTTAAGCCTAAGTTAACCGGCCCTATAGAGCCTGGGGTGCATTGCAATGCGGTTTCAATTTGCTCTTCTGTGGCAAAACTGAGTTCGCCACTAATACCAAGAATACGCTGGGCTTTCACTTCATTTAGCTCATGATCACCACGCAACATCAAACCAAACAGCTGAATCGCACCATCATCATTCTCGGCACTAACAATGAGTGATTTTACCGTTTTATTGGCAGCAACAGCTAAGAATGCACTTAAATCACTAATTGTATGAACTCCGGGTGTGGCAATTTCAGCCATTAGCGCCGTACCCGCTGCATTATTTTGTGCAGGAGGCAAGGCCTCCGCTTTTTCAATATTCGCTGCGTAGTCGCTGCCATTAGAAAAAACAATGGCATCTTCTCCGGAATCAGCAAGAACGTGAAATTCATGGGAATGACTGCCACCAATACTCCCGGTGTCGGCAAGGACTGCTCTAAATACCAGGCCGGTCCGCTGGAAAATTTCTGAATACGTTTTGTGCATGAGATCATAGGTTTCTTGCAAAGATTCAGCATTACTGTGAAATGAATAGGCATCTTTCATGCAAAACTCACGTGTCCGCATCACCCCAAAACGAGGCCGACGTTCATCACGAAACTTGGTTTGGATTTGATAGAAGTTAGCGGGCAGTTGCTTGTAGCTGCTAATTTCACTACGAATAATGTCGGTAATCACTTCTTCGTGAGTTGGGCCCAAGCAAAACTCACGATCGTGGCGGTCTTTAATACGCAAAAGCTCGGGACCAAATTGACTCCAACGTTGGGATTCTTTCCACAGATCAGCGGGTTGCACGACGGGCATCATTAATTCAAGCGCACCAGACCTATCCATTTCTTCTCTGACGATATTCTCAACCTTACGGAATACCTTGAGTCCGAGCGGTAGCCATGAGTACAGACCTGAGGCAACCTTTCTGATCATGCCTGCTCGAAGCATCAATTTGTGACTGATCACCTCGGCATCGGCTGGGGAGTCTTTTTTAGTAGTGATTAGATATCGGCTAGCGCGCATGATTTCTCTTAAACTTTAATAGGTGACTAATGGTACCATTTTACTGACCATAACCGTTTTGGTATACAAGAAAGCAGTCTAAGGACAAAAAATGTTTCAATTACACCCTGTACTTCAAAAAGATACAGTGCTTATCGGTGAGTTTTCACTGAGCCTAGTACTGATTAGTAAAGATGCGAATTACCCTTGGGTAATCTTAGTGCCAAAAAGATCAGAGGTTAAAGAGATATACCAATTGAGTCTCGCTGACAGACAAAGTCTGCTTGAAGAGTCTTGTCTTCTTGCGAGTGCGCTGGTTGAAATATTTAAGCCGGATAAGCTCAATGTTGCGACTATAGGCAATATGGTTCCGCAGCTTCACATGCATCATATCTGCCGGTTCCAAACGGACCTATGTTGGCCCAAGCCCGTTTGGGGGCAAATATCACCGAGTGCTTATGCGAACGGGGCTTTAGAGGTCTTTAAACAACGTTTGCAGTTAGAACTCGGAAGCAATATTCTTCAATAAGACTTCTGAAAATTATAATGAGTCTAAAGCGCCATATCCTTCAGACCCTTGAGGGCGTGAATCTTAACTGAGGTGCGCGAAGGCTTGGCGGAAAACTGGATTGATTGACCTGTAAAAGGGTTTACACCTACGCGCGGCTCTTTTGCTGCTTTTTGGGTAGTAGTGACCTTGAAAAGTCCTGCTAGGATAAATTCCCCCACGGCACCATCAATAATATGTCGCTCAATAAGCGTGGCAAGCTCATCCAAAACGGCACTGACATCGACCTTACTCAGGTCAGTGTTCGCTGAAAGTTCATTAAGTATATCATTCTTGTGAAAGCGTTCGGTAATCGGTGACATGTCTTTGGCAAATGCTGCAGAGGTTTTGTTCAGTGATGTAGGCATCGTTTAGTCCCTTAAAATAATGAGTTAAGTGAAACATGACTTGCTTAGGAAAAATCTTTATCTATCTGTATTTATAGCCTAATTTTTGATGTCTGACAGAATATTGCCAAGTAATTTAAATTAATTGGTTAAAACAGTGTTGATTCGGGCATTCTCACAGAGCAGAGGCTGATGTATACTGCGCCGCCTTTGAAACATAGTCCCATGAGCTCGCCGCTAAAATGCGGGGGGGAAGTATTAGGAGTTTAAGTTTGCCCATTTATGAATATCGCTGCCAGTCTTGTGGACATGAGATGGAGAAGCTGCAAAAGATGAGTGATGATCCTTTGTTAGATTGTCCCGCATGCCAAGAATCAGCCCTAAAGAAACTTGTTTCTGCGGCCGGATTTCGTCTTAGTGGGAGTGGATGGTATGAAACTGATTTTAAAAAAGGCAAAATGAAAAATGTAACCAATGCGGCTTCAGCTGATAGTGCTGGATCGTCTGATAGTTTGGCAAAAAAGCCAATAAATAGTGCTTCGGCGAGATCTGGCACAGCCTCTAGCGGAACCTCGGGTTCGCAATAATTTTTACAGTGGGAATAATAAACTAATGGATCGATCAATTTATTGTGGGTTAGTGAGAAGCTCTCATATCGATAGCGAAGTCACTTTGACGGGCTGGGTCGACCGCCGTCGCGACCATGGTGGCGTTATCTTTCTAGATTTGCGCGATCGTGAAGGTATTGTGCAGGTGGTCTTCGATTCTGATGGTGCCGAGTTCTTTAAACTGGCGGACAGTGTCAGATCAGAGTTCGTTCTCAAGGTGACGGGTAAAGTGCGTGCGCGCAGTGAAGCTACCGTCAACCCGGGCATGTCGACCGGTGAAATTGAAGTTTATGGTATTCAGCTAGAAATTCTCAATACTGCTCAAACGCCTCCTTTTCAGTTAGATGATTTTGTTACCGTCGGCGAAGATGTGCGTCTTAAATATCGCTACATGGATTTACGGCGAACCGAAATGCAAAATAGTTTGCGTTTTCGCTCTAAAATCACATCATCGATTCGAAACTATCTGGTTGAAGACGGTTTCTTAGATATTGAAACACCTATCATGACGCGCGCAACCCCTGAGGGTGCTCGAGACTACTTGATACCGTCACGGACTCATCCCGGTCAGTTTTTTGCCATGCCTCAGTCTCCTCAGCTATTTAAGCAGATGCTTATGGTGGCTGGATTTGATCGTTACTACCAGATTGCAAAATGTTTTAGAGATGAAGACCTACGCGCTGATCGTCAACCAGAGTTTACTCAAATCGATATTGAAGCATCGTTTATTGAAGAAGAAGACATTATGTCTACTACTGAGACAATGATGACCAAGCTGTTTGCCGAGCATATGAATGTTCATTTCGAAGCCTTTCCGAGAATGACCTACGGTGAGGCAATGACGCGTTACGGATCAGATAAACCTGATCTGCGAATCCCTCTTGAGTTGGTTGACATTAAGGATTTGCTGAAAGATATTGATTTCAAAGTATTTGCAGGGCCTGCCAATGATCCTGCTTGCAGAGTTACCGCGCTTAAAGTGCCTGGTGGCGCGACAATCTCCAGAAAGCAAATTGACGATTACACCAAATTTGTCAGTATTTATGGTGCCAAGGGTCTTGCATGGATAAAAGTTAATGCCCTGGAAAGTGGTATTGAAGGTCTTCAGTCTCCGATCATTAAGTTTCTTGGCGAAGAAGTTACATTGGCTGTTATGCAACGCCTAGATGTCTCTGATGGCGATATAGTATTTTTTGGTGCGGATACGTCCGCAATTGTTTCTGAGGCACTTGGTGCTTTGCGTTGCAAAGTTGGCGCAGATCTCGACCTTTTCACTTGTGAATGGGCGCCGATGTGGGTCATTGACTTCCCAATGTTTGACACGACTGAATCAGGAGGCTTGACGCCGCTCCACCATCCGTTTACTGCGCCCTCATGTTCGATTGAGGACCTAAAGTCAGATCCAGCTAACGCGTTATCTCGTGCTTATGACATGGTGCTTAATGGCGTCGAATTAGGCGGAGGCTCTATACGAATTCATGATCAGCATATGCAAGCAGTCGTGTTTGATATATTAGACATTGATGCTGAGGAGCAGCGCGAAAAGTTCGGTTTCTTGCTCGATGCATTGAAGTTTGGTGCGCCACCACATGGGGGAGTCGCCTTTGGTCTAGATCGTCTGATTATGCTGATGGTTGGTGCAGACTCCATTCGTGATGTGATGGCATTTCCCAAGACGCAGTCTGCGGCCTGCTTACTAACTGACGCACCAAGCAATGTCGATACGGCACAATTGCGAGATCTAAATATTCGCTTGCGTAAAAAGGAAGATTAGTAGGGAATTTAGCGTATTAGCATTAATGGCAAGGCGTTTTTTAGTGGGTAAGAAATAATGGGCGGTAATGATTTGGCCGTTCATCACTGATGCTCTTTTAAAAGTTTTAAAAAGTAGTCTGAAATAAGTAATAAGTAGTCTGAAGTAAGTGGTCAGTAAAAACACGTCGCGCTAGTGGGGCGATAATTAATACTCAAACGAGTAATCATTAAACGAGGTAATACCGATGAAAGTTATAAAAAAGACACAAGAATACGTTGTATATCAGAAAGGATCCGGCCGTTATGCGGTAAAAGATGCTGACAAAAATTGGGTCAATGGAGAAGAGAAAGTTAAAGTTTTATTGGCTGAAGGCTTAATCAAGGCAGTTATGCCCGCAGCACCAGTGGTTGAAGAAGCCCCAGTTGTTGAAGAAGCAGCTGTGATTGAAGAGACTCCAGTTGTCGAGGAAGCGCCAGTGGTTGAAGAAGCTCCTGTGGTTGAAGAAGCGCCAGTGGTTGAAGAAGCTCCCGTTGCTGAAGAAGCTCCCGTTGCTGAAGAAGCTCCCGTTGCTGAAGAGGCCCCAGCGGTTGAAGAAGCCCCCGTTGCTGAAGAAGCTCCAGTGGTTGAAGAAGCTCCCGTTGCTGAAGAAGCTCCGGCTGCAGAAGAAGCTGCACCTAAAGCTAAAGCTAAAGCCGCACCAAAGGCTAAAGCGGCACCCAAAGCTAAAGCGGCACCAAAGGCTAAAGCGGCACCCAAAGCTAAAGCGGCACCGAAAGCTAAAGCGGCACCGAAAGCAAAGGCCAAGCCTGCTGCGAAATCTGAGGACTAACCGACACGGTTATAATCTTAGTTTCAGAAAAAGCCCTCTGAATTCTGTTCAGAGGGCTTTTTTATTTGTTGACTCAGCTCAGTGTGGTTGCAACACTCTCACTATGCAGTTACTCAAGAAGAAAAATGATTAGAATTTTGGGAATAGATCCAGGCTCGAGACGCACCGGATATGGTGTGATTGATGTTGCTGGAAGTAAAATTGCCTACATCTCCAGTGGTATTATTCGACTACCAGAAAAGTCATTGCCTGATCGGTTGAAAATAATATTTGATGGAGTCAGTGAAATCGTTCAACAGTATCATCCTGAGCATATGGGTATTGAAGAGGTATTTTTTGCAAAGGATCCTCGTGCGGCGCTGAAGTTAGGGCAAGCAAGGGGGGCGGCTATTGTGGCTGGCGTTAATGCGGGGCTTCCGGTTGGCGAGTATTCCGCAAGAAGCGTCAAGCAGGCAGTTGTAGGCACTGGGGCTGCCGATAAGAACCAGGTCCAAATGATGATCAAGCAGCTATTAAAGTTATCTCAGTCACCCTCTGAAGATGCGGCAGACGCACTTGCCGTAGCCATTTGTCATGCCCATAGCATGCATACTAAAGCAGCGTTGGGGAATACAACCACAGGTTTCTCTCGTGGTAGACATAAGTAAAGGTACCTTACACCAAAAATTTAAAGAGATTAACGGCATATGATTGGACAAATTACAGGAATAATCGTTAGTAAAATTGCACCGGACGTACTGGTCGATGTGCAGGGCGTTGGCTATGAGGTGCTGGTTTCTTTGGGTACGTTTTTTGAACTCCCGGAGGTTGGCGGGGGCGTCACCTTACACACGCATTTTGTCGTTCGAGATGATGCCCAATTACTGTTCGGATTTTCGTCGTTACCAGAGCGAAGCTTGTTTCGTACCCTTATTAAAGTCAATGGAGTGGGTCCAAAAATGGCCCTGGGTATTCTGTCTGGAATGACAGCGGGTGAATTTGCTTACGCCATACGCACCAATGATGTTGCAACCTTGGTAAAACTCCCCGGGGTAGGTAAAAAGACCGCAGAGAGACTAGTGATTGAAATGAGAGATCGAATCGATCACATTGACGCAACAGCCAATGCAAGTGTTGCGGTTAAACGACCGGATATACAGCAAGAGGCAGAGAGCGCATTGATAGCGTTGGGATACAAGCCCCAGGATGCCGCTAAAATGATCAGTCGTACCGAGAGTGATCAAGTAACGACGGCGGAGCAATTGATTAGAGGAGCTTTAAAGTCGATGGTATCTAAATAAACGACGGAATTTATAAATGTTACCTGTTTAATTTTGTTGTTTAGTGAAAGTTTAACACCACCAATGTATGCTAGAAGACAAATTCGAGACCTTATCCAATGATAGAGCCTGATCGCTTAATTTCTCCTGACATCTCTGCATCTGAAGAGCGCTTTGATAGAGCGTTGCGTCCTGTAACCCTAGAGGAATACGTCGGTCAGCCTGTTGTTAAGCAGCAACTTGAAATCTTTATCGAAGCCGCACGTCGTCGTGCAGAGCCGCTTGACCACACTTTGGTGTTTGGACCTCCTGGATTAGGGAAAACGACGTTAGCGCATATTATTGCTAATGAGATGAAAGTCGATCTTAAAACCACTTCGGGTCCAGTATTGGAAAAAGCCGGAGATCTCGCTGCATTGCTAACAAATCTTGAATCGGGTGATGTTTTGTTTATTGATGAGATTCATCGACTTAGCCCGGTTGTGGAGGAGATTCTCTACCCAGCCTTGGAAGACTACCAGCTAGATATCGTTATAGGCGAGGGACCCGCTGCACGCTCTATAAAACTGGACCTGCCGCCCTTCACCTTGGTGGGAGCCACTACACGAGCTGGGCTTTTAACATCCCCTCTTCGAGACAGATTCGGTATTGTTCAGCGATTAGAGTTCTATTCGGTGGAAGATCTAGCAAGTATTGTGCGGCGAGCAAGTAATATTCTTAATGTGAAAATCGACGAGCAGGGTGCGCAAGAAATTGCCTGCAGAGCTCGAGGAACACCTCGAATAGCAAATAGACTGCTGCGGCGAGTCAGAGACTATGCTGAAGTTAAAGGTGATGGATCAATTACTCAGCAGACCGCAGATGCGGCACTTAATATGCTCAATGTCGATCAGAGTGGCTTTGATCATCAGGACCGTCGTTTACTATTGACCTTGATGGAAAAGTTTGACGGTGGCCCAGTCGGAGTGGATAGTTTGGCGGCAGCTCTGAGTGAGGAGCGAGGAACGATCGAAGACGTACTTGAGCCATACTTGATTCAGCAGGGTTATTTGATGAGAACATCAAGAGGCCGCATGGCGACACGGATGGCCTATGAGCACTTTGGTCTTAAAAGTCCAAAACGTGTACAGCAACAAATGGATGCCATGGATGACTGAATTTTCTGTGCCGATGCGTGTCTATATTGAAGACACAGACGCCGGGGGCATTGTCTACTACGCTAATTACCTTAAATTTATGGAGCGCGCTAGAACTGAGCTAATGCGTAGGTTGGGTTATGGTAAGCCCGCTCTTTTTGATGGATTGCAGTTGGTAGTTCATGAGGTGCAAATTAAATATCATAGCTCTGCGGTATTAGATGATGAAATTAGTGTGACTGCAACTGTAGAGACGGTTAAAAAAGTGACCCTGTCAATGAGCCAAAATGTTTACAGAGGCGATACACTTTTGTGTGAAGGGCACGTCAAATTGGCCTGCTTAAATGCATTGACCAAGAAGCCAGCGGCAATGCCAGCGCTAATGGTTCAAAAATTAAATGGCCTCAAATTGGAGTGTAAACCAGTGAATGAAGAAAATCTGTCCATTCTCGCGTTAGTTGTAAATGCTAGCGTGCTAGTGCAAGCGGTTATGGGAATCTTATTCATTGCGTCTGTAATGTCTTGGATTATGATTGTTCAGCGAGGAATTTTTCTCAGCCAAGCACAAAATAATTTTAGAGCGTTCGAGGACACGTTTTGGTCGGGTGTCGATTTAGCTGAGTATTATCAAGAGTTGACTCAGAAGGCCAAGGATATAGGTACATCGGATGGTATTGAAAATGTGTTTAGGGCAGGTTTTAGAGAATTTAATCGATTGTCGCAGTCGGATAAAGTTGATCCTGATGCGGTGATGGAAGGTACCGATAGAGCAATGCGAGTTGCATTATCTCGAGAGGATGAAAAGTTGGGTGTTAATTTACCTTTTCTTGCCAATGTTGCCTCGGTCAGTCCTTATATTGGTTTGTTGGGTACTGTGTGGGGAATTATGGACACAGTAAGAGGGTTGGGCATGATGCAGCAGGCAACCTTGGCTGCTGTCGCGCCGGGTATTTCGGAGGCATTAATACCCACAGCGATGGGCCTATTTGCGGCCATACCGGCTGTAATAGCTTACAATCGCTATGCGGCAAAGGTTGAGGGGATTAATACAAGCTATGAGACCTTTTCAGATGAGTTCTCCAGCATTTTACATCGACAGGTTTACTCGAGATAGATTGGATTTTGGAGTTTAGGGTTTGTGAAGCGAAGAAAACCGAAACGTAAATTGGTAGCTGAGATCAATGTAGTCCCCTACATCGATGTCACCTTAGTTCTAATGGTTATATTCATGATCACGGCGCCGCTGCTGATGCAGGGAGTAAAGGTTGAGCTACCGACAGCTAATTCTGCACCGATGGATAGTAAAGACCAAGAGCCGTTTATCGTCTCTATAAAAGCGGACGGTACTTACTGGATTGATGTCAAAGGAAACAATGAAATACAGTCATTGGGGCGCGTTAAAGAACGTGTGACAAAAATCCTGAGCCAACAGCCTCAGACACCGATTCTTGTTTGGGGCGATGCGTCGGTGGACTACGGTACTGTGGTAATTCTAATGAGTGAATTACAGCTTGCTGGAGCAATGTCGGTTGGGTTGGTTACTGAGCCTGCTCAGCAGTAGTATGAATAAGTCTCTCAGTTATGGCATTGGCGTTATCGGCAGTCTTTGCGTACATGCGTTAGTGTTGAGTGTACTGACGATCCCGAGTAGCCAGGATACCAAATCCATAATAATACAACCGCAATACATCAATGCGAAGCTCGTCCAATTAGCGCCAAAGAAAAAGATAGTTAGCAAACCAAAGAAAATTAAAAGTAACAGTGCAATCAAGAAGCGTGAAAAACAGCGTCGCTTAGAGTTGACCAAGGCGAAACAAAAAAAAGCTGATGAATTAAAGCGAGCGCAGGCTGATCTTGAGCGTGAAGAGGAGCGGTTAGATAAATTAAAGCGTGAAAGGCTTGAACGTGAGCGCTTGGCTGAGTTGCAGCGTGAGCAAGTGGCGGCAGAATTTGCACAGGCTCTTGCGGATGAGCAAGTTTTGATTAATGTGCAGGAAGGAGAGGAAGAAGCAAACAGTTATCGACAGCTTATTCAGCAAC
>Ga0206130_10008006_pt1 | contig 11504 bp, 17 predicted proteins | sample Helgoland_Spring_9_FD_148637 | JGI IMG/M metagenome (GOLD analysis project Ga0206130, IMG submission 148637) | Pelagic subsurface seawater microbial communities from Kabeltonne, Helgoland, North Sea - Helgoland_Spring_Bloom_20160512_1 | ecosystem: Environmental > Aquatic > Marine > Epipelagic ...
ATCTAAAGATCCTAAATAATGTGCAAATTCTACTAGATCGTTTGGACTTGCTGTCTCAGTAGCCATGGAAAGAGTATTTGTAATTAATTGATTTCTAAAACATCTAGGCGCAGAGATAAAAGCACCGGGAATCGTTACAGTATTCGTCCCCCCACCTAAAATAGTCGTATTCTCAACCTCTAAATTCTGAAAGTGTCCATCTTTTAAGCATCCAGTTTCTGCCATATTTTATATTATATAAATATAAAAAAATTATTTAACGAACATGTTATCTTTAAACTTTTATAATATATATTAAATAATGGGTGGAGGATTAATTCCCAAGTGAATATCCAAAAAGTATAGTTAATAAAATTTATGCCATTTATTTAATTTCATTTATATTATTTAATTATTTTCTTCTAGTTTTCATTACTTTAGAAGTATTAATACTATATTATAATGAATAAATTTACTTAATTAATTTACTAATTTTTTGATAAACTATACCTAATTCATGTTGCGTTCCTGATTGAGTCTGAACTCCTATGTATGGATATAAATTTACATCTGTAGTTAGTGCCGGTGACCCTTGTGTTATGGTTGATTCAGTCACACCGACAGAACCAGAGGTAGATGTTAAACCGTATTGTTGACCATTAACATATATATATACTAATCTATCACTATTAATAATTATTTTTAATTTGTATAATTTATTTATTGCTACTACTATACCTAAATCTGTAACATAATCAGTGCCACCAGTTGAAGTTATAAAGTGAAGATTTGCTTTTGTAGTAAAATTACCTACAGTGTATGAACTGCCATCTTGACTATAAGCAAAATAAGCCTGATCGGTATCTGTAGTAAAATCTGGCACATTAGTTTTTTTTAATCCTGCCCAGAATGCAACTGCTGTAATATTTGATCCTGTTCTTATAGTAGCTTCCCATATAACTTGATCTTCTGTACCCCAAGTTGTATGACCCCATGCAGTTTGTCCGTTTCCTTTTACGTATAATTCGTCATCATCAGCAAGAGCGACTTTAGTCCCACCACCAACAGTAATACTGGTGGCACCGCCTATATTAGAAATAACACCTATTAGAACTCCAGCACTAGTATAAATTCTTTCATTTGAACTGAGGCGAAGTAGAGCAGAAGGCCCAGAGACTGTCATAGCCTCTGTCGTACCAGTAGGATAACCAACCCCATTATCAATTAAGACTGTGCTGGATACTAGATTAGAACCTTCGCCTCTTGTTTGTAAAATAGTATTATCATCGTTTGATCCGCCAGTAGAAATTGTTATACCTGAATTATTTGAATCAAAAATACATCCTGTGTCATGGTGATTTGTACCTGTAATTTCATAGTTAGGATTTACTGCTATATGTGGATCTATTATAAAACCTATTGTAACGGTATGACTATTAAGTGCCGTGGAACCTAATGCTAATCTAATTTGACATTTACCGACTAATATATTATGAACAGTTAATTGTATTGAAGAGTGTTCTGCATAAACTGCACTAGTATCTAATAGAGTTACTAATATAATAGAATTAATATTGATAAAATTATTAACAAATTCAAATTCAACAGATTTATCCGATAGAAAAGTGTTGGTGACCGTAGTAATTTTACCTACTTTGGCGTTCTTATTTACAGCTGTATTTATATTGGTTTGTTGAGTTACTGAACTAAGTGTGTCTGTTGTTGGTAATTGTGTAAAGAACTCTTCAAGATAATATCTATCTGGATCTCTAGAAAAATTATTAATAACCATAGTTTTATTATTATCTGGAGTAATTTCACTAACTGTCATTAATCCATCAACCTCTAACTTCTGAAAGTGTCCATTTTTTAAGCATCCATTTTTTGCCATATTTTATATTATATAAATAAAAAATTTATTTAACGAACATGTTATCTTTAAACTTTTTTTATATTTATAATATATATTAAATAATGGGAGGAGGATTAATGCAACTAGTCGCTTATGGAGCTCAAGATATTTATTTAACTGGTAATCCACAAATTACTTTCTTTAAAGTTGTTTATAGAAGACATACAAATTTTTCTATAGAAGCAATTCAACAAACATTTGATGGAGGAACTTCTTTAAAGAATGGTGGTCAAAAAAGTGTTTTAATATCTAGAAATGGAGATTTAGTAAGTAAAATGTGGTTAGAATGTGATTTAACATACGTTTCAAATGTTGTAGATGTTAGCGATACATACGTTAACTGGACTAATAATACTGGTCACGCTTTAATAGAAGAATGTAATATTGAAATTGGTGGACAAAGAATGGATAAACATACTTCTCAATGGTTAGATATCTATAATGAATTAACTGATCATGATGAAAATGAATGGTTAGGTTTAAATAAACATGCTGCTAAAAATGCCTATTTAAAATCACAAACGGACACTTCATTAGTTGGAACTACCAGATTATATGTCCCATTTAAGTTCTGGTTTTGTAGGAATGTTGGATTAGCATTACCTTTAATCGCCTTACAATATCATGAAGTTAAACTTAATATTAAGTTCAGAAGTATTTATGCCTTATTAAACTCAGATGGAACTACTATAGGGACACAAACAAATGAAAAGATAGAACCAAGATTATTTGTCGATTACATTTATTTAGATACAGATGAAAGACGTCGTTTCGCTCAAGTATCTCATGAATATTTAATAGAACAATTACAACATATAAAAAATGATTCTTCCACTAGTACCAAATTAAGATTTAATCATCCTATTAAAGAATTAATATGGGTAATGCCTCATAAAAACTTTGAAACTGCTGCTACTACTGGTACTAGTAATAATATAAATGCTACTTCAACAGATTCACATAATAGTGATTATTTTAATTATACAGCAAAAGTAGATCCCGATTTTAAAGAAAGAATTTGTAATCAAGATTCTTATGAAGGATTTACTAAAGGAACTATACATTTAAATGGTCACACCAGATTTAAAAAACGTGACGCTAGTTATTTCAGAATATGTCAACCACAACAAACCGGTCATAAAATACCTACTAAACATATTTATATGTATTCATTTGCTTTATCACCTGAAGAACATCAACCATCCGGAACATGTAATTTCTCCAGATTAGATAATGCTCATTTAGTATTTGATAAAGTTAATGATGCGACTAACTATAGATTAAATATATTCGCTGTGAACTATAATGTACTGAGAATTATGTCAGGTATGGGTGGTTTAGCTTATAGTAATTAAATTTGATAACTATATATTTTTATATTTATTATTCTAAAATGGATCTGTATCCAATTCAAAAATGTATCAATCTATATAATATAAAAATTCCAGATTATGTTAAATATTCTGATAGTAACATTTCTAAATCAATTGATAATGGAGATACAAATCTTGTTAAATCTATTATAGCATATCGTAATCACCTTAAAAAAATAGAAGATGATTTAGACGGAATAATAAATCATTTAAAATATAAGGATACTTAACTATCTTTATTATCTTTATTAATTATTTCTTTATCATTTTTTTCATCATTAATATCATCATATATAGGTTTACTACAACAACAATATTTTAATATGGTTGATAAATAATCTTCTGTATTATCAATAACTTCTTTTTCATAATATTTAATCTCATTTAAGTTTTCATTGAATGATACAGATTTTTTCATTGTTTTTTTTACTATAAAAAATAGTATATATTTAAATCAAATTTACTTAAATATTTAAATATTATCTTATATTATGTGTGGCATCACAGCATTAATATCTAATGATAATGAAAACATTATATATGATTTATATGAATCATTATATCATTTACAACATAGAGGACAAGATTCATTTGGATTATCATTCTTAAATGAAAATAAATTACATCTTATTAAATATAAATCTTTATTATCTTCGACTGATATTAATAATGAATTATTACAGATTAATTCAAATATAGGAATTGGTCATGTTAGATATCCTACACAAGGTAATAATACTATTAATGAATGCCAACCTTTTATAAAAACTACAAATAAATACAATATATCATTAGTTCATAATGGACAAATATGGATTACTGATAAATTATTAAATTATTTTGGATCTAACAATATAATTATTGATAATGATATTACATCGGATAGTATTTATTTATTAGAATATTTATCATATAATTTAAATAAACATAAACAAATTGATTATATTATTTTATTAAAAATTATAAATGAATTATATAATTTATTTGAAGGATCATATAATTGTATATGTATGATAGAAGATTATGGATTAATATGTTTTAAAGATCCTCAATCAATTAGACCATTAATATTAGGTAAGAAAGATAATAATTATATAATATCATCTGAATCAGTATCTATGACTAGTTTAAATTATAATATAATTGAAGATATATCAGGGAATGAATTATATATTTTTAGAAAAAATCGTATGACTAAATTAAATATTAAAAATGTAAATATAAATATTAAACCATGTATATTTGAATGGGTATATTTAGCGAGAGAAGAATCTATAATGTATGGAGTGAATATTTATAATAGTAGATTAAAAATGGGTGAATATTTAGCTTATAAAATACATAAATTAATAGATATAAATGATATAGATTTAGTTATACCTGTACCAGATACAAGTAAACCTGTAGCATTACAAGTAAGTAGAGTATTGAATAAACCATATTATGAAGTAATTACTAAAAATAGATATATTAATAGAACATTCATAATGGATACTCAAACAAAAAGAAAAAAAAATATTAAAAGAAAATTAAATGTTATTAAAAATAAAATAGAAAATAAAAATTTATTGATTATAGATGATTCTATTGTTAGAGGGAATACTATGAAACATATTATAGAATTATTAAAAAATAATAATGCTAATAAAATATTTGTGGCATCAAGTTGTCCTGAGATTATAAATGAAAATGTATTCGGTATTGATATCCCTGATAAAAATGAATTAATATGTTTTTCAAAGAATAATCAAGATTTAGAAGAATATTTAGGAATTGATAAAATAATCTTTCAAGATCTAAATGATCTTAAAAAATCAATACAATATTATAATAGGACTATTGAAGATTTTGAAACATCTGTCTTTGAATGAATAAATTTGAAAATATTATCAAGAACAATTAGAAAAAATAATTAAGATTGAATCATGGGTGAATCAGGTGAACTCATCATACTATACAGTATTCTCCAAATTGTGGGGGTATTCGCATTCTTTATTTGTTGCTTTGTATGTTTATATTACAAGGCAAAAAGAGAACATGAAAATAAGATAAGAGACGAAGCTATGTATAATAATAACAATAAAGATCTTAAGAAGAGGGTTGAATATTTAGAAAAAAAGATTAAAGTGTTGGAATCTAGGAATAATTTAGTAACTATTGTATAATACATTTTTGACGAGGTTTAGGTAATGGTTTAGGTAATGGTTTAGGTAATGGTTTAGGTAATGGTTTAGGTAATGGTTTAGGTAATGGTGTTTTTTTTATATTTTTATGATATTCATCATAATCATTTATTAAAATTTTATATGTTTTATATTTAACAGGTTCTATAAATTCTAACCGCAATTCTTTCCAGTGATCTGGTATTTTTGTATCCATTTATAAATTTGATTTATTATAAATGATTTATAAAAAAATCAAATTTAATATGGCTGATTGTATCATTCAGGTAGAGAATAATAATGGTGAAGAAACTACTGAAATTCATAACTTAACAGATAATGTTGTTAAACAATATAATATTAATATTATTAAAGTAAATATTTTAAATATAATTAAACATATATTTTATGTAATAATCTTAACATTCATATGCCCTGTAATTATTGGAATATGTATATTTTCATTAATATATTTATCTGATTATTTTGATAAAATATATTCATATCATGATTTTATGCATAAACATTTATCTGATATGTGGTTTATTGGATTTATAATTACTCTAATAATTCTATTAATAAGAGCTAAATGTAAGTAATCATTTATTATTTATATTCTTACAATATGAATCTTTAGTTTCCCATTGTTCATTATATGGTATTTTTTTATCATTCATTTTTGTTATATGTATCTCAGGATTTTTTACAGATAATTCACTATTAATATATTTATATGTATCATTAAACATTTTAGTAAAATCTCTACATTCATATTTCTCTAAAACTGGGATTAATCTTCCAATTTTTCTAAACATTTATTACTTTTATATATTATATCATATTTTTTTATATACTTTAATTTTTTCAAATGATAATTATCAACTAATAATGATTTAACTATTTTATATAAAAACATAAATATTCTTTCATTAATTATTGTTAAACTGATTTTATTTCTATATTTAAAATAATTATAATAAGTATATAAAATTGAATATATAAAAGGTGTTCTTAAAAATAATAATAATGATATTTGTTTATATTTAACAAAATTCTTTAAACATCCTAATACAGGAATTATAAATAAAAAATAAAACATATAAAATAATATTAAATTATCCTTAATACATTTAAATAGGCTTCTTTATTTCTTATTATAATCGGCGGACCAGGCGATGTTTTATATTTATATATTTCTTTATCATCATATTCTTTTATATCAGTATAATATAGATTATTTTCGCTATTATATTTAATATTATATTTAGATAATTTATCTATTTCATCTTTATTATTACAATTACATTGTCTGCAGAAACTGTTCCCCATAAATATTCTTATATTTAAAAATTTGATAATATATTATAATGTTAAACAACATTGTATTCAAGGAAAAAAAGTTATTGATGAAACTATCTACAGAAGAAAAGATTACTTATAAATGGTTAGAATCATATGGATTCGATTATTATGATATTAATCATCTTATTAAATTATATAAAAAAGAAGGGTTACCATTTGAAATTAGATCATTTGATAAAAATGATTTCCCTGAATTAAGAGAATATTTAAGAAAACAAGAACATGGTAGTTATATTGATTATTTATTAAAAGGATTAATCGGTGTTGATAAAGAAAAGGTAAAAAAACTGTTATATAATAGTTAAATTACTATTCTCATTTACAATCTTATATAATTTAATACAAATATCTAAATCAATATTATGTTTGGGTAAATCAAATATTGTCATTTTTTTTTCATTATTATCATTTTTGGATGTTTTTTGAAATAATATTTCTGTTTCATCAAATAAGAAATCATATTTCAGAATTGCTTTAAAATTATTATTTTCAGTACATCCTTCTATAATTATTTGATCTTTATATTTATTTAATAAAGTTATGTATGGATAACACATTATATAAATTATATTAAATTATATTTAAATTAATTATAAAAATTATTTAATGAGAGGAATATTCACATGTTAATGCTCTACTATCACATGAATCATAAGATATCATTGATATAGTATTTTTATTAAATACAGAAATACATTCAGTTCCTTCAGGACATGCATCTCTCCTATTAATAGTTTCTTGAGATCCGTCTTCACAAAACCTATAACAGATTTCACCTACATTTAAATCATCCGTATTAAAATGCATACAATAAGGAGTATTCTGTGTGAAACAATACATCATAGTGCAGATATCGGCACGTCCATCTCTTACTTGACAAGTATTACATCCATCAAACCAAGTGGCACAATTATTAGGGATATTACTGATACAATCACCATTATCAGCTCTAACTTGGTTTTCAGAACATAGTTCATCTATTATTACTGGTCCGGGTTCTTCAATTGGTAATGGATCAATAACAATCATAGGACAAGGTGTTTCCCATTGTCTGACACAAGAACTTGTAGGTTCACACCATTGATATCCACCATCTAATACACATCCGTGATCATCTCTTTGAGAACCTACTAACATTTGACCATTCGTAAAAACTTGCGAAATAATAAAAAAAATGTTAAATAGATTCATGTTATAATATAACTATATAAATTAATTTTAAATAATTAGGATCTAGCGAATTTATAAAGGTTGTTAATTGTTATAAACTTTTCATAACCAGCACCTTCTCTTCTAGCATATCTAGGATTTCTATTATATCCATATCTTTTAGATTCCTTCATACCTATATTATCCCAGAATCCGTCAGAAGCATCAGCATCTATGAATAACATCTGATCTCCTCTTTCAATCATTTCAGGTATGTCTTCATATATCTTATCAATCATATGTTTCATCATAATCTTTGTAAATCCATTCCCATGATATCCATCTTCAATTGAAATACTCATATCATTGGTTTCACCACTATCAAATTGGTGTTTATCTCCACCACCTTCTATACCAAAAGAACCAATAATATCACCATTATCAAGAGTCAAATAAATATATCGCGACATAATACCGAATTGATTGCGAATACCAGAATATACACTGATATGTTCATTAATAGTGTCTCTTTTCTCAAAGACATATCTGTTAAAATCTGGATCATGAATATTATCCATAGTAATTTAAAGTTATTTTGTGATTTAAAATCTAAATCAATACAAATTCAAATTTATGTTTCTTGTGTATTTGATAAAGAATGAAAACAAATCTTACATTGGATATACGAATGATTTTTTTAGAAGATGGAAACAACATAATTGTATATTAAAAGGTGGTGCTAAATATACAACTAGGAATAATAAGGATTCATGGGAACCTATATGTATTATAGATGGATTTGTTTGTAAAAAAGAAGCTATGCGATGTGAATGGAAATTAAAAAGAAAGAAAGGTTATTTGAATAGAGTTAAATATATTGATTATATATTTAATAATGAAGAGAAATTTACAAGTAAAGGAGCGGATATTAATACTTTAAATTTAAAAATTTATACTAAAAAAGATTACTATAAATATTTTAATAATTTAGAATTGAGAGAATTAGAATGGATTAATTAATTAAATTAGTTACTGTATGCGAGACCACCCATACCAGACATGATACGGAGGACATTGTAGTTGACGGCGTAGATAGTGGAGTTAGTATTTACCGTCCCATTCGTAACTATTTGAGCACTATCAATTCTGGAGAAATTACAAGTTCCAGATGGTTGATGTTCTTCTGGTTTAAGAGAGAATGAGTATACACCAATTCCGTCATTAAATTTACCGCTACCCGCATTACTAGAATCCAGACCACCAGCACCAGAGTGATGTTGCCATACTTGAACACGAGAAAAATATTTAAAGTCTCTAGCAGAAAAACGATCATGACCATTAAATTTTAGATATATAGTGGCACCATCTTCCACAGGATTAGATAAATTTGTTCTATTTGTTCCATCCGTACCACCTGTCCTACTCCACACTAGTTCTTTTACAGGATGGTTAAAGTAAAGGTTTTGTATCTGATTTGACCATGATTGTTCTTGAACTTGTTCTATTAAATATTCATGAGAAACTTTAGCAAAACGTCTTCTCTCATCAGTATCAAGATAAATATAATCACACCATAATTTATTCTTTCCCTTACCATTAGTAGTAAGGAGACTCATTGAATGATGTAAAATAATTTTAACTTCATGATACTGTAAAGCAATCAGAGGTAATGCTAATCCAGGATTACGACAAAACCAAAATTGTAATGGAACCCAAATGTTGACATCAACCAAATTATCACCTTTTACTCCACCCATCCCGCTCATATTCTGAAACAAAGTTCCATTACCAGTTGTTGCAAATACAGATGTATTACCAGTTGGATTTGGTTCAGTTAATTCAGTCCATGTTTCCATCCATGCTCCAGTATGTTTATCAATTTTTTGACCACCTATTTCTAATTCAACTGTATTAATTATAGAAGAACCTATATTATGTTGATCCGTACTGGCCATCTCTCCATCACCAGTAACTTCAATATACATTCTGTGAACTAAATCACCATTGCGAGAAATAGTTGCAGAACAACGACCATCCACCCCATCAGATGTTCCCTCCCAGGTTTGTTCAATAGACTCCATAGAGAAATTAGTATGTCTTCTATAAACGACTTTAAAGAAAGTAATTTGGGGATTCCCTGTTAAATAAATATCTTGTGCACCATAAGCAACTAATTGCATCAATCCCCCACCCATTTCTATTTATAATAACATAGAAAATATTAAATTAAATTAAATTAAATTAAATTAAATTAAATTAAATTAAATTAAATTAAATTAAATTAAATTAAATTATTTAATTCAAATGATAAAAAAATGTTTTATAAAAAATAATTATAAAATATTACATAAACTTTTATAAGTTTATTTATTTAATTACTATATGCGAGAAATAACAAAGTTATCGAGAATATAAGAACTTTAGTTCGAGTATGCGAGACCACCCATACCACTCATGATACGGAGGACATTGTAGTTGACGGCATAGATGTTATCTAAAGCATTTAGTGCAAATCCCGTAACTAGTTTCGCATTATCAATTCTGGAGAAGTTACATGTACCTGATGGTTGATGTTCCTCTGGTTTTAGAGCAAATGAGTAAACATTAATTTTTTTAGTCATCATAGACGTATTAGCTACTGCTGGAGTATCTGATGAAGTAACAGGGACAGTATCGGGTGGTGTTAAATTAATAATTTCTGTATAGGCTCTCTCGTTTTGAATGATAACATCGCTCGCGCCCCGTCTAAAAGTTATTGAACTATTATATACTACAAGTATCGCTCCACCTGGTTCATTCGTAATTTTAGTCGATGAAATAGAGGGGACGAGTATATTTTCTGTTGCACCCGAATCAATATGAAGAGGTCCATTAGTACCACTCGTTTCGGCAGTTGTAGAAACACCCGATTTAGTACTAAGAACTATATACGCTACTTCTAGTTCTTGACTACCTATTACACCATGGTGATCACCATTATGTTCAGTTACTGTTACTTGATGCCTATCACCTACACGAAGACTATTTGCTTTGATACTCGAAACATAATCTAAAGCACCTATTATAAAAGCATATCCAGTTGTAGGACTGGATAAGTCAAAAAAGGTACTTGTAGTCGGTCCATGCCAGTTTTGGGGATTGTTATGCGTTACGCCAGCTATCTTAACCCAAGTCAAACTACTAGCAGTATTGGGATGGACACTGAGACCGTTATTCTTATAATAAGTTGGGGGGGGACTTTTGGTGATTAGAGGAGAAGATTCATTTTCTATGATTGATGGATGATGTGATGCTGGTAGATTATTATAAGGGATTGATGTATGATAATCATATGGTTGACGAAGTTGAAAATATTCTTCTTCTTGTTCAGCAAAACGGTCATATCCATTCAGTATTAACTTAGCAGTTCCATATTTTGGAATATCTGTTGATGCCTCAGATACTGATGTCCATATCAGTTCCTTAACCGGGTGATTAAATTTAAGTTTTTGAGTCTTTGAATTAGATGCCGGTTGTTTCTGAACTTGTTCAATTAAATATTCATGTGATACTTGAGCAAATCTTCTT
>Ga0206130_10008011_pt1 | contig 11501 bp, 12 predicted proteins | sample Helgoland_Spring_9_FD_148637 | JGI IMG/M metagenome (GOLD analysis project Ga0206130, IMG submission 148637) | Pelagic subsurface seawater microbial communities from Kabeltonne, Helgoland, North Sea - Helgoland_Spring_Bloom_20160512_1 | ecosystem: Environmental > Aquatic > Marine > Epipelagic ...
TTGGGATACACCGATCTTTACCGTTGATTATTGCTGTTGACTATCAACAATGATAATCAGATCCTTTTGACACTCAGATCTCCATTGGAATCAATGCCGTTGACCAAGACTGGTGTGATTTGATTGAACAATGCAGTCTGATCATCTGTAATCGTATGGACTCGAAGATAATTCGATGTGTATCCTCGCCAACGGAGTTGTGTGGAAGATGATAGAGCATTTGGCGTATCTGCTGGGGTATCCAAGACCAACCTTTTTGAAGGCGTGACCTGTTTGGCATCTCGTTCCCAAAGTACAGAGTCACAGCGTCCATTTTGAGCCTCTAAAAATGCATTTTTGGCTTCCATAACAATTGGCTTGATACGCTGAATACGCTCTCTAATCTGTACTTTTGACAGTTTCTTGGACATTCGCGAAGCCGGCGTACCTTGTCGGTCTGAATACGAAAATAAATGCATGTCCCCAAACCCAATCCGTTGGACGGTTTCCATGGTCTCTTGAAATTCTGTTTCTGTCTCGCCAGGAAATCCCACAATCAAATCAGACGTAAGATTGAAATTGGGATTTTGAGTACGAGCTTGAGAGACGAGACGTTCGTAGCTTTCAATAGAACACCGTCGGATCATTCTTCGCAACACACTGTTCGAACCAGATTGTAGGGGTAGATGCAAGTGTGGACACATTCGAGGATTGTCCCACAACTCCATGAAGTGTTCTGGAAAGTCCCATGGCTCTAGAGAACCAATTCGGATTCTTGGGACATTGGTGTCCTTGAGAATGGCTTCAATGAGAGATCGGAGATTTTCACCGGTGTCGGAGCCATAGCCTCCCAAGTGAACGCCAGCGAGTACAACTTCTTGATGCCCATCTCCATGTAGTGAACGAATGTTTGAGACGACATCTGCAATTGGAATAGAACGTTCAGCACCTCTGGCGGTACTCACAATACAAAAAGAGCAGCGGTTATGGCATCCATCCTGGACTTTTACGAATGCACGAGTTCGTGTTTGGGCAAATGCAGGTTGGGCTTCAGCCGATTTTGCAAGGAATGGCATATCGTCACCCCAAGTATCCAAGATCTGTTTGGCCATGGAGGCTTTGTCTGTATTGCTGACGACCATATCAACATGAAGTTGTTCTGCGATCGTGTCTTTGGCCAAAGTGGCATAGCAACCGGTCGCGACTAATTTTGCTGAAGGATTCCCTTTGTGAAGATCCCTCAATCTTTTTCTCGATTTACGAGACGCTTCATTGGTAACGGCACAGGTATTGACTGCCATTACATGAGCATCAGCGGCAGATTCTACAACGGTATGACCCATGCTGTGAAACTGACGTTGCCATGAGGCTTGTTCTGCTTCATTTAATCGGCACCCTAAAAATTCCAAGTATACATTCATACTTCAAATATATCGACTTTTGGCTGCATTGTCGATATGGTGAGTAGAGGATTTTTCGACGATAAGTGTGGAGAATACAATGCGATGGTTGCTGTTTTTATTGAGTATTGGATGTACTAGAGATGTTGTGGTTGGCGTGGAGAATCTTCCAGCTGAAGAATCGTTTGTGTTGACGATGAATGGAATTCCCATGGTTGCTCGTAATTCAAATGTATGGATGTCGTCCAAGGCTTCCATGAGAGAAGAGCATGTACTGAAACTGTGGTATGGAGAACGTGAATGTACCTTGTCGAAGGCTCAGGTGACAGGGGAACTGGGGTTTGGAGAATTTATTCATCAGACAGATTGGTCATGTCCTGGATTGCTTGGCTATACAATGCATCCGATTGGAGATTTGATGGTGGGTGAATCGGAAATAACAGTTGGATTGTGGCAACAAATCAAAGGGGAGGACCAAGAAGATATTTGCGGTTCAAAATGTCCCAAAAGCAATTTAAATTGGGCACAAACATTGGAATTTGCAAATCAAATGAGTATTCTTGAAGGCTTGACGCAGTGTTACCACAATTCTAATGGAAAAACGATTGAGTTCAAAAAAGACTGTGATGGGTATCGTTTACCAACAGATGAGGAGTGGATTGGTTTCTCTTCGAAAGATGCAAAAATGCCTTACGCGGATTCAGAATCTGCTCCGACAGTTGGTTGGGTTAAGGAAAACTCTGATCTACTTCGTCACCCTGTCTGTATTCTGGAACGGAACGGTTATGAACTGTGTGATGTGACAGGGAATGTATGGGAGTGGTGCTGGGACACACCTGAAAGAGCAGAGCTTCGTAGGGTTCGAGGCGGTGGATTCACCTCGACCTTAGATGTTGCTCGTTTGGACAACGGTGTAGATTTCCCAGCGCATCTTGGGGCCGAGCATATCGGTTTTCGATTGGTCCGTTCTAGAGGGGCTGGGGCAGAGTAGGTACTCTTTACACTGGTTATTTTTACTCGATTGGGCTATGTTCAGATCTATGTTTGTGTCTTACGTCTTCCCATTAGTAGAAGGCTAAAGTCATGTATTTTATGGGATTGTATTGCCAGATTGCAACATGTTCCTGAACGAATCCAGAAAATCTAGAGGATATACCAATGAGAATGTTGACGTTGACCGTATTACTTGCGTGTACAGGAGTGGAAACCAATCCCAACACGATTACCAAATCAGATATTCAAACCGCTGTACCCAAAAAAGATATCAAGACCATCTGTACAGCCTTGAAATCCAGTGATGAGGACCTCCAACAATTTGCAACAGAACAGTTGCGCATCTTTGAACCGGAACAGACAAAAGACTGTCTCAAAGAAGGACTGGTAGATTCTGATAGTAAGGCTTTTCGTTTGGGGGTACTCGAAGGTTTGAAAGGAGAGAAGCGCAATGCGGTGGCTCGTGTGGCTGCTGAGTTAATCCAAGACACCAGTCTCGTTGGGCGTGCAGAGGCGATTCATCATTTGGGTGGTGTACCAGCTCCGGCAGTAAATGCGGCTCTAATGAAAATAGCAGAGAATGGCTCTGATGCTTCAGATGTTCGTGCTGTTGCCATTCGAGCAGTGGGTGGGTATACCGACAATTTTGATTCCACAGCCGCTTTGTTTGATGATGGTGATGCGGAAGTAAAAGCTGCTGTCGTTGATATGCTTGGTTTGCATACTGAAGAAAAGGGTGCGCGAAAACTGATTAAGGAAGCGCTGCCCCATGAAGATGAAAATGTACGTGCGGCTGCGATGAAAGCGTATCGTGCTCACGCTGGAGATCGTGCTGAAGAGGTTCTGTGTACGGCAATGATGGATGATACATCTCCCAAAGTCCGAGCCGCAGCAATCGCAGCTTTGGAAAAAACAAAATCTGTATCGGCCATACGATGTTTACGAAAACGGGCAATGACGCTTGAAGAAGATCGAGATGTTCGAGCGGCTATTTTAAGAAGCTTGAAACTGGCCGAAGGCAATGCGGAACGCCCTGCTTTTACAGCGATGTGTGATGCAATTCCATTTTGGTTGCGCAGCTATACCACAGACAAACTTCCGGAAGAAGATCCCGGAACAGATATCGTAAAAATGCAAAATGATTATGATCATGAGTATTCTGAAAAGTGTTTTGCAAAAGCATACGCACAAAAATCGCAGTATTCTTGTCACGGCCACAAATACATTGCATGGTTCTATAAGCAGATGATCAGCAATGAAGATTTGTATGTACCAGAGTGTGAAGAAACGGCTGCACCATAATCGTTGTCACATAATCAATAATTGCATGAACATTGAATAATGATTTTGGTATCAACAGTGTTCGGACGTTATTCTAAACCGTAAACAGTTCATATTTTTACCATCACCACTCTATCCAAGGAATATACAATGGGCTCTCTTGTTGAAGTTTTGAAAGATCCTGCGATTCGTCCTCAAGTCATCACCGATTGCGAGAAAATGCTCGATGCTGAAGTATCCTCAAAAAAAGGACTTTCAGGAATGGGGGTTAAAGCCGCTTTCAAAACGTTGAAAGCCATTAAGCCAGGTATGATTCGACATACACTAGACGATTTGATTGATGAACTGGCTGTGAAGGTCGATCCTTTTTGGCAAGATTGTCAAGCAAAAGGAGCCAACCCGCGAGCGTTCTTTTCGAGTAACAGTGCGGTAATTGCCAATGCATTATTGGGGATTACGGATCAGAGAGCCGCTCGAAGTAAGTTTAAAAATATTGTTCGCGCTTACAATACACTTCGTCCCAAAGCGGTACAATACATTGGGGATGCCATGCCCCGATTTGCCGATTTGGTCAGTAAGTACGCATCCTAAAGTCACTGACACCACCTCGAGATGTCTATGACTGCAGAGGACGGTGTTGAAGAAGGGCAGTCGAAACTGATCCGGCAACCTTTGTTGTGCCTCATAGTGTTTGTGGCACATACACTATGGGTTGGGTATGCCTCTACAAAGGGCTTACAAGCATCGGATTCTTCGGAATTTGTTCTGGCAGCGGTACAAGACATTCGCATCCATCCTCCTGGCTATCCATTGTTGTCTTTGTGGGGTTCTTTATTTCAATGGTGTAGTGACAATCCCATTTGGAATACGGCTTTGGCGATGGGGGTATTGCATTCGATAGCACTGGTCTTTGTCTTTGATGCATTGACAAGACTGTTCAAACGTGGGGCGATTGCCTTGTGGGTAACGAGTATTTTGGCGGTGCAACCTCTCTGGATTCGATATTCTACGATTCCTGAGGCTTTTCCAGCACTGTCTTTGGTGTATGCTGGATTGTTTTGGTTGCTTATTCAACAGCAATATGCTCGATGGCACTCCGTTCTGTTTGGAGGGTTGTTGTGTTTGGGATTGGGAACACATCACTTGTTTGTGTTGGCTCTGCCTATGATTCTACTGTTGGTTTGGAGATGTAGACAAACCTGGTGGATTTGGCTAATCGGTGTTGGTTTGGGGGTATGCTCTTATGGTTTACTGTGGAATGAAGAACACACGGGTTGGTCTTGGGGACAAATTCGAGATGTCCCAGATTTGATTCGATATTTTTTACGGACAGACTACGGTACATTTCAAATCACACACCATGCGAATACAGGTACATGGTGGGGGACGCCGGTAGAGTATCTCAAAACCTTGGTTTTAGAATCTTGGTGCGTGTTTTGTCTTGGTTTGTTGGGTGTAGTGTTGCCAATACGGAATGTCCAACAGTGTTTTCGATTCGAACTGTTGATGACGATATTGTCTTGGTTGTTTGCATCGATAGGGGTGCTGGCATTGTTTGGTTTACAAACAGATTCCACACATCTAGCACACAGCAATCGATTCTTCGTCGCTTCTATGGTTTTGTGGATGCCGTTTGTGGGAATGGGGTGTTGCTGGGTTTTTGAGCGAATCTCCTTTTGGACAAGGGACTTCACTATATTGTTTTGGTTGATACCATTGGTGATGTTCAGTCAACATCATGTCATGGCGGGTCGATTTGATACTCGAATGCAGCGATGGTTGGATCATTCCTGTCAAATGTTTCCAGAGGATGCCTTGGTGTTTGTGGCTGGAGATGGTGCTGTTTTTGGTAGTGTGTTGGGCCAAGAACTGTTGGGGCAGTGCCAGCAAGTACAGTTTGTTTTTCCTAGATTGCTTGGCTATGACTGGTATCAATATCAGATAAGATCGAATGGACTGTCTGGACATACGATGCTAGAAGTGCTTCAGCATCATACAGGGCCTGCATTTACGGTATTGGGATTGGTGGGCGAGGTCGATGATGGTCTGGGCAGAACTGAAGTAGCATTGCCCCCATCCGTTCCATTCGGTGGGTATTGGATGCAGTTTATACCGGTGAATCAAGCCATTCCTCTGCCATCACAAGTGGAGGCTCATTTGAGTGAGATGGCCCCATCGATTGAGATCCCGATGTTAACACATCATATGTGGGTTGAACAATCTGCAGAGCAGTGGCCACTTGAACAGTGGGGACACAGTTGGTTGGCACTTGCAGCCGCCTATAAAGCCGAAGGGAATACGGAACGGGCAGAGTGGTGTTTGAATTATGGAAACCAGTGGTTACCAACACAACAATAGGGAATCAACAACATTGGCATTTAAATTGCAAGAAGACTTAGGCATTGGTGTAAGCCAGATCTCGGGTATGAAGCAATACAGGGATTGTGGGCAACCATGTATAATATTATATTCTGTACAATATTGATTGGTTCAACTATGAAAATAGTTTGAAGAAAATAGTTTGAAGAAGATGGTTTAAAATATGAAATTATAGAACGCAAAATGTGTATTTACAATAAGGAGAAAATATTATGACAGTTCGAACAACAATGTGGATGCCCTTCGTGGCTCTAGGGGCAATCGCTTGTACTGAAGTGAAGTCGGAAGAAGTAACGACAGCGGGAATGTATCTAGACTATACCGTTGTTACTCAAGGTGAAGGTACAGGTTCTGATGTCAGTACGATGTTGCGTGTTGGTGGTGTTACATCGACGACATATGTAGATCTTTCAGCGGGTGATCAACTCAGTGTTCTCGTAGAAGATGAAGAAGCCATCTTGAATCAAATCAGTTTGGGTGTCGTGCATTCTTATCAGCAGCGATTTGAAACCGATGTTGAAGATAGTGAGTTTGTATTGAGTTTTGATCGTGCAGATCAGACAGGTGCACCGTCGTCTTTGGCCGTGTTGCCAGGACCTTTTGAACTCACAATGCCGTCTGCAGAAGAGGTCGTTTCTCGTTCAGTAGAGACGGGTGAATTGGTTGTGTCATGGGACAATCAAACGGATGACCGTATCAATGTATCGGTATTCGGTGACTGTTTTGCATCGTATTTTGCTTTGGATGAGGCAGATGCTGGTACACACAGTATTCCGTTGTCTTATTTTAAGGACAATGAATACGACTCTGTAAGCAGTTGTGCGGCTGAAGTTATCGTTGAGCGAAGTCGTACGGGAAGCGTGGATAGTGAATTTGCTGGTGGAAGCAGTCAAGGTGTTCAGATGCGAACGGTGACCATTCAAATAGAACCATAAGCAGTCTATTTAAGGTACTTTTTGGTACTCTTACTCTTCCTTTTCTATGAGTCCAACCATTGCCTCGGTAAGTTCTGAAGCATAGGTTGGATTGGCAAGGTCGTGGGTCGTGAGATTGTAAATGAATCGCAATTGACCCTGTTGATCCAATATATAGACATCGCGATATTGAACTTCCCAAAGTGACCAAGCATCTGTTTCTTCAAGATCTTGAAGCCATGGGATGTCTCTTCCTTCGGTGACTCTTTCATTTGCACTTTCATACCCAATACCATTTACGCCGATGATTTGAATAGGGTATCCATCTTCTTCAAGTTCCGATTGGATTGTGTTCAAGTGGCCAAACTGGCCAGAACAGTAGCTTCAAGTGGAGTGTCCAAAATACCATGCCGATACCATTTCGGGACTTTCTGTAGCAAACTGGCTTGAGGTAATCTCGGTGTCAAAGGATACAGACGTGCTGTTGACATCAAATAGTGTAAATGGCTCGAGTGTTTGATTGATGTACTCCACTGAGGGTGAGGAACAACCAAGACTCAAATGCAACAATGGTAGAAATGGTAGAATGGATACGAGCATATAAACTCCTATGGTTACAACAATCGTTTAACCCGTGACCATAGACTGTCGAGTTCATTTTTGTAGAGTTCTCCTCTGGTTTCACCTTTGGGGTTGATCCAGAGAGAACCTGCATTTTGTTGAACGGCAAGTTGTATGACGTTGAGAAAAGACATCTCCTGTAGGCCTTGACCGCGTGGATCATATTGGAGCGCATGCTTTTCATCTGTGAAGACACCAAAACAATCAAAGTTACTAATGGAGTCGCATTTTTTTAGAGCCCCATGTTCATCGATCAAAGCGATTAACGTTGTATCGATCAAGGTCGTATACAGATTTAGCCGGAGTTGATGTTCTTTGCTTCGAGCCAATTTCTTCATTTGTCCAATCAATATTCTGTTGTACAAGTGGATTCCAGGGCTCGGATAGATGGTTGTGTGTATTTCTTCTGGTGCCGTTTTAAATACATCGGTGAAAATGGTGTTGATGGTGTTTGCCATATCAACAAGATCATCAGAGTCTCCAACATTGTACAATTGACCAATAGAATAACCTTGTCGCCGTGGACCGAGTCCCAATGAGTGTAAATGGTCTATTTGATCCGTAGACAGTTCTTGCTCGCGAGGTAGGTTTTTGTTGCTGCAGACTTCTAGGAGCATTCGATTTGCCGGCTGAAAACTTCGAACCGTAACCCAGTTGTGTTTTGCTTGAAAAATAACACGGTGTTCTGGTTGTTCAAATAAGGATTGAAGATGGGGTAAAGGGTTCATCATCCCTCCTTTTAATTTAAAATGGACAATTATTGTCCATAAGTTTCTAGTTGATTGTTCATATGCAATAATATGAATTACAGACAATACAAGTATGTTTATCGGAGTTTTCTATGTCTACCAAACCCCCCAAGGGAATCGAGCAAAAAAAATGCGTTCAGTCTGAAGAAGCAGAAGCACTGTGGCATTTGTTAAATGGTGTCTCGAATCTCAACCAAGAGGATACATCTTCTTGGGATACCTTGGCTTTTGGTTTGCTTGGAGGAGTGGATGTTTCTCAACAAAGTAATCTGTTACGAGATCGTCCGGTACGGATACAAGTACAAACCCATCGTGCATCGTTTGCCCATTTTTGTCAAACATTACAGTTGGGTTTTGAAGAGTATGTTCTCAACAATCAATGGACCTCTGAAAGTGTAGATTCTCTTTTGGAACTAACGGATAATGTGTTCTATATTAATCGAAAAGGTGTGTGGAAACTGTATCTATCGGAAGATGGAGGAACATGGTGGGCAGAAAATCGTACGGGAAAAGTGTGGAACAGGGAAGGCTTCCGTCCCAAGCGTGGCGAAAGACTCTGGTTGGTTGAGGATGTGTCTGATCGCAGTATGCAAGATATTATTCATCTCGTGCTAGCGGAACAATGTGCACATTTCATAAATTCTACTGGGATAGATATCCAAGTACAAAATTGGATGCACCACATTCGGAGGCCATCTTTGAGGAAGAGTTGGCACAGCATTTTGTCTGACAGTAAAGATTACTATTGGGCATCAGTACAGTTGTATCATGAGATACATGCAGAGTCTGATGTGGCTTTTCGTGAGCGATACATTCAATTTCTATTACAATGTTCTGAATATTTGCACTGTCCGAACTTGAAAACCATGGCGTTGGATTTTCGAAAGTCAAAGAAATATTGGCATCAATTGTCTACGGTGTTGTTGGAAGAATCATCTGAGATGCTCAAATGTATTCCGACACTTGATTGGATGAATATGGATATTGTATTTGCCCATGCCAATACTTTTGAAACGGAAGATTTTGCAGCAAATCTGGATGCTCGTTTGTCTTTAATGGAAGACAGTGTTGAACGCATTGTTAGTTCTGAGAGACACTTTTTTGTGATGGTTTCGGAGCTGTTGTCTGGTTTGACAAGAGGTCGGTTGGCAGTTCAACGTTTGGTGATCCAAGACTAGTTTCGGTCATAAATAGTCCGAAATTTAATATCATACATGTAAAAATGCTATAATTTAAGTCTGTTCAATACATTCTTGAGGTTCAACATGGATAGCATTATTGAAAAAGCCAATCGTTTAATTTGGCAAAACCGTTCTAAAACAGGTGGGACAAAACTCTTGTGTCGTGCACGCGATATTGAGAGTTCCAAGAAACTAATATCAATTCATACGACACATAGAGGTCACTCTAAGGCAATCGTTCAGGGGTCGAATGAGGAACGGTATGAGGCATGGCTCTTTACCACAGGCAAAGTGTATTGTTCTTGTGCGTTCTTTGAAGATCTAGAGCCTTTTCAACGTCAAGCATTGGGGTGTAAACATGTTTTGGCTCACGCATTGCGTTTGCTGAACGGTCGTAAAGCCGCCTAGTCGACTGGGATTTTGTATACAAAGACTTTATGTCTAAGATTTTTGTCAATCCTTAAATGTGAAACAGCGATCGAGGATTGGTTTTCCATAGTCGGCCTTACCAGTGTGTACAATGAGGTTGTCGAGTATGCTGACAACACCAGGATGATGACCGTGTCCACAAAGAACGGTCCATTGAATCGTTGGGTGTTTGGTGGCGAGCTGTAAAATAGTGTCTCCGACAGCCTTACAGGTGAAGTCTGGAATCCAGTCAATGGCACCTGAATACCCCATATACCAAGCCGATTCTGGATAAGGGGGAACGTGTGTCGCTATGCAGATTTCTTGTATGTTGGAATCAGAATCCAACAATCTGGTTGCTGTCTCTTCGATGTGAGTCGCGGCTTCACGACCCAATTCTTGTAATTTTGCTTGAAGTAAAGGTCGTTCATGCCCAGTTAAATCAGCAATCAATTTATGGTCATTTAGACGAATGGGTGTGGCCAAAAAATCCCCATTTTGAGCATCCCCCCATCCACCGTGTCCAATGAGGTGACGACGAGCGCTCAACGAGATTGCTTCCGTGGTCGATAACCAATGAAGAGTTGGGGTTCGTTCTATTAAGAGCATCACTTTTGCACGCACACTTTGAATGTCAGAATGGTAATAGTCGTGGTTTCCAAGAACAAAATAGATTGGACACGATATTGCGTCACTGAGCCACGTTAATTCCTCGACAATCGTTGAGCCCGTGGCGATATCACCGGTGATTAATAAAGCATCACCATTTGATGTATTGATCTCGTTGATAAACTGAACTCTGGTTGTTGAATTGACACAATCTAAGTGAATGTCTGTACACCATAGTAATTTCACTGTGAACCTCCGCTTGTCATACGTTACAAGATTGTATCTGGATTTTATGGAGGAGTGTATCATGTGGATATTGAGCTGGATGCTGTCATTGGGATGTGTAACCAAAATAGTTGATAGAATGACGGTTGATAAGATTGTTGGACAAGCTCAATCTGTTGGGGATACTCAAATGCCATGTGCACTTGGAGAATCTCTCAATCATGTGCTGATGGCCACCCAAGGACGTAAATCTCCTGACTTGGCATTGTTGATTAGCAATGGAACGGCGGCCATGTGCTCGCAGAGTAAGGCTTGGGAAGAACGATTGCGTGCAGAACGTGCAAAAGTACAACGTCCTTTGAGTGATGCATATCGAGTCGCTGAAATAAAAGATGCTCAAATCTCAGCAGCCAGATGGGATGCAATGACTGCGCGTCGGTTTTATCAGGCTTTCAATCATGCTGAAAAGGCTTTTGGAACTGTGGATACCCCGTGTCCAAAAATCGCTGAACGCGATGAAGTGGCTTATTTGGTGGCTTTAATAGCGGGAACGTTTTCTGTTTTACATGACAAACAAAGTGACGGAACAATAGGGGTCCCGTTGGATTTACTGCCAAAGGTTGCACGTGCATCCACTTGTTTGGATAATGAGAAGTGGTGGGGCGTACCCGATGCGTTAAAGGCAGGGATTTGGGCTACGATACCAGGTACGGGACCTGCAGATGTAGACCCGTGGGCGATCCTCGAAGCATCGGCTGAGAA
>Ga0206130_10008017_pt1 | contig 11495 bp, 10 predicted proteins | sample Helgoland_Spring_9_FD_148637 | JGI IMG/M metagenome (GOLD analysis project Ga0206130, IMG submission 148637) | Pelagic subsurface seawater microbial communities from Kabeltonne, Helgoland, North Sea - Helgoland_Spring_Bloom_20160512_1 | ecosystem: Environmental > Aquatic > Marine > Epipelagic ...
CTCATCACCCCGACCATTGACCACCACCCCAGTCGGAACTCGTCGATGCGGTCGCCGACGACGGCGTTGCCGATCATCGCAGTCGTGATGGCAACACCGAATGCCGAGAACGCCGAGCGTGCCGTGTTAAAGGCAGCGTTGGCAGCCCCAAGTTGGTCGGAAGTGATGTCGCGTAACGCGGCAGCGTTGGCGGGGCCCAGCATGAATGCCATACCAAGACCGATCGACAAGGTGCCTGGTAGGAACGCCGTGACGTAGATTCCGTCGGCTCGAAGCCGCCACGCCATCCATGCCGTGCCGACGGTGGCGAGCGTGCCCCCGGCGATCAACAACTCTCGATAGCCGAAGCGATCAACGAGTTTCCCCGCGATGGGTGCACACAACACAAGTGTCGCCGGTCCAGGCGTCATGGCTAGCCCGATCTCAAGATTCGAGTACTGCCAGACATCGCTCAGGAACAAGGGATACAGGAACCATGTGGCCGAGGTTGAAGTCGAGAGTAATGCGCTGGCAGCGGTGACAACCTTGAACGAGGGAATCCCGAGCAGGGCGAGATCAAGTAGCGGTTCGTCGTGGCGGCGCGACGACCTGACGAAGAAGACCGCTCCGATCACCGCTGCGAAGAAAACGACGACGATCCGTGCATCGAACCAGCCCCAGGCGCGGCCTTGCACGATGGCGAACGTTGTGCCACCAATGGCGAGTGTCCCGGCCACGGTTCCCAGCAGGTCGAGCGGCGGTGGCCGATCGGCGACAGTGTCGTCGGCCATGTACTTCGACGCCAGCACCATTCCGGCCAGCGCGATGGGCACGACGATCGCGAACACCACCCGCCAACTCGATACCTCGAGCAGCCCGGCTGCCACGGTCGGAGCGGCCGCAGCGCCAAGTACACCCATCGATGACCACAGCGAAACCACGGATCCGTGTTGTTCCTTCGGATACAGCGGCAGGACCGCAGCGAGTGACGACGGGATGACCAGCGCAACGCCGATGGCCTGGATGACCCGGGCGGCGATGACCAAGTCGATGCTGGGCGCTACAGCGGACAGAGCAGCGCCGACGGCAAACACGCCAAGTCCAATAACAAAAATTCGACGCCGACCAATGCGGTCAGCCAGCCGACCGCCCAGCAGCATGAAGGTCACCTGGGTCACCGAGAAGCCCGAGATCACCCAGGCAATGTGGGTCAGACTCTCGCCGGAGAACTCCTCTTCGAGCACCGGGATGGCAATGTTGGTTGCCGTGCCGACAAACGCGGCGAGCAACATTGCAACCGCCGCAATTGCAAGTGCTCCTCGGCGCCGACGGTCAGAGATCGTGGCAACGGACTTGACCGTGCCGGTTGAGGTGGTTTCGATCTTCCGACAGTAGTCACCGCAGACTCAGCAACAGTGCGCCGGTCACTTTCTCGTTCAGCGGATGAGTTGGCTATCGCCAACCGCTTCGTGTGTTACCCCTTGGTTCGGGACAGGTGAAAGTCGAAGTGCGCCATTGCCGCCGGTGGCCAGCGATTTGGCGACAACCTGACTTCGGATGCCTGAGACGCCGCCATTGCCTTGGAATTGCAGTGCCGCATTTGGGATGAAGATGAGTCCTTCGATATCAAGGACTGCAGAACCGCCAAGTTTGTGCACCGATGTTGCCTCGCTCCACAGCGTGAGATCTGTGAACGGCCCTATCGTTGGTGCAGTCCAGGTCATTCCACCGGTGCCGCCGGTCATGTCGAATTCCGAGGACTCGCTGAAGTAGACCATCGTGTGATTGAAGTTCACCGATGCCTGACCGGCTTTAGAAAGTTCGCCGTCGCGGAAGAAGATGAAGGCAGCCTGATCGCTGTGCTGCTCGACGTCCACCATTGATTCGGTCGACCAGTCGTACTCTTGATCAACGTTGGCCGTATTCACGTTGAGTTCGGCTTTTGACAACAAAGTGATTCCACCATCGACGACGAGGTTCCCTCCTGCGAACGTCAGTTCACCCTTGACCGATAGGGGATAACAATCAATGAACCAGTTCCCCTCTGGAACCGTGAACTCGTCCTTGGGTTTCACAGTGCATGGGAACTCGGCGGCGTAGCTGGAGTAGTTCAGCCCGTCGAGGGCGGAGGCGGATGCCGACGCTACAAGATCATCAATGTGTGGCCGTCGAGGTCCGCTGTCGGCGCATGTATCGATGCCAAGAACCGGATACGCAGACTTGCAGTTGTACCGCCAATCAAATGGGGCTCGAGTTCGGGGTTGACCGGCCGCCGATGGCGCCGGCGAGACGGTGCCAGCTGCGCCGCTGCACGCAGGCGGATTGCAGCCCGGTGCACCCGGCGCGACGACCTCAATCTCGCCGCAACCCCACCCGGTGCCAGGTGTAATCTCGGTTGCGCAACCCGGTGCCCCCTGGGTGTGGATGTTGGCATGGTTGCCGTTGGTGCTGATCGCAGAGCTGCAGCCTGCGGTCCCATCGGAATCCACAGCGATTCGCCCTGGTGAAATTTCGCCGGTGATGGGGTCGGTAACCGCACTCACGTATACGCCGCCGCTCGATCCACCGCCGTTGACCTGCAGCGCAGGGCAACCGTGCGGTTCGAGAAGTAACAGGCTGACAAGATCGCCAGGCCCGTCCGGACGTCCGGCCTTTGCGACCGAGTGGACCTTGGAGCCGATCGTCTCTTGGCCCATGAGTCGTGAGAAGAGTGCGGTTTGTCGTTGCTCGATAGCCACGCCAAATCGATCACATGGGTCACCGTCCATGGCAGTGAGATCTTGTGTCCCGCCGCTGGTGGGTGTCATCAGTTCGCTGGAGTTCACAACCGGATAGGTCAGCGTGATCGTGATGCCATCGGCGGTGGCGACGGCTGTCGCCGGGGCTGTCGAGCCATCACACGACGAAGCGAAGCCGCTACAGGAAAGGTCAACAGGTCCCAGCAGTTCGTTTGCGTACCCTGCTGCAGATTCACAACCAATGACGCCGCCGCCTTCACCCAGGCCAAAAGCACCCGCGGTAGCGATGGTGTCTGCAGCTGAACGATTCTGTACTCGGTCTGCCCGCACCATGCCGAGGTCTATCACCAAGGCCGCGACCATGATGATGGCGGTCATCGCTGCAGCGCCGATGAGCAAAACTGCTCCTCGATCGTTCACCGTGGCCGAATCTAGCGAAAGTCGCATCAGTCAGCCCGCTCGAACCGGGCGATCTGCACCGAGTTGAGGGTCACTTTTTTCGTGTAGACGCCAGTACTGACATCTGTTTCACGTCCGACTTGAACCTGAATACGACGTTCGGTGCCTGGCCGGGAGTCGTCAAAACACGGTGTACCGGCGGTGATGACACGAGATCCCTCGGTTTCGACGATCGACGCGGTGCGATCATGGTCGCCGACACCCGCTGGGTAGACATAGGCGACGCACACATGCTGGCCGGGGGCGTTTTCGCCCAACTCACCGGCGGCTGATTCGATCGCCACATTGGCAACTGCGTTGAGCCACGCATTCAGATTGCCTTCGACCGGAAGGGTTGAGCCATAACGAACTGCTTCGTGCGCACTGCTGTTGAGCGTGAGACTGCGGTGAAAACTCATGCCCAGTGTGACGGTGCCCAACACCAACATGACGAGCATGCTTGAGATCAGTGCGAACTCCACCAGACCTGCACCCCGTTCGTCATCGAGTTCATGGTGTTTGTTTTGCGACGAACGAGACCAATCGGAGTAGTTGAGACGGCGCCTGTCGCCATGTTGGCGCTGGTTGCTCTGCTCATCCATTCGGATCCATCGGTTGAGACAGCCATGTCATGATGGTTTGGGTAAAAGTACTCAGCGATGAGGCAAACGGCCCAGACGCTGGACCGTGGTCGCGATCGTAAGGGTGCAAGAAGTATCCGTGAACGGCCGTCAGTTTCGTTTCTGCACTCGGCCATCGGGAAGTACCGGCGTCATGTCGAAGCTTGGTGCTCGATCCATGGCGAATTCGGCGGCGAGTTGGCCGGCCATGGGGCCGCGCCCGAAACCTCCGGAGGCTAAACCGCCAGCCAAGATGAGTCCGTCGAACCCTTCGACGGGGCCGATAATTGGCCTGCCGTCGGTAGTGAACGGCATCAGTCCAGCCCAGGTTCTGATTGGTGCAAGCGCACTAACTTCTGGCACAAGTTCGGCTACGTGTCCATGGTTCACGGTGATGCCATCCGGATCGACGGCTCGATCCTGGCTCAGTACTCGGTCACCACCGAACACGATCTGGCCGTTCGGCCGTTGGCGGCCGTAGAGATGTCGGGTCGTGCGCTCATCGCCGATGTGGGTCAGGTTTGGTGGCTGGATAGCAGCCGGTTGATCGAGCGCCCACCAACGCGACGACTCTGCGGCTGCAATTGCATGGCGAAGCAGTGGCGGTTGTGGAGCGGTGGCCCACATTTGACCACGGACCGGAACGACCGGCACGTCGATGTCGACCATCGCCCCAATCTCCGCACACCATGGCCCGGCAGCGACGATCACGACATCCGCCCCGAAGGTTCCTGCCTGGGGCCCCAAGGTTTCGACCTCCCAGCCGCCTCCTGTCACCGGGCGAAGTGCACCAACAGTGCTCTCGATCAACGTGGTTACTCCAGCCAGAGCCGCTTCGGAGGCAAAGGCGTGGGTGGCGGCCACCGGTTCGGCTCGGGCCGCGAGCGGGTCGTAGATGGCGCCGAGGAGTGTGGGGTCAGCGGCTGGTTCCAGGTCGAGAAGGGCGTCAGTCGATAGCAGTTCGTAACTGTGTCCCGCCTGGCGGTCGGTATGCACTGTGGCTTGGGCCCACTGCCATTCCTGCTCTGTCCTGATCAAGGTCAGCGTTCCGGTCCGGTCGAACCCAATCTCGTGCCCACGATCATCCACAAGGTCGATGTAACGGTCTCGACTGCCCATTCGCAGCGCAACGTTCACGTCTGGTGCGTTGCCCCAACCGCCTCCGCCAATGATCCCTGCGTTCAGACCCGATGCTTCACCAGCGATCTGGCCTCGTTCAAGCATCACGACGTCTATGTCGGCTTCGGCAAGCGTGAGCGCCGCCGTCACGCCCACGATTCCTGCACCAATCACAACAGCTTTCATGGTCTGAATCTAGATCCCCAACCCGGAGGGGGCCTCGTGAACCTGACATTTTGAGCGTGACTTCCATTATGGAAGTACACCATGCTCGAGCGATGGAAGTACGTGAAGCATTAGAAGCGGCAAACCGGGCGTTTGAGTCAGAACTCCGCAAGGTGGGAGATGAACAGTGGGGCCTCCCCACGCCGTGCGGAGAATGGGATGTCCGAGCGCTCGTAAACCACGTTCTGCTGGGTACTCGTATGTCGATCCAGATACTCGATGGCATGCCTCGCGCCGAGATCATTGCTGGTCTCAACGATGACATGCTCGGGGCGAGCACCGATCCAGTCGCGGACTTCAACCGGTTGGCCGCTCAGATGTGCCAGGGATTCGCCGGACCCGATGGCTTGGAAGGCATGGTTGTTCACCCCGCAGGCGACTTCCCTCGAGCCATGTTCGCCGGGTTCCGGGTTACCGATGGCGCAGCTCACGCGTGGGATCTTGGGCATGCGATGGGTGCTGAGCCGACACTCGATGCGGAGATGCTCGAGTTCCTGTGGGCTGACACCGAACCGAAACGAGAAATGTTGGCGGCCACTGGCATGTTTGGTGATGGCGCATCAGGTTCAGTTACCGACGACGCACCACTGCAAGCCCGCTACCTCGACCTGATCGGTCGCCGCGCGCAGGTAGGCGCACTGCTGATGTCGATTCCGGATTCACATACACATTGCCCGATCGGGCACACCACAGCCTTACTGGGTGATCGATGGTCGATGATGATCGTGCGCGAAGCATTGCGGGGCCTCGACCGTTACCAGGACTTGCGCGATGCGCTCAGGATCTCTGATAACACGCTCACGCGGCGACTCGCCCACTTACAAGACATCGGCGTATTGGTTCGTCACGATGCATCGCCCGCCCGATATCAACTGACCGATGCTGGCGTTGACCTGGCGCGAGTGCTGGCGGTTCTTGGCGACTGGGGAATGCGGTGGCTCCCAGTCGACAGGCCGCTTCTCCCGGTCTGTGAACCCATCATCAACGCGGCTGAACAACTCGGTTTCCTGGTGCGTGAACAGCTCGCCGCAGAACAGGTCTAGTTACTCACGGGCGTCACGCTGCGGTTCACAGTGAGCTGCCTGGTTGTATGACGAGCCGCAAGACGGTGTTGCCGTCCGGGTTGGTGCTGGTCGTGGCTCGTTGGCTGGCAGCAGCTGACTGTGCTGACGGATAAAGGGCCACCCGCAGGTGATCCCACGGCTGGTCGGTCACCAGGCCTGGCCCGCCGGCCTGCAGATCAAGAACGACATGGTCCGGGGTGGTTGGTTCCAGAACGTGTGCAGGGTCCGGTGAATGCACAAGCTCGATCTCAAACACTTCGGTGTCAGCGGCCGTCAGCGTGGGCGCAACGTCTGCTTCGGGCAGCGCAAACGGATACAACAGCCGTGCACGGAGTCCCGCCGTTCGCTCGGGGATCACCTCGAGGTACGCCTGGTCACGTTGCATATCCAGATACGCCGCCCGTCGTGGGTAGTACACCAACACCACCGAGTCCCAGTTGCTCGTCGGGTCGGTCACGGCCCCAATGAAGATCGCTGAACCACCGCGGGCCGCAACCGTCTTCGATGCAACCGCTCCATAACGGCCATAAGCGGCCCGGCCGTCGTCGCCGTTGTATGCGAGCAGATTGAGCATCGCTATCGGGCCATCGTCTGGCCATGTGGCGAGAAGATCGATGCTGTCTTGGCTCGGGTTCACCGCGCTGGTTGGATTTGGTGTCACCACCGCAGTCTCGCGCAGCCGACGACGGTCGATCCTCAGCCGCCCGTCACGCCGAGTGTGCGGGTCGGGTCGCGGAGTTGCATCACCACCGATGACACTGCAAGGTTGGAGCAATGAAGGTCAACAAACCATGACTGGCGCCGCCCCATTTGTCTCGCTGATCCGGCGGTATGTACTCGACTATTTGGCATGTGGCGACACCTCGGTGTGCGACGAGATCATGCATCCTGACTTCCTGCTGTACATGGGAGGACACGAGCTCGGCCCTCGCGACGATGTCTATGTTCCGGCGGTCGCCAAACAGATGGAACAGTTTCCCGGGCTGTGTATGACCGCGAACGAAGTGATGTGTAATGGCGACCGGTTGGCGTTGCGGTTCAGTCAACACGGAGCATCGGTGCGTCACGATGGCCATCAAGCGGCGTGGTCCGGCATTGGTTTGTACTTCTGGGACGGTGAACGGCTGACGGCCAACTGGGCACTCGAGGACTACTACGCCCGGCGCCGTCAGCTGGCCGACCGCACAACCAATCAACTCGAACCACCTGCAGTAGCGCCGTGGGACGAACTGGCCGAGGCGGAGAACCCGGCCAACGAGGAACTGGTGCGCACATGGCTTCGCTCTGGAAACATCCACGGCCAGCCCAACGTGGCGTTCGACGACGAATGGGACGGCCATCCGTGTGGCCCGGTCATCGAAGTGGGCGAGACAGAAGTGGGGGAGACAAGGGTCGATGACCTCTTCAGCGCTGGCGACCGGGTTGCCTTCCACGTGACCCAGACCGGAACCTATGTAGGCGGTGCTGGGAAGGATGACCGACTCGGCACACCCGCCACCCTGCGCAGTGCAGGGATCGTCACCGTCGTCGACGGTGTCATTGCCTCGGGTCGGGTAATCCGGGACCGGTCAGGCCTGTTCGCCTAACCGGCGCTCGTGGTTGGGTCGGTTGCCAAACCTTGGACCACCATGTCGGCATAGGCCGCACCGATGGTCTCGGCGTCTTCTGCTGACCGTTCAGGAGCAAACCAGCGATTCGTCCACCCGACCATGCCGATGATGCCGAAGGCAAGCACCCGTGCCGACGCCAGCGGCCGGATCGTCCCGTCGTCCAAGCCCTCTTGCACCACCGCGGTGACTGCTGTGTCGTAGCGGCGATTGACGGTGCGCATCTGCTCTGACCACACGGTTCGCTCATCGCCGACTGCGGCCAGGTTCTCGCGGACATAGACATACAGCAGCGGGTAATGCTCACCGTAGGAATTCATGAGACCGGTCACCAGTTGACGGAGCTTGGTCAGTGGAGGTTCGGCGCTTGCTTGGACTTGTTCGGCGTAGGTCACGTCGGCTTCGGCTAACTCGCTCACCACCGCGTCGAAGATCTCTTGTTTGTTGGTGAAGTAGTAGTAGAGCGTGGCTCGATCAGTCTCAAGGCCTTTGGCAATGTCGCTGATGGTCGTATCCGCGTAACCTCGTTCGTAGAACACGTTGCCCGCTGCGAGCGCGATCTCGCGACGGCGCTGCTGGTACGCCTGTGAACCTTTCGACTGGGCCAGGTCGCGGCGGCGCCCGATGGCACTGCCGCTGTCCAGGTTGTCGTCGGCGTTGGCATCGCCAGTCGGTGTCTCGGTCACAGGAGTCGTCTACCAGGGGGCGGTCGAAAAGCCGCCGTCGACGGCGATGACTTGGCCAGTGATGTAGCTGCTCGCCTTCGACGCTAAGAAGATCGCGATGCCGGCCATGTCATCGGGTTGCCCGACGCGGCCCATGGGGTTGGCGGCTTCGTAGACGTCCTGGCGTTGTTCGAACTCCACTGCCATCATCTTTGATGGGAAGGGGCCGGGAGCGATGGTGTTCACGGTTATCTGCTCGGGTGCAAGCCGTTGGGCCAGGATCCGGGTCAGATGATGGTTGGCGGCTTTGCTCGTCGCGTACGCGTAGTTCTCGACCTGCTGGGTGCGGAACCCTTCGATCGAACCAAGGTTGATCACCCGGGCCGGGTCGGCGTTTGACGCAGCGGCGCGAAGAAGGGGCAGGCACGCCACGGTCAGATTGAACGGTGCCTTGACATTGAGCCCAAGAACCTTGTCCCACGCACTATCGGGATAGTCCTCGAGCGGAGCAGCCCAACCGGTGCCGGCATTGTTCACGACAATGTGGAGCCTGTCGGTGTGCTCCTTCAGGGCCGCGATCAGCGCGGCGACTCCGGCCGGCGTCGAGACATCACCCGGCAAGGCTTCGCAGTCGCCAAACTCGGCAAGTTCAGCTGCGGCTGCTTCGCACGCGTCGGCCTTGCGCGACGACACGAATACCTTGGCGCCGGCCTGCACAAGGCCACGGGAGATCATTAGCCCGATCCCTTGGGAACCACCGGTCACGAGTGCTGTCTTGCCTGCGAGTGAGAAAAGTTCGAGTGTCATAGTGTGCTCCGATCGTTGATTACTGGCTAACGGACATGCCGCCGTCGAAGACCAGGTTGGTGCCGGTCACCCAGCTTGTTTGGTCGCTGGCGAGGTAGACGTAGGCGGACGCGATCTCGGGCGTCTCGCCGAAACGACCCAAGGGATGCCGAGCCAACACGCCGTCCATTGCACCAGCTGGCAAGTCATCGTGGAAGCTGGTCACGAACGTGCCCGGCGACACGCAATTGACTCGTATCTGGTCGTTGGCGTATTCGGCGGCAGCGATCTTGGTCAACTGGATGACAGCGGCCTTGCTGGCCCCGTACGGGCTGTTGTGCGTCCAGTTCGTGAACCCGGCAACGCTCGCCGTGTTCACGATCGACCCGCCGCCTGCACCTCGCATGGCGATAATCGAGGCTTTCATGGTGTTGAAGATGCCCATCAGGTTCACATCGAGAACCTGGCGAAAGTCTTCGGGACTCACATTGTGGATGCGCCCGCTGGGGGCGACGATGCCGGCATTGTTCACCGATATGTCGAGGCCACCGAATGCAGTGGTGATCGCCTGGTAACGACTTAACACCGCGTCATGGTCGGTCACGTCGACGACGATCTCTTGGACTTCGAGCAGGCGCCCAGCTTGGTCACGTAACGCCTGAGCTGACGTGTGTACCTGGTCAGCGTCGACGTCAACCAATGCGATAGCAGCGATACCTTCGGCTACGAACCGACTCGCGATAGCGCTACCCAAGGCGCCGGCAGCTCCGGTGACGGCAGCGCGTTTGCCGTCGAGAACGCCCGTCATCGGCCGGCCCCCGGTGGGCCAGCGAACGCCTGGGCTATCTGCAACCACTCTTCAGCGACGCCACCTTGGGGCTGGAGATCAGCATCGCCAGGGTTCAATCGCTGGGTCACGACCAACGCCAAATCGAACGCCGAACCACGGACAACGTCGCCGGTATCGGAGGGTCCCATGCGCCACAGTTCTCCCGACGGCGACGTGACTTCGAGACGCACCGGCCGGTCGGGTAGCTCGCGTCCCTGTGCGGTGTAGGCGTTGGGTAGAGCCTGCAACCCGAGGAAGACGACATGACGAACTCGATCGGTTCGAGGTTTGCTCTTGCCCAACGCGTCAAACACGTCGTAGCCGTGGGCCCACGTCTCCATGAACCTGGCGGTGAGTTTGGACGCCAGGCTCATCTCAGGCCCATACCAAGGCATACGTTCTTTGGGGTCGCGGCCGGCGAACGCCTGGATCAATGACCCTCGGGCTTCGCGGAACCAACTGAGCATCTCGGTGCCTGGCAGATGTTGATAGTCGACAATGACCTGATCGACCATTGCTTGGATTGCCTGTGGCCCTTCGGGTTTGGCTGCAAGGAATTCGACGGGTTGGGTGAGTGCTCGCACGGTGGCATCGTCGTTCCAGGCCAGATGGCTGATCTGATCTTTGACGCGCCATGGCTCGGCCGCGGTCATGGTCTCCCAACCGTCCTCGTCGAGACCGACGAGGACGTCGGCGAGTTCGTCGCTTTCGGCCTGCAAGTCTGCGCACAGATCGTCGAGCAGCGTCATGAGATTCTCCGGTCCTGGCCAGCCCAGTAGGGCTCTCGAAGTTCAGTCTTGAGTACCTTGCCGCTGGCGTTGCGGGGCAGCACATCGACCACTTCAACCGATGTCGGGCATTTGTACTTCGCCAATCGACTCTGGCAGAGCTCGATCAGTGAGTCTGCTTCGATGGTGTGTCCTGGCCGGGCCACGGCGATGGCCTTGACCGTTTCGCCCCACTTCTCGTCGGGGACACCGATCACCGCAACTTCGGCAATGTCGGGGTGGTCGTAGAGCACGTTCTCGACTTCGGCGGGATACACGTTCTCTGCCCCGGACACGATCATGTCCTTGAACCGGTCGAAGAGGAACAGGTAACCGTTCTCGTCGCCATACGCGGCATCGCCGGTCCGTAGCCATCCGTCGCTGGTCAGGGCTTCGGCGGTGGCCTCGGGGCGGTTGCGGTAGCCGGGCGTGTTTTGCGCGGACCGGGTCCAGATCTCGCCAACTTGTCCGTGTTCGACGTCGGTTGGCGTGCCGTTCGCGATGCTGTCGGGATCAACTAACCGGATCTCAACCCACGGAAAGGCTCGGCCACAGCTGCGAAGCAGGTGTGCTCGATCGCCGTCGGGGTCATGGTCCTCGGGGTCAAGGCCCACGATCGCACCCGCCGTTTCGGTCATGCCGTAGGCCTGCAGGAACC
>Ga0206130_10008020_pt1 | contig 11493 bp, 10 predicted proteins | sample Helgoland_Spring_9_FD_148637 | JGI IMG/M metagenome (GOLD analysis project Ga0206130, IMG submission 148637) | Pelagic subsurface seawater microbial communities from Kabeltonne, Helgoland, North Sea - Helgoland_Spring_Bloom_20160512_1 | ecosystem: Environmental > Aquatic > Marine > Epipelagic ...
ATGATGTCCTCAAAGATGGAAACGTCACGAAAAAAGATGATTACAGTCTCGGTATGAGGCGTATTGAAATTCAGTGTTCAAGTTGCAAGGCGCATTTAGGTCATCTCTTTAATGATGGTCCTAAGCCAACGGGAATGAGATATTGTGTAAATTCCGCATCTTTGAAATTTAAATCAAAAAATTAAGAATGAAAGAAAACACGGCAACTTTCGGTGCAGGATGTTTTTGGTGTACCGAAGCATGTTTCGCAGAATTAAAAGGGGTTATTTCAGTTCGATCTGGATTTAGTGGGGGGCATGTTAAAAACCCATCGTATGAGGATGTTTGCACTGGTAATACGGGGCATGCAGAGGTAGCTCAAATAACATACGACGCTGACCTACTATCGTTCCATGAGCTTTTGAAAGTATTCTGGTTTATCCATGATCCTACCCAGTTAAATCGTCAGGGAAATGACATAGGAACCCACTATAGAAGTGCTATATTTTACCATGATGAAATCCAAAAAAAAGAAGCTGAAGCGTATAAAAAATTAATGAACGAGCAAAATGTTTGGGACCAGCCTGTTGTAACAGAAATATCGAGATTTGAGGATTTTTACTCAGCCGAAGAATACCACAATAGTTATCTTGAAAACAACCCTGGAAACATGTATTGTCAGGCGGTTGTTCGTCCGAAATTAGACCGTTTTAAACAAGTCTTTGCTTCACAGATTAAATGATTTAAGCTTCCGGTGCAAGCCTCAACACAATACCGTCAATGTCTTTTTTTAGTTGAATTTGGCATCCCAACCGGCTTTCGTTTTTCACAAAAAAAGCTTGGTCAAGCATATCTAATTCATCATCGTTTTGAGGTGGGAGAGACGTGTCAGATTCCAAATAGCACTGACATGTAGCACACATCGCCATTCCTCCACATTCTCCAATTACAGGCAGGTCATATGATTTACACAGTTCCATGATGTTCATACTCATGTCTGTGGGACCAATTAAAGTATGTTTTTTGTTATCTCGGTCTATGATGTGAACAGTAATATCACTAGAATTCATTTTCAATTGTAAATAGTTACGATGTTATTTCCATTAAAGCTTGTGGCGTATTGCATTAGCCCATAGTCTGAACCGTTTATAGGACTACCATCATATAACGAAAATGAAGCGCCGCTGCATGAATCTCTGAGAATCAAAAAATTATCGTCATCTGGATAGAGCGGGAATTCACATTCGGCATTCGGATCTGCTGGGGAATGTCTGTCAAATGCTATAAATTCATCAAGCGACCGCCTGTAAACGATAATTCCTCGTGAGCCACCTATTACATATGCATAGCCACCTACTCCAGCAAGGGAATAGTAGCTGGGTAGATTTAAGTCAATACTTTGGTTAAAAGGCACGTAGGGGACAGGGTGCGTATTTTGCTTCACACATGAGCCGCTTATTAAGAATAAGGAGATTACGAATAAGATTTGTAATTTCATTATTCAAAGTTACCTAAACTTGAGGAGATTAGTTTCCATAATGCTTGTTATTTTGTATTGTCTTGCATCGCAAGGGTGTGCTTCTAGTGCTCAGACATCAGCTAATAATGAATCAAAATTAACTAAGAAAATTCTGCGTCAAGAACGAAAAAAAGAGAAGTCTAAGAAGAAGTATTTTGAGAGAAAATTTAAGCGGCACCGAAAGATTCAAAGTAAACCAAATCGAAAGATGTTACGTAAAAGTGATCGTCAGCTTAAGAGGTATAAGAGAAAACAAAGCAGACGTTATTAGAATTTGACTTATAGTTTTCTATAGATAGGTGTGAATTTTTTATTCTTTTTTGTATTCACAATTATTTTGGCATTTTCAGGGAGTCTCCGGCTTTTCCATCTTTCAAATACATAGCCACCTTTTGCTATGGCCTCAATTTGTATGGGGTTGTCTTCGATATAATCTCCTTCCCATATATCGTCTTTAATAACGATTGAATTTATTTTAATAAAACCCATTTTCGAATTCTGATTAATTGTGATTTTTGAAACTCCATGATTCAATTGAAAATAGTCAATCATGTGTTCCCTAAGAAACTCAGGCCTTTCGTAGGCATAATTTTTAATCCAGTTAATTCTTTCGCCTTTTCGAATGTATAACATGGAATCGGACCATCTATCTTTATCACGTGGCACCTCAAAATCAATTCTTTCGGTAATCTCATCCACTAGATTAACTACGTTCTCTGCTTTGAACCCTGTGTTTAGATAATCACACATTCTATTGATCCATTGTTCTCTAAATTTGGGGTTTTTAATGAGTCTGCCAAGTAAAAATACTTTCCCGTTATCTGTATAATAATTCAATGACTTTTCTTGTGATGTGTACCACGAATCCTGATCATAACTAATCCATCTCCACTTTGCACCTGGCTCTTTAGATTTCCAAAATCTTATATTTACCCATATATCTTTGGCTCCACAATAGGTTTCATTAATCCAATAGTCGATATAGCTATTAATATCAATTTGGTCACATACTTTTTGATATACAGAATCTGTAGTAATATCATTTTGAGCAATGTAAAAAATCATTTGATCATATGCACTAATATTTCCTGCAACGGCTTTTGCATCTTCAGATGTAAGGACGTCTACATCTGTTTCGCCATGATTATTGAAAATAAAATCTCTTCCTTTTCTTTCCATGAGATTGTATAAGCCCCAATATTTTCCATTTAAGTAAAGAGAAACTGGCTCATATGCTTGCATATCAATATTTCCCTGCATTTGGGAATTTACTTCATAGAGAAGTTCATTTTTAAATCGTTCGCCAACCCATAATTCTGAAACATTGCGACCTGATGTGGCATCGGCTCTCACCCATAACCCGCCAAAACTATTAATGTCTTTTTCTTTAAAAACGGGATAGCTAAATCGCTCACCTTTCCCATCCTCATTTGAGGCAAAAAAAGCGAATGATTTTTTAGGTTGTCTTCGACTGGTTTTACCTGCAATTCTTGTTGTAGCAGATTTTGTAAAAGCCAATTTGAAGTTACCATCATTAGTGGTGTCAAAATATTCAACATAGGCCGGTACCTCCATGCCTCTTTTCTCAAAATTTGTATAGATACCTCTTCTTTTCTTCCATAAATCTTTTGGTGCTACAATCAAGGACACAACATTTAAGGTATTTTTCTCATTGATGAAAATTGATTTGTTTATCATCATGTCAGGCATGTATCCCGGTTTTATAATCCTGGCTCTTAAAACAACTGAGGAGTCTATATTCAAGGATTCACCGTAGCGAAAACTTTTGGTAGAAGGTTCTGAGCCATCTAACGTATAGTATATTGGTGCATCATCCGAACTTTTTAAAATTATATTTTGAGTTTCATTATAAAATCCAGAACTAATATTACAACTAACCAATGAAGCTTTTTTATTTAGAATTCTACCATTTACATTTGGTAGATTTGGTGTTGGTTTTTTAAAGAAGGCATATTGTTGCGAATTGTCTTTATTTCTACCAAATGAAACATTATCAGTTTGTTTAGAATAATTGATTTCATCAATAAGTTTTAGATTTTGATCGTATAAACCAAGATATCCTCCTTTTTTATTAAGTTTAAATGAAGCATGTCTTTGTCCCTGTTCAGGGTCTCCATCGATCCAGAATAAAATGTAGGATTTTGGTGGTATTTGGGTCCAATATCCACTTTTTGTTCCAATTTCGTGTTTTGTTATTTCATCCTTATTGTCAGTGAGAAACATTCCGCCTAGTTGAATACTATCGTCTGTTGGATTGTAAAATTCTACCCAGTCATCATGTTCTCCAAATCCATCTGCATTGACTTTGGAATTTGAAGCTAAAATTTCATTTATTACAATTTGACCATTTCCCGTAAATGAAATAATATTAAATAAGATAAATGTGAAAAGTACTTTTTTTTTCATCTGTAATGTCTTTGAAATTTGATGGAATATAAATATAACAAAAAAGCCCCCCTGCATAGCAGGAGGGCTCTATGGTTTTATTCGTTATTACTTAATAATAACAAACTTTTTCTTTAATACACCTGAAGGCGTATTTAGGTGAACATAGTAAATACCGCTTTGAAGCGTTGTTACATTGTAGTCCAATTTATTTACTTCGTTAGCTCTTACGCTACCGTTGTAAATTGAACCTACAACTTGTCCATTAATATTTAAAATGTTAACGCTTACGTTTTGGTCCTCTGTAACAGAGAATTCAAACGTTGCACTTTGATTAGCAGGGTTAGGGTACTGCTTGATCATTGCACCGTCAAAACCAGTGATCATTTCTTTATCGTTGGTTCCAGCATCTGCACTTGCTTGTGAATTCACACTGCAAGTATTGCCCTCAGTATCTGTCCATCCTATAACTTCGAATGGGAAGAAATTCTGACCTACTGGATTGTCACAACAATTAGTTGGGATCTTGTATCTGTTCACACCAGCCCACTCGAAATAAGTATCTTTTCTCAAGTATGCTAATCCTGCATCTGATGCATTTATTGTGAACTCATCACCTGTCATCAAATCAGTTAATGAGGCTAGAAGGATGTTGCAATTTTTCTTAGCGTGAACATTCGCGCTAGAGAAAGAAGGACCTACCCATCTAACTGTTATTGATTCAATTTTACCATCACAAACACATGATACAGGCTCTTCAGTTGCTGTAGAGTTGTTACATGCTTCAGTTTGCTGAGCATCACATGGTCCTAAAGAGTAACCACAGTTTAACTTCTTGTCAATGTTCTTAGCATTAACACAATAAGTTACTCCGTCAAAGCACATAAGTACTTTTCCTCTTTTCTTCCCTGATTTTGAACCTCCGTAAGACGCACATAGTGCACTTGAACTTGAGTTTGAACCACTCCCAGAACCACTAAAGGCAGAACCTAAAGAAGAGTATGAAGATAGGTGACAAGATGAACTTGATCCACTGTTAGAAGCAGATGAAGATCCAGATCCACTATTAGAACCTGATCCACTATTAGAGGCAGATGAAGATCCAGAAGATGGACAGCTTGGTCCGCTTCCACTTTCTACATTCCATAGATCAACGCTCTCTGCACTAGAAGCATGAGATGAACTTGAACCATTAGATCCGCTCGAACTATGTGAATGAGAAGATGAAGATGAACCTCCTGGAGTGCACTGAATGTCAATTACCTCAACAGTCCAGTTTGTAGTTGCCATACAACCGTTTGCATCCGTTACATGAACAGCATAAGTTGATGTCTCAGTAGGGCAAACTGTGATGCCTTCTGACACCTCTGTATTAGACCATTCGAAAGCATAACCAGGTGTACCACCAGCAACAGTTGTTCCGATAGTAGCACAACCGTACTCTTCGCCTGCTCCAAGGTAAACAACACCACAACCATTTGCATCAACAGTTAGAACCTCAGGCTCGTTTATGGTTACAGTAGCTTCCTCTGCAACACAACCATTGTTGTCAGATAAACCAATAGTGTAATCTCCAGCAGTTAATCCATCAAACGTATAAGAACCGTTCTCTAGAGCTCCACCAGTAACAACAACACTACCAAGAGCGTCAGCGTTTGCTGGGTTCGCATTAAAACCAGTCACAGAGAAACCAACTTGGACAATTAAACCGTCAGTTAAACTCGTTGCAGGAACAGTTACACTGAAATCACCACTTGCTGGCATATCCATTGTAGCAGAACCACCTAAAGCATCTTGGAAACCTGCAGCTGGATTAAGCGCTTTGATAAAGTACTTAACAGAATAACCATCTGCAATTGTGTTAGAAACAACAGAACCACTAAATGTCAAATCCTGACCATTCCATGCACCGTTTTCAAGGTATGTATTTGCTTCCATAATTTTATTACCGTTACCGTTACCATCAGACCAGAATGGGTCAGCAGCATTGTAGGTATTAAAGTTAGGCTGTAAAGTAATTGTATTCGCTCCAGCATCTAATGTTGATAGAACATCTGGAAGTGCCCAAGGGCTACCAAAGATATATCCACCACCACAACAAGGATTGGCTGGGTTGTCAAATACATTCATATATGCAATGTAGTTGTCAGATGCATTTACATCTACGATAAGTGATTCAGTAACTGATTCACCGTTGATAGAGTAAGTAAATGGAGCATCTCCTTGAGTAGCATTAATAGTAATACTACCATTATCATCTCCATTACAAAGTGCATCTTCAGAACTTGTTTCGAATTCCGGAGTTCTGTTAACTGTAACATTGATAGATGCAGAATTCGTTCCACATGCATTTGTTGCAGTAACGTTTACAGAACCAGAAATATCTCCAAAATCAACTGTAGCTGAAGAACCATTTCCATTAGCCGTAGCATCCATAGATGTAGACCAATCGAAAGAATCAAAATCACCAGAAACTGTGTAAACTTCACCTTGAGTTCCAGCACAAACTTCACCTGCACCAGAGATAGCACCAATTGCTGGTGTATCGTATGCTCCAGTTACAGCTAAGTCAAATTCTCCAAAAGAAAAAGATGAGAATGCTTCAACAGCGATGTAGTAAGTACCTGGGGCAAGAGCTGCAGTAATTGTAGATTGAAGACCACAAGCATCATCATTCAATGCTATAGTTTCTCCACCACAAGGAGCAGTTGTTAAGTATAAATATGTATCCCAAGACGCTCCACAAGTTGAAAACGAATATGTTCCCGCACATGGTACAGAAATTTCATATACTCTATCCTGAGATGTTCTTAAACTACAATCGTTACATGCACCGTCAGTAGTTCCCGAGATTACGAAGTCTCCATCGTAAGCAAATGAACCATCAAGACCACCTGCTGGTGGAATACAAGGACATGAAACAGAAAGTGTACCATTACTTGGACTCGTATCCTCATCATCGAGAAGGAAGTAATATGTAACTCCGCCTGTTAAGTCAGCAGTGATGTTAGTAGCAGAAAATACATCATCGATGTACTGCCAATCAGCATCTGCACTACAAGATAAAGCAACGAATATATCTGTATAATAACCAACATTTGTCATTTCAATTAAGTAAGATCCATCAACCTCTGGAGTGTATGAAAATACAGCCTCTTGACCAGGAGTACCCCATGGTCCAGAAGGAGGGTTGTATAAACCTTCACCAGCACCAGTTGACCAGTTGTAATCTTCATCACACGTCATAACAACGACATTGTCACAAGGATCCACTGCAACTGTAGGGCAAATAATTTCAATCGTACCAGTACTTTGTGTTGTGTTCTCATCATCAAGTAGGAAATAATAAGTAACGCCACCAGTAAGGTCAACTGAATTTGTTCCAGATGAAAGGATGTCATCAATATATGCCCATCCTTCAGCTTCACATGAAGCAGCCTGGTAAAATAAATCCACGTAGTAGTTATCATTTGTTACCGAAATAGCGTAAGAGCCATTTGCTTCTGGTGTATATGAAAATACTGCTTCATTTCCTGGTGTTCCCCATGGACCGTCTGTAGGACTGTAAGAACCAGCTCCACTAGCCAAGTTGTATGAAAGTGGAGAACCACATTCCAATGTTACTGGACTGTCACATGGCTCAGGACCACCACCTAAAGAAACCAAGGTAGCTGTCATAGATCCACAAGAAAATTCATCCTGACAGTTATACCTATCAAGTAGAATATTTACAGTACCTGTAAAACTTGCTGTGAAATTCACGATAGATTGTAATCCACAAGCATCATCATTGTAACCAACAACTGCTCCTGTCGAAGCATTATAAATGGTAACTTGAGTATCAAAACCTGACTCACATGTAGATATTTCATAAGAAGCCCCCTCAATAACATTTAAGGAATTGTATTCCCCTCCAAAGAGGCATCCTGTAGAAACTGATTGACCTTCTTGACTTAAGTTCCAACTTAAATATGGAAAGTTATCGTTCGGACATTGCGCCGTGGCATTAAACATAAAGCCAAAAGCCAATGCGAACAAACCTAATTTTAAAAAGTTCTTTTTCATGACTTAGTTTTTATGATTAATATTTCGTTTCTCTTTCGCACGAATCGACTCTGCATTCTTTTTTGAATATGCATTCATCTTTTCATACTTTTCTGCATTTCTCTCAACCCAAGCATCTTTGCGATCAGCATAGTTTTTCGCATCGGCTTTTTGATCTCCAGTTTTTACATACTTCGGAAAGGAAGCATCGCTGGAAATAATGGTGATTTCCTTGGCTGGTTCCGCCTGCATGTGAAATGCTTGCTTCTCCGCCTTGGAACTGAACTCTCGTTCAACCGAAGGGTTAGAGGTGTTGGTGACTTTTTCCTTTTCAACGGAAAACGTCGGAGTTGTCGATTTTTGGGCATAGGTTAATCCTACGGCAAATACCGACAAAATCACGAGTGATTTTTTCATAGTAAATAATTTAAGTAAATAGTTTAAAGGCTTCCACGATGTTTCGAGATCGTTTTGCCCGTTTTAGCGTTTGAAAGATACAATTTAAAATAAGGAATACAATGAAAAGTTATTAACTTTTTTTTCAAAAATTAAAGAAAAAATTGTTCGTATCCCAAATTGATGAGGGTTTTTTAGGTTTAGTTCTTAAGTGCTTCTATTTCAAGGGATTTTTTTTCCCATTTCTCCATGAGTTCTTCAGCTTCTCTTGATTTTTCTGCATGTTCAAAGTAGAGCTCATTTTTTTCATTTTCTGAAAGTGAAGATGGATTCTGAATTTTCAATTCTAACCCTTTAATTTGAGTATCAGTTTCTTCTATTTTTCGCTCAAGTCTTTTAATTTCCTTTTCGAGTTTCTTCTCTTCTCGATTTGATGTTTTTTCAGGCTTATATTTTTTATCAATCTTCACTACCTCTGATTTTAACTGAGTAGTTTCTTTTTCACCTTGGATGGATTTTAAGTATTCTTGCACATCATCAAAATGTATGCGAACCTTTTTGTCTTTAATGTCCCAAATCCTATTTGTAAGACCATGCAGAAAATCTCGATCATGGGATACAACGACAAAAGTGCCTTCATAGGATAACAAGGCTTGCTTTAGCACATTCTTTGATGCAATATCTAAATGATTGGTTGGTTCATCAAGAATTAAAAAATTAGAGGGGCTGAGTAGCAATTGGCAAAGTGCCAGTCTCGTTTTTTCACCTCCGGAAAGAGACGAGACTTTTTTAGTAATATCATCTTGTGAAAATAGAAACGACCCAAGTATGCTGCGCAGCTTCAAACGGATCTCCCCTTTAGCTACATCGTCAACAGTTTCAAAAACAGTTTTGTTTTTATCCAATTGATCAGCTTGGTCCTGTGCGAAGTAGGTAATGTTCACATTATGACCAATATTAATAGATCCCTTAAAGTCTGTTTCACCATTGATACATTTTAATAGGGTAGACTTCCCAGTCCCGTTGGCTCCTAATAAGGCAATCTTTTCGCCTCGTCCAATTGTCATTGATAAACGATTTAAGATCTGCTTCTCACCATAACTTTTTTGAAGATCTTCAATTTCAAGAACTTTTTTTCCTGGTTGAATACTGAGCGGAAATTGAATTTTAATAGCTCCTTCGTTAGCATTTTCTATTTCGATGATTTCAGTCTTCTCGAGCTTTTTAATTAACGATTGTGCAAATGCAGCTTTACTGCTTTTAGCTCTAAACTTGGAGATCAATCTTTCCGTTTGTTTTATGTCTTTTTCTTGTTGTTTTTTTTCATTTGCTCGGAGCAAGTTTTCTTCTTCTCTTTTAATTTTATACTTCGAGTATGCATAAGGGAAATCAAAAATCTTTTTTAAACTAATTTCAAGTGTTCTTTTTGTGATTGCATCCAAAAACAATCTATCGTGACTTATAATAATCACAATACCTTCAAATTTGATTAAAAATTTTTCAAGCCATCCGATTGATAAAATATCCAAATGATTGGTTGGTTCATCAAGAAGAAGAATGTCTGGCTTATTTACTAATATCCTCGCCAATTCAAGTCTCATTTTCCAACCTCCTGAAAATTCGCTAACGGCTTTTTCAAAGTCATCTTGAGAAAAGCCAAGTCCCTTCAAGGTAGTTTCAATTTTTTCAGCCCATTTATACCCTTCTAATAAATCTAGTTCTTCATTTAATTCATTCAGTTCATTTAACAAGTCTAAGTATGATGAAGACTCATAATCTGTTCTTGTTGTTAGTTCAGTATTGATTTGGTCTAATCTATTCTGAATCCTATTAAGTTCCTTATTAGACGTGAGCAGATAATTTTTAAGTCCTTGGTCAGAGTTGAAATGCAGTTCTTGTTTTAGATAACCAATACTACATTCTTTTGGGATGATTATATTTCCCTCTGATGGATTTAATTCTTTAGAAATTAACTTCAGTAGTGTAGACTTTCCTGCGCCGTTCTTTCCCACAAGACCAATCTTATCGCCTTTATTCATTTGAACCTTTACCTTTTCAAATAGGTATCCCTGAGGTAAAAAGTAACTGACTTGATCGAATTGAATCATCGTAAATGCTGCGTTTTGTTAAAGGCTCTTAATTTTTATGAAAAAAGAACAAAAATACGGAAAAGGTGTTTATATTAGATTCAAAAAAGAGTAAGAAAATATGGGAAGACCACCAACAAGACCAGCGCGATTGAGAAATGGATTTTATATAGAAGTAAAATCTCAAGGTTCTTCAGCTATTTTAGTGAGAAGAGACACCAAGGAACAAATGATGATTGCAGCTGAGGATTATGCGAGAACAAAACTTGTAAAGATTAAAGGAGAAATGCGCGACGATAAATGGGTCGGAGTTTAGCTTATGTTTTTTAATAAAATAAAACAATACCGCTTTTCTTTTTGGATAGCGGTATTTTCTTTTTTGCTCATCTCAATTCCAATTAGTGTTATTTATGTTGAGAGCATGTCTCTCGCTAAATTTTTTGGCATACTATTAGTCTTATTACTAATCTTAGCTCTTAAGATTTGGTTCTCCGTAGCCAAAAATAGAAATGATATTACACCAAGGGTCGTCCTTAATAAAAATGACCTTTTTGATTTAAATAAAGATTTTAAAGATTTTTTGACCTTGAGTGAATCTGATAGGGATATACTTGTCAATAGAATTGGTCTTTTATTATCCAAAGTTAAATTTGTCGATGCATCTAACAGCTTATTGGATAGGAGAGATGCTATCAGAGTGGCATATACATATGTTTGTTTAAATACGGAGAGTGAGTTTAAAGTGAATACAGATTGGATTTTTCTTTTCTCATCCTCAAAACCTGAACATGATACTTTATATAAGTATGTGCTTTTGGAAAATGATTTCAAAACGTTTAAAACGAAAGTTAATTCAATATAACCCTTGTCCTTATTGTGAGTATAGAAACCTTTTGGTCAGTGTGAAAAAAAATAATTAATTATTTTCTCTTTTTTTTTCATTTTTCCTTGGTATAATAAAAAGAGTATTTATCTTTGCACCCCGCAAGTAATTAAGCGTAGTTATTTGTAAGAGTCCTTTTTGTTTGTATTGAGCGAGAGGATTTTTTATTGTTTAGGAGT
>Ga0206130_10008021_pt1 | contig 11493 bp, 6 predicted proteins | sample Helgoland_Spring_9_FD_148637 | JGI IMG/M metagenome (GOLD analysis project Ga0206130, IMG submission 148637) | Pelagic subsurface seawater microbial communities from Kabeltonne, Helgoland, North Sea - Helgoland_Spring_Bloom_20160512_1 | ecosystem: Environmental > Aquatic > Marine > Epipelagic ...
TCCAAAGCAGCCGATTTACTCTTCTTGGTAATGGTGACTCTTCCTTTTCGTACTAATTGTGCAATAGTTGGCATATATAATTTTATATTATTCCCTTTTTAAAGGGCTGCAAATGTAGGAATCTTTTCTTAAGATTCAAACCGAATACAAAGAAAATCCGATCCCGCACTTCTTTTTTATTAACAATGTCCAGAATATCCTATCGACTCTCGAAGATGTTGAGGTGTTTTTAGTTGAGTTTCTCCTTTTTTTTAAGTGATCTCGCAATTCAAATGGATCACCCCATTCACCAAAATCAGACTGCCAAAAATAGGAAATTGATTGCCAAAAAGTCGGAAATTAATATAGTAAGTAAATTTTATGTTTTTCTTTATTAAAATCGGATTTACAGACGCTTATCCCTAATAATTCTCTAAAAAAAAACTCTTGTATTAACAAAATATTATGATTTTCGAATTCAAATTATTAAATCATTAATCATGAAGAAACTTTATTTCTTTTTATCCTTAATAGGGATGTTTACGCTTTCCGTTGGGTTGGCGCAACAAAAATCAGTTTCGGGAACTATTCTCGACGAAACAGGTGGCCCGTTACCGGGAGCAACTGTTTTAGTAGAGGGAACGAACCGAGGGGTTGCTACCGACTTTGATGGGAATTTCTCCATACAAGCGAGTGCAGGCGAAACCTTATTAATAACCTATATAGGATATGCGGATCAGCGTGTTCTTGTAGGTAATCAAGATTCTTACGCTGTCAGCATGGAACTGAGTAATGCACTAGAAGAGATCATTCTAACAGGTCAAGGATCAGGGATCGCGAGACGAAAACTATCGACTACTGTTGATGTCATATCTGAAAAAGATATTGATAAACTTCCTGCAAATCAAATAGATCAATTACTACAAGCAAGTGCACCAAGTGCACAAATTCGTTTGAGTTCTGGTCAACCGGGTACTGCTTCGATCATTCGGACTAGAGGGCCTATTTCGGCAGCAACCTCTTCTACTCCTGTTGTCATAGTGGACGGAATTCGAGTTGATAATTTGAATTCTAATCCAGAAATCGGTATTGGAACTGGTGGGGCTGATGTTTCTGCTTTAGCGGACATTCCTGTTGAATCCATTGAACGAATTGAATACATTAAAGGAGGAGCGGCAACCACACTCTATGGTGCCGATGCTGCTAATGGAGTTATTCAAATCATCACAAAAAAAGGGACAGCTGGAAACAATAGAATATACTTTGAAACTAGACTAGGGTCAATTCGAGGTACTGATGATTATTTAAAGTATGCGCGAACTGCGGAAGCCATTTTTGAGCCTGGCTTACTACAAGAATATAAAATTGGATTTAATGGGGGAGATGAAAAGTCTACCTATAACTTTTCAGGGTCTTTATACAAAGATGATTCTTTTAATGACTTAAACGAACAAGTAAAACGTTCACTTAGCTTTGGGTATACAAGAAACATAAGTAATCGACTAAAATACCAGGCGTCTATGTCATATATTGGATTTGAATCGAACCTTGATTTTAATGCAAATACTAGCTTTTCACGCTTTTCTGCATTTGAAGGTGGGGGTCGTGGAAATCTTGATGAACTGGACCGAGCAGACTGGATTGAAGAACGCGATCGTGCCCGGCTCATTGGAGAAAATGTAGATATTCGATCTACTGTAAACCGGTTTACGTCATCAAATAAATTTACCTATGATTTTGGAAGTGATATTGTTGGAAACTTTACCACAGGGGTAGATTTTAGATCTAATATTCAAGAAGAAAATGACACCAATACCCTTTTAATAGCATTGAATTCTGAACCAGAAGGAACAACGGACAAGGCAGAATTGAATCGTGTAATTCGAAATAATTTCATAATCACTTCAGACCTTAACTTCACCCATAGAGGGAAATTAACCGATTTTTCTTTCGTTTCTATTTTAGGAGCTCAGTTTTTCAGAACCGCCGATAGACAAAATAGAATTGATGGTTCTGGCGGTGTAGATGGCTCTACTTCTATAAATACCTTTCCCACAATAACAGCGAGTGACTTCACACTAGAAAATGCAAATTACGGAGCATACTTCCTTGAAAACATCGGTATTTATGACATCGCATTCGTTGAATTAGGTGGACGTATTGACTACAACACCAATGCTGGGAAAAATACTTCCGCAATTTTTCTTCCAAAAGTTGGAGTGACTTATAATTTTTCAGACCACAGTTTCTTTCAAGAAAGTAGCGTTCGTAATGTTTTAAGCTTTGTAAAACTTCGTGCAAATTACGGAGAGGCAACAAATTTTGCAGAACCTTTCTCTCAAGATCGAACTTTTGCCTTAGAATCTTTTTTAGGTCAGCCTTCTTTCCGATTTGATAATCCAGGAAATCAGGACTTACTTTCAGAAACTGTGCAAACTTCTGAATTAGGACTTGAGTTAGGTTTCTTAGAGAATCGTATTAATTTTTCTGGTACTTATTATAAAGGAACAACAAAGGATGCCTTATTCACTCCGACACAACCTCCATCTTCTGGACTATTAAACCAAATCCAGAATATTGGTGAGATTGAAAATAAAGGATGGGAGTTAGCATTGAATGCCTATGTAATTCAAAACGAGAATCATGAGCTAAGACTTTCTGCCTCTTACAACACGAATGAAAACACGGTAGTAAGCTCTGGAGGAGCAGCTCCTTTTAATGTAGGTGGATTTACTGTAATAGGATCTTGGGTTGAAGAAGGTCAAAGTTTAGGATACTTAAGAGGGACCTCATCTACACCTGTAGGAGATGGAACTTATTCAAGAGAAGCAAATAGTGCCCTCGGAAACACCTTTGCACCGAAGTTTGGATCTTTTTCCTTGAATTACTCTTGGGATAAATTAAATTTCTTCTTGACTGGAGACTATCAGTCTGGGGGAGAAATTGTTGACTTGAGTTTTTTATTGCGTCATCTACGCGGAGTTGATGATTCCGGGATTCCAGATGACTTAGCTGGAACTACTTCTCCTTTCAACTACGTTAATTACTTCACTTTTAAGAATGACTTTGTAAAGATTAGAAATATAGGTCTTTCTTATGATTTCGGAAAACAATTTGAGGTATTTAGCAATATCCGATTGAGTGTTACAGCAACAAATCCTTTCAACTGGACAAAAGGTTTATTTGATCCTGAAACCACTGGATCTGGTGTAGGTGATCAAAACGGATTTAGTAGTGGTGGGTTTTATTATGGGACCGAGTCAGCTCCAAGAACATTCATCACCTCCTTAAAATTTGACTTTTAAAACATATTCCAATGAAAAAAATAAAACTTATACAACTATTAGCACTTACAATAATTTTTGGGTGTAATGAATTTTCTGACGTTGTCGACTTTACGGTAGTAACCAATCCTAATTTATCGGAAAGTTCTGTTGTTGGTCAACCTAATTCAGCTTTAATCTGGCGTTTAGGGATTGAACGTGAAGTTTCAAGAACACTAAATGAAATTTTGATCTTAGCCGAACTCGGTTCAGATAACTATGCCAATACACAAACATTCTTTAGTCAATTTCTTGATAATCTAGATATTCGAACTACAGATCCTGATATTCGAGATACACAAAATCAAATTGCACGTGTTGCACGAATGGCAGAATTTGGTTTAGAAGCTGTTGGACCAAATGACCCCAACTACGATTCAGAAGTTGAGGCGGAATTTAATTATTTCCTTGGCATTTCACGTCTATTTGCTGGGATGTATTTTTCTATGCTCCCAGAAGAAACACTAGGAGCACCGGTATCTTCTGCAATGAATTACACAAATGCTATAAGCTCGTTTGAAGCCGCAATTTCAATTAATGCAAAACCTGAATATCATTTAGCTAAAGCTAGAGCACATTATTATTTAGGCAATCAATCCGAAGCAGTTAGCGCAGCATCAAGTGCCCTGAGCTTATCCTCAGACTTTTTAAGATTTGCAGAGTTTGATGAAGCTGAAGATCCCGACAACACTTTAGAAGATGCCTTATATGAAAGAGGTACATTTGATGATTTTCAACCCTTACCAACTCTTGATTTCCTAGATCCAAAGTATTCCTTTGTATCAGCCGAAGAAGATTCACCGGTTCATTATTTGAAAGCTGAGGAAGCCTATCTTATTTTAGCTGAAGGTAATTTAGCTGATGGGAACTTATCCAATGCAAAGCAAAACCTTAAGGACTTACTATCTTTAGTAAATGGCAGAATGGTTCGTGAGGTAAATGAAAGCGGGGAAACTAGGGGTAATCAAGAGAATGCTGTTGCAGATGCAATTCGCCCGAGTAACTCAAATGTTGTGGTCAATGGACGTTCAGGTTTAGTTCTTGACCGAGGAAAACCAGAAGACACGGCACTTATGATCCCATCAATTTCTGGGACTTCTTTAACAATGGGTGAGATAGACTCGATGACTATTGGTGATGATGCCCTTGAACTTCTATATCGTACTCGGCAGGAAATTTTTATAGCGGAAGGAATTCGGTTTGTAGATATGGGCGTTAAATTGGTCATTAACGAAAATGAAATTTTACTTAATGAAAACATCAATGAGGGAGATGCGGGTACAACACCTTCAATTCCATCCTTTATCGATTCTGTAAAAGATGATTTAGATGCTTTCACCTATGACATGGATAATAACACAGCATCAACAATGATTGATTTAAATACAATTTTAGTACAAAACAAAAACGCATCTGAGGTACTACCATTTCATTAATCAACTCTTATTTTACATAAAAAGCCACTCTTTATAAGAGTGGCTTTTTTATTCCATTTTGGCTAAATTAATATAGTAAGTAAATTTCATGCTTTTCTTTATTAAAATCAGACTTACAGACGCTTATCTCTAATAATTCTCTAAAAAAAATCCTTGTATTAACAAAATATTAGGATTTTCGGATTCAAATTATAAATCATTAATCATGAAGAAACTTTATTTCTTTTTATCCTTAATAGGGATGTTTACGCTTTCCGTTGGGTTGGCGCAACAAAAATCAATCTCGGGAACTATTCTCGACGAAACAGGTGGCCCGTTACCGGGAGCAACAGTTTTAGTAGAAGGAACGAACCGAGGAGTCACCACTGACTTCGACGGGAATTTCTCCATCCAAGCTTCAGAAGGGGAAACCCTTGTAGTTAGTTATGTGGGCTATGCCGACCAAAGCATTCCGGTTGGAAGTCAAGATAGCTACAGTGCAACTTTATCTCCGGACAATGAGTTGGAGGAGGTTGTATTAACTGCACTTGGTATTGAACGGAAGAAGGATGATGATATTAGTTCTGCAACTGTCATCAAAACCGATATTGTTAATCGTTCAGGCGAACCAAATTTACTACAAGGTCTAGCAGGTAAAACCTCTGGAGTTTTAATTACTCAAAGTGCTGGAGATCCAGGAGCAAGTGCTTTTATCCAAATTCGTGGACAAAACACTATTTTAGGAAACAGTTCTCCATTAATCATTGTAGACGGAATTCCAATTTCGAATAGTACTTTTGCTGGTAACACTGGGACAGTAGGAGGAACAACATCAGGTGTAGTTCAACAATCTCGTTTAAATGATATTCCAGCTGCCGATATCGAAAGCATGACTGTCTTGAAAGGCGCAGCTGCCGCAGCAGTTTGGGGCTCAGGAGCTGCAAATGGAGTAATCGTAATTAAAACAAAAAATGGAGCATCTGGATCTTCTCGATTTTCTGTTAATTTTGATTCATCTACTAGTTTTGATTTTGTGAATGTTGAACATGAAAAGCAAGGAGTTTTTGGTCAAGGTAGAGGTGGTGTTTGGAACTCTAATGCTTCTGGATTATCTTGGGGTGATAAAATAAGTGAACGATCTGGTGGTGCAGATGTAACAAACACTTCTGGAGCTTATTTTGTTGGAAACCAAACAGGAAATTCCTACTACCCTATAACAACCAAGAATTCTCGTGAAGTTTATAACGATACTAATAGAGAGCAAATTTTCAGAACTGGTATTTCTCAAAATTATTCTTTAGGAATAAACTATCGTTCAACTGACAATAGTAACACATACATCGGGTTTTCGAGAGTTGATCAAAAAGGTGTAATCAACGGATTGTCTGACTACGTTAAAAATACTTTTAGAGTTAACAACAGTCGAAAGTTTACAGATTGGTTCGAAGCAAGAGTTAATGCCACATATATAGACATTAACTCTAATCGAATTCAGACTGGATCAAATCTAAATGGGTTATACTTGGGTTATTTGAGGACTGCTCCGGATTTCGACAATACTGACTATGACGGCACCTATTTTTCAGGGCCTGATGATGCAGTAGGCACTCCAAATAGTCATAGATCTTATAGAAATAGACAAATTGGAAATGCTGCAGCAATTTACAACAATCCAGGATGGACAATCAATAACGTCACTAACCCCAATACAGTAAATCGATTCATCATAAACCCTGAATTAACTTTTAATCTAAAAGATAATTTAAAACTAACAGCTCGTTATGGATTAGACTTCTACTACGACAGAAGAGAAAACTATTATCCATTTTATTCAGCAGGTGACTGGACACAAGGCGGATTTTACAAAAACGATTACAGCGAGAAAATTCAAACTTTAAATTTGTTTCTTAGTGGAAGTAATCGCATTGGTGAAAATAGCAGCTTAAATTGGATTGCTGGATTTATTAATGAAGAGAACAAGTACAGTAGATTTAGTTCTTCTACAAACAATTTCCTTAATCCTGATAGAAGTAAACAACTAATTGATAATGCAGTAAATGGGGATATCTTATCTTCAGAATTCAATAGTTTGGATCGGAAAAACTCACTTTACTATTCATTATCATTTGCATTTAACGACCTCTTAGTTGATGTTGCTGGAAGAGCTGAAAAAAGCGTAACGCTTAATGATGTTAATTTTTATCCAAGTTTAACTTTGGGTTACGTATTTACTAACAATTTAATTGATTCGGAATTTTTATCTTTTTTCAAACTTAGAGCTTCATATGGACAGGTGGGTATCGCTCCATCGCTTTATTTAAATCAAGACACCTTTATCACTTCAACCGCTGGATCTGAAGGTTGGGGAGATTATCTTGACGGAGCCAATTATGGTGGAACTGTTAGACGCTCCAGTATTCAAGGAAACCCTGATTTAAAAGTAGAGCGAGTAACCGAATTTGAAGTGGGGAGTGATTTTCGATTTTTTAATGACCAATTATCTGTCGGTCTAACATATTACAACCGTTTAACTACTGATGGTATATTAGAAATTGAAGTACCCCCATCTACAGGCTATAGTTCAATATACAGAAACGCTGCAGAAATTTCAAATAAAGGAGTTGAATTTGATTTCAATTTAAATGTTCTAAATAATGAAGACTTTGATATTAATTTGTTTGGTAATTTCACGAAATATAAAAATATCGTTGAAAAACTTCCTAATGTAAGTAGATACATTTTAAATGGATTTACAAGCACATCTTCTGCAGCCGTTGAAGGTGCCCCATTCGCAGCATTATTTGGAGGGAAATACGAGCGAAACGCAGCTGGAGTAATACAACTTGACGATAATAACTTCCCATTGATTGATGATGAACAAGGTGTTATTGGTGATCCGAACCCAGATTTTAGAGCTGGTTTAGGAGCAGAAATTTCATACAAGAAATTCAACTTCACATTCCTTTTTGAAACCTCACAAGGAAACGATGCTTGGGCTGGAACTCAAGGAGTACTTCATTATTTCGGGATTAGTCCAAACACTATAAATGAATCTGTTTCTAATGTTGATTTACCAATCTACGATACTGCAGTTTCTGCAATAAACAAGTATAACGATGGAGTAATTCCAGCAGGGACAACATTTAGAGGGAATATTGCTGATTTTGGAGGAGGACCCGTAGCTCTTGAAGAATCTTGGTATAGAACCAATGGAGGAGGTTTTGGGGATCTAGACGAACAATTTATTCAAGATGCTTCTTGGATTAAATTAAGAGAAGTAAGTCTTCGATATTCTCTCCCAACTACTTTTCTAAACAGTATTGGATTGAAGTCTTCAGAAATCGGAATCACAGGGCGAAACCTTCTTTTAATTACTGATTTTGTTGGTGTTGATCCTGAAGTAAACTTAAGTGGGGCATCTAAAGGAAGAGGCTTAGATTACTTTTCTAACCCAGGAACAAGAAGTTTCTTAATCAATCTTAAATTAAACTTTTAATTTTTAAATAATGAGAAAATTTATACAAACATTAATTCTTCTTTTAGTTATTACTTCCTGCGAGGTTGAAGGGCTAAACGATACGGAAAATGCATTTACTGACACACCTATTGGCTTAATATTAAACCATAGTTTACTTAATGTTGTGTCTGTCGCTGAGGCCGAAGCTGCAAGAATAACAGCTATTTTTACAGATCAATTTACTGGAGTAGATCGACAGTATGGAACCCTGAATGGATATAGTACTGTATCTGCGAATTATGATGCACTTTGGGAAGATATTTATCAGAGAGGTATTACTCAGGCTCAAATAACAAAAAGCAAAGCTATTGCTTCAGGAAATTCAACAGTAGAAGGACAGGCATTAATTCTTGAGGCTTATTACTTCGGAGAAGCTGCACTACTTTTCGGAGATATTCCTTTTTCTGAAGTAAACGGAGAGAGTACGGATCCTGCATACGAAAGTCAATCTAGCGTTCTTAATTCCGTAATTTCACTTTTAGACGAAGGGATTACCAAAGTAGGGTCGGACTTTACGGCTAAAAACAATGTTTTTGATACGAGTTCAAATTGGGATCAAATTGCGAATGGATTGAAAGCCCGGTATTATTTAGCACTAAAAAATTACTCAATGGCAAAAAGTACCGCTACGGAAGCAAGTTTTACTTCTTCGGAAAATGATTGGGCAATAAGTCATTCAAGTGCTAATTATGGCGAAAATCTTTTCTGGCAATTTGAAGTTGAACAAAGACAAGATTATTTAAAAGTAGAAAACAGTCATCTTTCGCAACTATTGGATTCAACCTCAAGTGTTTACAGAGGAAATGTTAAAACAAATGAAACCAAGCGTTTTTCTTATTATGTAGCAGATAATGGTTTAAGCTTAAACACTTCAGATGATGGGTTTGCTGCTCAAACACGATCTTTTTCTGTTATTTCTTTTGAAGAGATTCAATTGACTATTGCTGAAGCTTCTCTTCTTTCGAGTCCAGCTGATCCTATAGCTGCATTAGAAGCCCTAAACAAAGTTAGAGCCAGTAATGTTGATCGTTTCGATTCTAAGTATGATGCATATGTAATGGCAGATTTTGAATCTGGTGGAATTTTAAACAAAGGTCTAAGTACGAATGATGCATTAAGACTGGAGATTTTAATTGAAAAATATTGTTCTGTTATAGGGCTGCCTACTTATCAGGATATTCGTAGAACAAAAAATCTAATCAAAGTTCCGATTAAAGGATCTGGTACGACAACTATACCTCAAAGATTTTTATACCCGTCTAATGAGTCATCATCTAACTCAAATTTTCCTGGTTTAGTTGATCAATTTATACCTACTGAAATCAATAAATAATTTTTCGTTCACTTTTAAGATCAAAACCGCTCATTCATAGGGCGGTTTTTTTATACAATCCCCCCAACAGACAGAAATCGATTTTCCTCAAACGGATTCATTGCATTGATCAACTGAAAGCTTTGGTAGTTAGAAAGCTCTGATGTCGCAATGCTTGTCTTTTGAATTTTTTTATGGTCTATGAGGTAACTGCGCTGCACCCCTTCAAACAAAGGTTTTTCGGGTGTAACCCAATCAGTTCCATCAAACAAAAGAATGTTGCAATACGACGTATCGGTCAAAAAACCGTTTTTGGTCATCAAAACATCAGCACAGTCTCCTCGCAAAGCAAAGGTCTGGTTGAGGAACGCACGATCGGTATACTTCAAATCATATTGATAGTCATTAATCTCAATAAGTTTTAGGGTTTCTATTTTTCGAACGACATAGGGAATAAGTTCAAAAGAAAAAGAGCGATCATTATAAAGGAAACGTAATTTGTGTAATCCGTTAATCGGAAGCTCTGGTAGTATCGTTGTCAGTTTCCAAGGACATTCCTTTTGAAAAAGTTGACGGTAGGAACGCTCAACACGAGCTTGGTGGTACTGAAGCAGGTGAAGCTGTCCTCCTTCCACACGAATGGATTCAAAGAGTGGGTACATATATCTTATCTAAAAGTTCTTGGTATTCATTTTTACAATCACTTTGGGAGGTAACCCCTCCTCCACTTCTATAGAAAAAGTTCTGCCCTTTTCTTTCTAAAAAGCGAATGGCCACTGCGCTATCCAAGTTTTGACCGTCAAAATAGCCATAAACTCCGGTATAATATCCACGAGGATCCGCTTCAACGGATCGGATTATTGCTAACGTCTTGGTTTTGGGCGCACCTGAAATGGATCCAGCTGGGAGCATGTCCCAGAGAAGCTGCCCTAGCTTTTTTTTCCAACCACTCTTTAATATACCTTCAATTTCAGAGCTTACTTGGAGTAAACTATCGTCTTGCACTTTAATCTGCTCTACATAACGATAACGGTTAACTCGTACCTCTTGGGCATAGACCGATAAATCATTGCGAATAAGGTCAACAATAGTGGCGTGCTCAGCAATTTCTTTGGGGTTACCCAAGAGCCGTTGTTCCGCATTTGGAATCACCGTTGAGATTGTACCTTTCATGGGGTATGAATAAATGCTATCCCCATTAATTTTTACAAAACATTCGGGGGAGTAACTCACAAACTGATTCTTGAAGTACAGTTTATATGGGCTTTGAGCATTGTAGAAGAGGTCTTTCAGATTCCCATCGTAGGAAACTGGTGTTGGAAAAGTGAGATTCACCAAATAGCTATCACCTCGGTTGAGGTGTTCCTGAACCTGATCAAAAGCAGCTGCGTAGCTGTCTACCGGACGCTGCATGGGTACTATTGGGTGTGCAATCGATTTTTGTTTTGGCAAACTATAATTACGAAACCCACGAACATCAAACAGAATGTTTTCTTCTGCAGCTTCATCGAGAGCATATACAAGGGGCTTCTTTTTCTCAAAATCGATCATAAAAAAGAAAGGGGTTCCCGCTTCAGCAAGTTGGTTTACTTTTTCAATAAAAGGTGTTGATGACATGATCGATTTCCTAATAATTCATCAAAGATAAAGGAAGAATGATTCCCTTAATTTTTTGTGCCAAAAAAAATACAACTTAATTGATTATTATTTTTACCTACATTTGTGCATGAATTATTTAAAAACAACCTTACTATTTTTTCTTTTTAGTTTTACCGTTTTCAGTCAAGAAAATTTCAATTTGAACAATGGCGATAATTTTGAAGTAGTTAAAATTATTGCTCAAAAGAACAACCAGAGATCGATGGATTTATCCAAAATGTCGGGAAGTCCGTATTCAATGAAAACCTTTGTTCTTGGGAAAGTTGAGCGAGGAAACGAAAAAGCAAA
>Ga0206130_10008029_pt1 | contig 11484 bp, 10 predicted proteins | sample Helgoland_Spring_9_FD_148637 | JGI IMG/M metagenome (GOLD analysis project Ga0206130, IMG submission 148637) | Pelagic subsurface seawater microbial communities from Kabeltonne, Helgoland, North Sea - Helgoland_Spring_Bloom_20160512_1 | ecosystem: Environmental > Aquatic > Marine > Epipelagic ...
ATTGTGACCCGAAAATTAGAGCTGCCGTAAATCAAGTGCATTATGATCTTTATCTGCTAACAGGGATTGATATTCCATGGGAGGCAGACGACTTACGAGATCGTCCGAAGGATAGAGAACAGATGTTTGAATATTTCAAAATAAAGCTAAAAGAGCAACAATTCGCCTATAAACATATTAAAGGAGGCAGAGAAAACAGGGTTAAACAAGCCATAACTGCGATAGATAGTATAATTTTATAAAATGATCACAAAGGAGGACTTCGCCTACTTCCAGAAAAATAAAAAAGATGCTGTTTTAATTCAGCATCAATTAACTTGTCTTAAAAGATTTTAAGGGCAATTCATGGGAATTGGAGCGTTACAAAGACAGTGGTCGATCCATTATCTCAGAGAAAATCCAAATGGGCAAGCCAATAAAAACATTCGAACTGCCTGGACTTTGGAACGGAAGTATGGGCTATTGGAATTCTATTTTTGTAGAAATTCCTACAGCAACTTTTCGTTCGCTAAAAACAATTAATGATTGTTTAGAACAAAAAAAAGACTAATTTTGTACTTTCTCTAAGGGGTGCTCTAAATAACGAGCTGAGATCATACCCTAATGAACCTGGGCAGGTAATGCTGCTAAGGGAAGTAGATTTATTTATAATTAAACTAAGAATAGTTGCCCTTTGTTATTCGTGAAATATATTTTTTCGAATGAAAATAAACCTTACACTTTGGTCTTTACTCTTGGGATCTACCGCTCTGATAGCCCAACAACAAAAGCAACCAACCGACAGCTTAATCAATCCTCTAATTAGCCTTGAAGAAGTCAGCGTTTCGGGACTGCGTGTCAATGAAAATCAACCCCTTACTTTTTCAGAGGTTCAAACTGAAGCCCTGAAGGAGCGCAATTTAGGACAAGATTTACCAATACTCCTCAACTTTTTACCGGGGGTAGTAACTACCAGCGATGCGGGTGCTGGAATTGGATACACCGGAATTCGAGTTCGTGGGAGCGACGCTTCTCGTGTAAACGTAACCATCAATGGAATACCCTACAACGATTCAGAGTCTCAAGGTACTTTTTGGGTCAACCTTCCAGACTTTACTTCCTCTGTAGACAACATTCAGTTGAATCGTGGTGTGGGTACTTCTACCAACGGTGCAGGTGCTTTTGGTGCCAGCCTCAACCTAATAACGCAAGGCGTATCGGACCAAGCTTTTGCTGAAATTGCAAGTAGTTTTGGAAGTTTCAATACCACTAAAAATACCGTTAAATTCTCAACAGGACTTCTCAATGAGCATTTCGAACTTTCTGGTCGTGTTGCTACAATTGCTTCAGACGGTTATATTGACCGAGCTTCTTCGGATCTAAAATCATATTTTTTTCAAGGCCTTTATAAAGACCAAAACACCTTGATTAAAGCCCTTACTTTTGGTGGAAGTGAAATCACCTATCAGTCTTGGTATGGAATCGATTCGGCAACACTAGCCTCCAACAGAACCTACAATCCAGCGGGGGAGATGTACGATAGCAATGGCGTTTTAACAGGCCATTACGACAATCAAGTTGACAACTATAAGCAAGATCATTTTCAATTTCATTGGACACAACAATACAACAGTTCTTGGTCCTCTTCTATTGGATTGAACTATACCTACGGCAGAGGGTATTACGAAGAGTACAACGACCTTTGGGCAACTCAGAACATCGCTTTTGGTGATGTGGTTAACTTCGATTACCTACAAATAACCCTATTAGAGTTTGATGGAACAACAGTTGATACAACCGAGAACATCAGCCGCAAATGGTTGGACAATGATTTTTATGTGGGAACCTTTTCTGTGAATTACGACAGCAATCAAACCCAGGCTGTTATTGGAGGCTCCTACAGCAACTATGACGGAGCTCATTTAGGGAATTTAATTTGGGCACAATACAGCAGTAATGCAGCTCCAAACCATCGTTTTTATGAAAGTGATGCGGACAAAAAAGATTTTAATTTATACGCCAAAGTAACCCAGCGCTTGGGAACTGCTTGGACGGTTTATGCGGACATTCAATACAGAATCGTTGCATATAATTCAACGGGAACAGTCAAAGGACCGGAACCCATTGCAATCGACGACACCCTTTCTTTCTTCAATCCAAAGGCTGGGATTACCTATCGTGCCTCGGAAGCTTCACGCCTTTATCTTTCCTATGCAAAAGCACAGCGGGAACCCAACAGGAGCGATTATGAAAACGGAATCCCAAAACCAGAATCCTTAAACGACTTTGAAGCTGGCTGGCGTTTTAAAAAAGAAAAAGTTCAGCTGCAAGCCAATCTGTATTATATGGATTATAAAAACCAATTGGTATTGACGGGCGCCTTAGATGCCGTTGGTGAACCCATCCGAACCAATAGTGGTGCTAGTTACCGTTTTGGGTTGGAGATTGAAGCAGCAATTCAATTCGCAGAACAATGGGTATGGCAACCCAATCTTGCGTTAAGTTCCAATAAGAATAAAGATTTTTATTTTAAAAGAGACGGACAGCTTCAAAACCTTGGGACAACCCATATTTCTTATTCTCCAGCTGTTGTTGGTGCAAGTAATTTAGTCTATGCTCCGACTACTGTTTTTAGAGTGGCTTTACTTTCAAAATATGTAGGCGAGCAGTACATGGGTAATATCGATGCAGACCTTTCGAAGCTGGATGCTTATTTCACCAACGACATCAACATAAGTTATGTTTGGGCAGCCAACAGTTGGCTCAAAGAAGCACAGTTTTCTTTATTAGTCAACAACATATTCGATGAGGTGTTCACCTCCAACGGATACTTTTACACCTTCGACGATGATTATTCTGTTCCCGATGTTGTAACGACAATAGAAGGAGTAGGGTACTATCCGCAAGCAGGAACTAACTTTTTGTTGGGGGCTACTTTTAGGTTTTAACGGGATCTCGATACAATCCGCTTTCAGCGGATCACTCGATCTGACCAAGGGGAGTACTTATCTTGGCGGGTAAGTCAGTTCGAGTGTTTGCTTTTCGCAAACGTATCGAGATGGACATACTCGTAAACTTAATTGTTGATAAAGCGTCACATCGAGTGAACGGCGGAACGACGTTTGTATCGAGATGAAGCGAGCTGATTTAAGCCAGTATCAATGCGCTTCCAGCCAATTATTTCCAACGCCAAGGTCAACAACTAGCGGAACGTCTAGACTGAATGCATTTTCCATTTCTTCTTTCACCATGGCGCTCAGCGATTTCACTTCTGTTTTGGGAACATCAAAAACCAGTTCATCATGTACTTGAAGGAGCATCTTGGCTTTCCAATCTCCAGCTTCCATGCGGTTGTGAATTTTAATCATAGCAATCTTAATGATATCGGCTGCACTTCCCTGGATTGGAGCATTGATTGCATTGCGCTCAGCTGCTCCACGTACGATTGCATTTTGAGATAAAATATCTTTAAGATAGCGTCGGCGACCCAAAACGGTGGTTACATACCCATTTTCACGGGCAAAATCGACCTGGGAATTCATATAGGCTTTCAGTTCGGGGTAACTGGCATAATAGGTGTCGATCAATTCTTTGGATTCTGCACGACTCAGATCGGTTTGTTGGCTCAGACCGAAGGCAGAAACCCCGTATATAATTCCAAAATTAACTGTCTTGGCATTGCTCCGTTGGGTTCGAGTAACTTTTTCTAGGGGCACATCAAATACTTTAGCGGCAGTAGTCGCATGAATATCTTCGTTGTTTTGAAAGGCTGCAACCATAGATGGATCCTTACTCAAAGCGGCTATAATACGCAATTCAATTTGTGAATAATCGGCAGCGACTAAGACGTGGTTTTCATCGCGTGGGATAAAGGACTTACGGACTTGCTGTCCCAATTCCGTACGAATAGGAATGTTTTGTAGATTGGGTGCATTACTACTCAAACGCCCCGTAGCTGCCACAGCTTGATTGTACACTGTGTGTACCCGCCCTGTTTTTGGATTTATTTCGTTGGGTAAAGCAATAACGTAGGTGCTCAACAATTTTTGCGTTGAACGCCAAGTGAGGATATCGGCAATGATGGCATGGTCTTTTGCCAAATACGACAGCACATCTTCTGCGGTAGAATATTGACCCGTTTTGGTCTTTTTGGGCTTGTCAACCAATTTGAGTTTGTCGAATAAAATAAGCCCCAATTGTTTGGGGGAAGCCAGGTTGAATTCTTCTCCGGCTTGCTCAAAAATCTGCGCTTGTAGGCGTGCACTATCTTCTTCTAGCGTTGCGGCAAAGTCTTTTAAGAAAGGAACATCTAAATTAATTCCTTCCTGCTCCATTGCGGTAAGTACAGGAACTAATGGGAGTTCAACTGTTCGGAACAACTCTTGATTTTCGGCAGCAGTCAATTCTTTTTCGAAATGCTGTTTCAATTGCCAGGTAATGTCGGCATCTTCTACCGCATATTGGGTTTGGTCTTTTAAAGGGACATCCCGCATAGAACCCTGATTTTTACCTTTTTTACCAATCAAATCGGTAATGGGTTGAGGCTCGTAATTGAGGTATGAAGCTGCCAGAATATCCATACCATGACGGCGATCGGGATTGATCAAATAATGGGCAATTAAGGTGTCGTACAAAGGGCCTTTTACTGGGAGTTTATAGTTCGATAAAACCTTCAAATCGTACTTGAGGTTATGACCAATTTTTTCAATGTTGGGATCTTCAAAGAAGGGACGAAGCTGTTCGATGAGTTTTTGAGCTTCCTCTTGATCGGTCGGGAAAGGCAGGTAATAGCCCTTGTGGTTTTCCCAGCTAAAAGCAATCCCAACCAACTCCGCTTGCAGGGCTTTGAGGCTGGTGGTTTCTGTATCGAAGCACACACTTTTTTGTGCGTGTAATTTTTCTAGTAAAAGAGACAAGGCGAGGGGACTGTCGACACACTGATAGGCGTGGGGCGTAGTACCCAGCGTTTGCTTGCTGTGGATGGTTTCTTCGACGGAAGTGGTACCCGCTCCAGCTGTTGCAAACAAATCCATTTGCCCGTTGTTGGCCTGTGGTGCTGTACTAGCAGCTGCAGTCTTTTGTACCGGAACTGCCACAGCCTCTGAAGCATTAAAAATTCGCTGAATGGTTTCTTGCATTCTTCGGAATTCGAGTTCTTCGAAGAGGGGCTGTACTGCTTGAAAATTGGGATCACTGAGTTTATAAGTATCCGCCTCAAAAGTCACAGGAACATCCAGTATGATTTTTGCCAATTCTTTGGAAAGCATTCCCAATTCTTTGTTGGCTTCGATCTTCTCTTTCATTTTACCTTTCAGCTCGTGGGTATTTTCCAGCAAGGCTTCCATACTACCGTATTCTTTTAGGAATTTTTTAGCTGTTTTATCACCTACACCCGGAAGCCCCGGGATATTGTCCACGGCATCTCCCATCATTCCGAGATAGTCGATCACCTGTTCGGGTCGCTCAACCTCAAACTTAGCCTGTACTTCAGGGATTCCCCAGATTTCAATTCCGTTACCCATTCGAGCAGGGCGGTACATGAAGATGTTTTCAGAAACTAATTGTGCAAAATCTTTATCGGGGGTAACCATAAAGGTTTTAAAGCCTTCTTTTTCGGCTTGTTTGGCTAGGGTTCCGATGATATCATCAGCCTCAAAACCGGCTTTTTCAATAACCGGGATTTGCATGCTTTCCAAGATTTTTTGGATGTAGGGAACAGCAATTTTAATGGCTTCCGGGGTTTCGTCCCGATTGGCTTTATAGGATTCAAAAAGTTCTCTGCGGGAAACGGAGCCCCCTTTGTCAAAACAAACCGCCAGATGATCTGGTTTTTCTCGCTTAATTACATCGAGTAAGGAATTCATAAACCCAAAAATTGCCGAAGTATCCATCCCCTTGGAATTGATTCTAGGGTTCTTAATAAAAGCGTAATAGCCTCTAAAAATAAGGGCAAAGGCATCCAGGAGAAAAAGTCGTTTTGGCGCAGACATTCGTATAATATTTTATGGGAAGAAGATACAAAATGCTTTGGGATTTCAAAGCATGGTCAGATCGAGTGATCCGCTGAAAGCGGATTGTATCGAGATCATTTGAGTAAGTCGTTCTCGATACGTTTGCGAAAACCAAACACTCGAACTGACTTACCCGCTAAGTTAAGTACTACCCATAGTCAGATCGAGCGATTCATCGAAGATGAATTGTACCGAGATCAGGGCAAAAAAAATCGCTCCGAAGAGCGATTTTTACTATATAGTAAGCGATAGGTTATCCTAAAGCTAGACGTTTAAAGTTGGTAATCGTAAGATCAGCATTTACCGACTTTACATACTGGGCAACGCTCTGTTTGCTGTCTTTGATGTAATCTTGATTAACAAGGGTATTGTCTTTAAAGAAACGCTTGATCTTTCCTTTAGCGATGTTGTCTAACATGGCTTCTGGTTTTCCTTCTTGACGTAATTGATCTTTTGCAATCTCAATTTCTTTTTCGATTACTGAAGCGTCAACTCCATCTTCGTTTAAAGCAAGAGGGTTCATTGCTGCAGCTTGCATTGCAACATTTTTGGCAACTTCAGCTCCACCTTCTACAGGAGCAGAAAGACCAACGATCGTTGCAATTCTGTTTCCAGCATGAATGTAGTGCCCTACAAAAGCTTCTTCGATACGTTCAAAACCACCGATTTCGATTTTCTCTCCGATTACTCCTGTTTGTTCGATCAATTTTTCTGCTACGGTCATTCCACCCAGGTCAGCCGCTAAAAGGCCTTCTAATGAAGTTTGATTCATAGCTAAATCTGCGATTGAATTTGCAAGGGCAAGGTAACTATCGTTTTTGGCAACGAAGTCTGTTTCACAGTTAACAGAAACAACAACAGCAGCCGTGTTGTCCGCATTTACTTTTGCTAAAACAACACCTTCAGCTGAATCGCGATCCGCACGATTAGCAGCTACTTTTTGTCCTTTTTTTCTTAGATTTTCAACAGCTAAGTCAAAATCCCCTTCCGCTTCTACTAGCGCTTTTTTACAATCCATCATACCAGCACCTGTGGCCTGACGTAATTTATTTACTTCTGATGCAGTAATTTTCATCTGTATAATTTATTAAAAGATCAATTTAGATTAAGCTTCTGTTGGAGCTTCGCCTTCTTCTTTAGCTGGAGCTTCAGCAGCAGGAGTTTCTGCAGCGGGTGCAGCCTCTACAGCTGGTTCAGCTTCAACAACTGGAGCAGTTTCAACAACTGGAGCAGTTTCAACTACTGGTTCAGCTACTACAGCTGGTGCAGCTTTGGCCGCTGCTGCTTCTTCTTTTCCTTTGTTTTCGGCATCTTTTTCAGCTTGACGATTTTTAAGACCAACAGCAACCGATTCGGTTACTAGGCTTAAAATCTTTTCTACAGATTTAGATGCATCATCATTTGCAGGGATTACAAAGTCTACATCTCTAGGATCAGAGTTTGTATCGACCATAGCAAAAATTGGAATTTTCAATTTTTGAGCCTCTTTGATGGCGATGTGTTCTCGTTTGATATCTACTACGAATAATGCAGCAGGAAGACGTGTCATATCTGTAATTGAGCCTAAGTTTTTCTCCAACTTGGCACGCAAACGATCAACTTGTAATTTTTCTTTCTTAGAAAGTGTTTCGAAAGTACCGTCTTTTTTCATACGATCAATCGCAGCCATTTTCTTAACGGCTTTACGAATGGTAACAAAGTTTGTTAACATTCCGCCGGGCCAGCGCTCGGTGATGTAGGGCATGTTGATGCTAGCTGCATGAGTTGCAACGATATCTTTAGCTTGTTTTTTTGTAGCAACAAATAAGATTTTACGTCCAGAAGCTGCAATTTTTTGCATTGCTTCTGCCGCTTCGTCAATTTTTGCAGCAGTTTTGTAAAGGTTGATGATGTGGATTCCATTTCGCTCCATATAGATGTAGGGAGCCATGTTTGGATTCCATTTTCGGGTTAAGTGACCGAAATGTACGCCTGCATTTAACAGGTCTTTTACGTCGATGTTTGCCATTGTTGTTAGTTTACGTTCCGTAAGTTAGCAATAGTGAAGCGGCTTTTTTCAAAGGCCTCCACCATTTAGATGCTAAACTAAATCTCGTTTTCACGAGTGGGCAACGGGTGATTAAAATATGAACGAACCCTTTTTTTGAAAAAGGGCAAAAATGATATTAACGTTTAGAGAACTGGAATTTCTTACGAGCTTTCTTTTGACCGAATTTTTTACGTTCAACCATACGAGGATCACGCGTCAATAAACCTTCTGGCTTAAGGGCTAAACGATTTTCTTCGTCGATTTTACATAGAGCACGAGCGATAGCCAAACGAACAGCTTCTACTTGTCCGTTAGATCCACCACCGACTACAGTGATTTTTACATCATAGTTCCCTTCTGTTCCTGTAAGTGCAAAGGGTTGTACCACTTTGTACTGCAAGGCTGGTGTAGGGAAATAATCTTTATACTCTTTTTTATTAACCGTCATTGATCCATTGCCTTCAGACAAGAATATTCGAGCTACAGAAGTCTTACGACGTCCAATTGTGTGTATTACCTCCATTATTTGAGTTTGCTTAGTTTAATTGTAGTTGGATTTAATCCTTCGTGCGTATGCTCCGAACCACTAAATACTTTAAGGTTTCTGAATAACACAGCACCTAATTTATTTTTAGGTAACATTCCACGTACAGCATTTTCAACTAAACGTGTTGAGTTTTTGTTGTACAATTGCTCCGCAGTTAATTTACGCTGTCCACCAGGGTAACCTGTGTGACGGATGTATACTTTTTGTTTCCACTTGTCTCCTGATAATTCAATTTTATCTGAATTGATCACAATAACGTTGTCTCCACAATCTACGTGAGGAGTATAATTGGGTTTGTTTTTACCACGAATGATTTTGGCAACCTCAGAGGCCATTCTTCCTAAAGGCATTCCGGCAACGTCTACCATAACCCATTGTTTGTCAACGGTATTACTATTAGCAGAGATGGTTTTGTAACTTAGTGTATTCACAATATCTGTTTTTTATCTGTACAATTTCCCCCATTAGAGGGCTGCAAATGTACTACATTATTCTTTTTTTGGCAATAGAGACCGAGTCTTTTTTTATAAAAGTTCGGAACTAGCTTCCTAGGATTCAATGTTGAAGCATTTGGTGGGCAAAGGGGGCGTCTTTTTTAGAACGGCAGGTCGTCTTCTACTGCTCGATCTGCTTCGTCCGTAGCCTGAAAAGACGATGCGGGAGGCATTGGGGGCATTTCTGGTGCTGCAGCTGCTGCTTGACCTTCAATTCTCCATCCTTGTACTGAGTTAAAGTATTTGGTTTCTCCCTGAGGATTGACCCATTCTCTTCCTCTTAAATTGATCCCGATCTTTACCGGTTGACCTACATTAAAAGAATCCAACAAGTCGCATTTGTCTTGAACAAATTCTACTAAAATATGCTGCGGATACTGTTCTTCTGTAGTTACTACTACCTCACGTTTTCTGAATCCATTGCTGCCGTAAGTCTTTGTTTCATCAAGCCATTTTATTTTCCCTGCTACTTCCATAAGTTTTTTAAATTTTACTAGCCACAAAAATATAAAAATTTAGGGAGCTAATCCAACAGAATTCCTTTTTCCTTTTTATGTTACCTTCGTAGGGTAGATTTATAATCATGAGCAACTTTTTTTCTCAAAACAAAATTAGACCTTGGGTTCTCCTGAGTGTCTTTGCCATTGTTTCTTTAATCCTCTGGAACACCAACATCCTTTTTCAAATCCTAAAGGTTGAAGAGCGAACCAAGATGGAGCTTTGGGCTACAGCTCAGCAGGAACTCATCGAAAACTCGGACTTGAGTCGAGATTACGGAATTCTGGCGTTCGATGTTTTACAAAAAATTAGCGTGACTCCAATGATTAAGGTGAATGCCTCGGGACATATCAAAGATTTTAAAAACATTGCTTGGGAAGTTCAACGCGACCCGGATTCCCTAAAACTGTATGCCTTACTCCAGGAACTTAAGCTTGAGAACGAACCCATCGCAATTCGCTATAAAGACGTTGTCAACCAAACCCTATACTACGGCGATTCGGAATTACTTAAAAAACTGCAGTATTATCCCCTGGCTCTTTTATTGATCATCGCTTTGTTTGCTGCTGTACTCTTTTTCTTTTTTCAAACGTCCAAAGTTTCCGAGCAAAACCGATTATGGGCCGGGATGGCAAAAGAAACTGCACATCAAATAGGAACTCCTTTGAGCTCGCTTATGGGTTGGATTACATTACTTAAGGAACAAAAAATAGCTCCAGCTTCGGTCGACGAAATGGAAAAAGATGTTGATCGCTTATCGGTCATTACCGAACGTTTTTCTAAGGTTGGCTCGCTTCCAGAATTGCACCATCACGACATAGCACAAGCTACACAAGAAGCAATACGCTATTTGAAAAAAAGAAGTTCACAACTGATTTTATGGACCTGGGACATCCCAGAGAACGAGATCAAAATCCCGATTAACCTGCCACTTTACAGTTGGACTTTAGAGAATCTAATTAAAAATGGAATCGATGCCATGAAAGGGCAGGGGAGTTTAACGATCGAACTGGTGGAGCGTAAAACTGAAGTTGTGGTTTGTGTATCCGATACGGGTCAGGGCATTGCTCCAAAAAATGTAAAACGTATTTTTAATCCCGGCTTTACAACCAAACAACGCGGCTGGGGGCTGGGACTTTCTTTGGTCCGTAGAATAATTGTTGATTATCACCAAGGAAGCGTGGCGGTTTTGAAAACAGAATTGGGCAAGGGAACTACCTTTGAAATCCGATTAAAAAAATAAAACAGTACTTATAGGTTGGCAGCAATATGCTTGGCAAGGGTTGCCATTTCTTCTGCATCGATCTGTTCTTTCTTACCAAAAGTAGCGTCTTCCATTGCATTTAAGGGAACTAAATGTACGTGTACATGCGGAACTTCAAGACCGATTACGGACATTCCAATACGTTTGCAGGGAACTGCTTTTCGAAGGCCCAAGGCTATCGTTCTCGAAAATTCCATGAGGGCGGCATAAGAAGCGGTATCCAAATCGAAAAGTTTGTTGGTCTCTTGTTTAGGCACACAAAGTGTGTGGCCTTTGGCATTGGGGTTTACATCTAAAAAAGCTAAGTGGTGCTCGTCTTCCGTTATTTTATAACAGGGGATTTCCCCAGCGATGATTTTAGAAAAAATACTGGCCATTTAGTTTCTGCTGATTTTGGTGATTTCGAGTTGTATGGTTCCACTTGGGATGGTAATTTCAGCCATTTCTCCAACTTTTTTTCCCAGTAAACCTTGACCAATAGGCGAGTTTACAGAGATTTTCCCTGTTTTTAAATCCGCTTCACTTTGTGCAACCAAGGTGTAGGTCATTTTCATCCCGTTGGTTTTATTTAATAATTCAACAGTAGATAAAACCAATACTTTAGAAACATCCAATTGCGACTCGTCGATAAGGCGCGCATTGGTGTAATTTTCTTCCATGCG
>Ga0206130_10008033_pt1 | contig 11480 bp, 10 predicted proteins | sample Helgoland_Spring_9_FD_148637 | JGI IMG/M metagenome (GOLD analysis project Ga0206130, IMG submission 148637) | Pelagic subsurface seawater microbial communities from Kabeltonne, Helgoland, North Sea - Helgoland_Spring_Bloom_20160512_1 | ecosystem: Environmental > Aquatic > Marine > Epipelagic ...
TTTAGATGATAGTAATGAGGATGAATACGAAAAACCTTTTTATATTTTCTAAGAATCATTATCTATTTAGTGTAGGTTCCTTTCTGTGTTTACTCTATCCCTTAAACTCTTTACAAGAGTCGTCCGATATTTGTCCGCTTGGTAAAATGAGCGAGGAATAACAACCGTATTCAAGCATGCCTCATTAAAAGACTATTCAACCAAAAATGGATGCGAATAATTTTCAGTACCAATAAACATAGTATAGCTTCCTTTTGGCAGCGTACTTACATCAATAGTAGCGTTTAAATTGGATAGTTCACCCTGTTTTACTTCTTGCCCTAAAGCATTAATAATTTTGAATTGAGAGCCTATAAGGTTTGATTCAATTTTAATATTTAACTCATCTGAGGCCGGGTTGGGATAAATTGTAAAATCACTCTTTATTTCAGTGACGCCAGCATTATTGATACCTGTCGAATAAACCCTTACATGCCCGGCATCCCTTCCATTGCCGTCATTAAATGGAGCTCCAATAGCCACGGTACTCCCATCGCTGCTTAGTGAGACAAAAAATCCAGAGTAATCACCTGCTGCTTCTGCATCAATATCTGAGCCTTGTTGTGTCCAGTTGCCGCTTATGTTTTTATATATCCTTACATGTCCAGCAAACGACGCTCCATTTTCGTCGCTATAGGGTGCTCCAATCGCCACGGTACTCCCATCGCTGCTCAGTGAGACAGATTGTCCAGACCCATCACCTGCTGCTTCTCCATCAATATCTGAGCCTTGTTGTGTCCAGGTGCCGCTTATGTTTTTATACACTCGTACATGTCCAGCAGCGTTTCCATTACCGTCGTTATTTCGTGCTCCAATAGCCACGGTACTCCCATCGCTGCTTAGTGAGACAGAAAATCCAAAGTGATCTTCTACTGCTTCTCCATCGATATCTGAGCCTTGTTGTGTCCAGGTGCCGCTTATGTTTCTATATATCCGTACATGTCCAGCATGTCTTCCATTGCCGTCGTTAAAGTATGCTCCTATAGCCACGGTGCTCCCATCGCTGCTTAGTGAGACAGAAGTTCCAGAGTAATCACCTGCTGCTTCTGCATCAATATCTGAGCCTTGTTGTGTCCAGTTGCCGCTTATGTTTTTATACACTCGTACATGTCCAGCAGCGTTTCCATTACCGTCGTTACCTTGTGCTCCAATAGCCACGGTACTCCCATCGCTACTCAGTGAGACAGATTGTCCAGACCCATCACCTGCTGCTTCTCCATCAATATCTGAGCCTTGTTGTGTCCAGTTGCCGCTTATGTTTTTATACACTCGTACATGTCCAGCAGCGTTTCCATTACCGCCGTTAGAGGGTGCTCCTATAGCTACAATACTCCCATCGCTGCTTAGTGAGACAGAATATCCAGAATTATCACCTGCTGCTTCTCCATCAATATCTGAGCCTTGTTGTGTCCAAGTGCCGCTTATGTTTCTATATATCCGTACATGTCCAGCATATCTTCCATTGCTGTCGTTGAGGTATGCTCCAATAGCCACGGTACTCCCATCGCTGCTTAGTGAGACAGAACATCCAGATTGATCTTCTGCTGCTTCTCCATCGATATCTGAGCCTACTTGTGTCCAGTTTTGTGCTGACAGCGCTATTTTGGAAATGCATAAGAAAATGATTAAAGCGTATTTCATATATGCAAAGAAAAGAAATATGTATAAAAATTCCGGTGCTAAATAAAATGTGTTAGTAGTTATTTCTATTGACCGTACAGGGGGGTTCTTATCTGGAAACTGGAAGCACTGCAAACCGCCTGTTCCCTTCTCTTCACACACGGCCAAAACTGGAAATATTCCTTTTGCTTATAACTACTCTGCTGGTCTATTATGACAATTGAATTTTGTATCTTTGTTACAGTAACCTAAAGTAGCATGAATTTAACATCGGAAAAGGCATCAGAGCTTGGCAAGAAGTCTTCTAGGAAGGGCATACCTAACAAAAGCACTATTGAGATAAGAAAAGCTTTCCAAGAGCTGATAACATCCAAACTACCTGAACTATCTGATTGGATTGACAGAGTTGCCAAGGATGACCCTGAGAAGGCATTGGGCATCATTGCGAAGTACTCAGAGTTCGTGCTCCCTAAGCTACAAAGAACAGAAATTCAGGGTGAGGTAAGTTTAAACGATTTGCTTAGCCTTAGTTCCACCGAAAGGCAGGCAAGAATCCTTCAATTAAAATCTGAATTGGGTAAAGCTCAATGAATAAAGAGGTAGAATTAGAGTTACTTGAAGAAATAGAAAGTATTTCATTTCTATTTGACAACTACATAAGCATCATAGAGATTGACGGCAGAGCATTTATAAGTGGTAACGATAAGAAGATTGATGAATATGCCGCTTCAAAGTTGGAAAGTGTGTCAATAGATGGAACAAGATATTTTGACCCTGTTGAATTAAAAGGAATATTCCCTAAGTCAATACTAATTAATGTTCTAACGTTCGAATAGGTATTGTTACGCCCATGGAGGAACTTACGGAAACGCCCATAATAAGAAACTTAATCCTCAATTCAATCTTACAATCAAAGATGAGCACTCAGCAGGAATATGAATAATACCTAATTTTAGGTATGTTTGATATTGGTTTTTTGCTTTTCTTTGTAACAGAATATCAATAATTAATAACGGAGGCAAAAGGTGGAAATAATTTATATTATACTTGGGTTAGCTCTTTATTTTCTGCCAACTATTATTGGTTGGAAGGTGAAAGGGTCTAGTGGTATTTTTATGTTGAACTTATTTTTGGGGTGGACTCTTTTGGGATGGATAGCAGCTTTAATATGGGCAGCAACGGCTGAATCAGTGAAGAAGAGCTGGAAGTACGAATGTTCTAAGTGTAGCTACGAAACTGAACTAACTCAAAGAGTTAAAATGCACATTTGCCCACAATGTCAAACACAAAACAATTGGAATCTGGATTAAAATATTGTATGAATATATTTTACTTGCTGAAGACATTGAAAATTTAATAAAAAAATATGAGGAATTATATGACTAGCAAAACAAAAGGGACTTAGCATTAAATAGGTTACTGTTTTAGTCTCTTTGCTAAACGTATATGTAGAAATCCATAATAATGCATTAAAAGGAGTATGATTCGTTCAGGAGTATTGACTCTAGAGTGATCTAAGATGCCTAGCAAAGGGTCTAAGTTGACCAGCTGTTTTACTTCACACACACGTGTAAAATGATAATTACCTATTTTTGGTATCTTTATTATTTTGCTGTGATATAAATTTGTAAACTGTATTAGCTAAACTATTATGAAATGAATAAAACAAAAGTTGTAATAATTACAGGTTCAGGAGGCCTTGTTGGTGTAGAATCTGTCAATTTTTTCTCACAGCATTTTGACTTAATAATTGGAATTGACAATGATTCTAGAGGCTATTTTTTTGGTGAGGGAGGCTCTGTTGCTAAAAATATTAATAAACTAGTTGAAAGCGTTGAGAATTATAAGCATTACTCTATTGACATTCGGGATAGAGAAAGTATCAGAAAACTTTTGAGTAAATATGGTGATGATATTAAATTAATTGTGAATGCTGCTGCTCAGCCTAGTCATGATTGGTCAGGGAAGTTTCCATATGAGGATTTTGAAATTAATGCTTTAGGTGCATTAATTTTACTAGAAGAGATGAGAAATCAGTGTCCCAAATCAACCTTTATTCAATGTTCTTCAAGTAAAGTATATGGAAATGCGTTAAATGAATTTGGATATGATGAAACAAGCAGCCGCTATGAGCTTCCTGAAGATCATTCTTATTATAACGGTTTTAGAGAAGATATGATTGTGGATCAGTCCCTACATTCTCCTTATGGAGTAAGTAAATTAGCTTCCGATGTAATGTGCCAGGAGTATGCAAGGTATTATGGTTTAAATGTTGGGATCTTCCGTCCAAACTGCATTACAGGAGGTCGGCATTCAGGAGTTGAATTACACGGTTTCCTTTCCTATTTGGTGAAATGCACGAGCACATACAAAGTCTTTGGTTACAAGGGAAAACAAGTTAGAGACAATATTCATGCACATGATTTAGTGCGTGCGTTTTACGAGTTTTATTTAAACCCTAATGCAGGCGAAGTGTATAATTTAGGAGGAGGTAGAGCTAATAGCTGTTCAATTTTAGAAGCAATAGAACTTGTTGACACCGTATTAGGAAAGAAAGTAGACTTTAAACTTGCAGACAGTCCTAGACTAGGTGATCATATTTGGTGGATTACAGATAATAGTAAATTTATTTCTCAATACCCTAACTGGTCGATTACTGTTGCTTTAGAAGAGATAATTACAGAAATCCATGAGAATACAAAAGACACTATTTAAAATGTCTCATAAAGGCACTTTCGTGATTCTGTTTTTATTGAGTAGTATCGTTTTTTCATGCTCTGTGTCGGATAACTGGTATTTAAAAGAAGGAGGTTCTCTTCTTTGGATTAACGAACAACATGAAGACCATGCCATAAAAAGTGCTGTTCAACATACCTTAGAAAATTCTTCTATAATTATAGCTCAGACTCCCTGGAGTCCTGATGACAGTAGTTTTTTTATCAATACTGGCTGGTATTCCTCATTGGCAACGTATCATGGCAAAAGTTTTATGATTGCAATTGATTGGCTAAAAGTTGATCGTTCAGGTACGAATGGAGAATGGAGTTTTTCTAATCAGAAAACCGCTAAATTATTCAAGAAGGATATGCTGAGCTTGGTTGAAGCATATAATCCAGACTATCTGAATCTAGGAGTTGAAGTAAATTATTACGCTTTGACTTCTTCCAAGGGGTTTAGAGCTTTCGCTTCTCTATTTAGAGAACTTAAACAGGAGCTTAAACAGCTAAAACCTGAATTAAAAGTGGGATTGTCATATCAACTAGAACTACTATATGGGCATCATAATGGCTGGGGCCATTCTAATACGCTAACAACCTTAGATAATATGCTTGGAGATATTGATTATTTAGGAGTCTCTACTTATCCAAATATGGTGTCATCAAGTAAACAACCAGATGTGCTATTTTCTACTAACTATCTTGATAGCTTATGTAAAGCTTATGATGTTCCGATAGGGGTTTCTGAAACTGCAGTAAGTAGTAACTTGTTTGATAAGAATCAGCGAGTGACTTATATTAAGACCATTTTTCAGAAGGTCTATGATTTGGATTTAAAGTTTATTATTTGGGGTTCTATGATTGATGCAGCTCATGATTATAGCTGGTCGGATAAAACTGGGCTACTGGACCAAAGAGGAAACCCAAAGGAGGAGTTTGGTCTCTGGCAAAAAGAAAATATTCATTTATATAAGTAATGGAACTATGTATTATAATACCAGCTAAGAATGAAGAGCTTGCTTTAACCGAAACCATAGAGAATCTTCACCAGAAACTAATTAGAGTTGTCCCATTTTCAATTTTGGTTGTTAATGATCATTCAAATGACGGCACTCTAGAATTGTTAAAAAACTTGGCTTTGAGCTACTCTAGCTTAAAGCATGTGTCAAATAAATTCGATGCAGGTGTTGGAAATGCAATCCGCTTTGGTCTATCTAAATGGCAAGGGGATATTGTGGCTTTGTGTATGGCAGATGGTTCAGATGCTCAAGAAGACATCTTGTTATCATATAAAAAAATCAAAGATGAAGGCTATGATTGTGTTTTTGGGTCAAGGTTTATCAAAGGAGGTAATGTGAAGAAATATCCTATTATAAAGTTGATTCTAAATAGAATTTTTAATTCCTGGGTTAGAATTATCTCTGGTTACAAGTATAATGATTTTACTAATATCTTTAAGGTTTATCATAGACGTTCTATTGAAGCAATATCACCCTTAAATTCAACTGGGTTTAGTATTGGTTTGGAAATGAGTTTAAAAGCCTACAAAAGAAGACTAAATATTGCCGTTATCCCTATTTCCTGGGTTCAACGAAAAGTAGGGGTTTCAAAATTAAAATTGAGCAAAAACTTTATACTCTATATGTCAACTCTGAAAAAATCACTAAAGAATGAATCTGCGCAGTAAACTTATACTTGTTGTAGTACTATTACTTTACCTTTTCTTAGGTTTAAGCCATAGTAAAAAACAAGGTTTTTGGCATGATGAAGTATACACCCTTACTTTCTTAAAAGGGGTAAGTGTATATAATTTTGAAGGTAGTGTGTGGCTTGAACAAGATAGTGTTTATGATGTCAACCACTTTAAATCTTTACTAGAACAGGATGATTTCTATACTAATTTTTCTACACAAATTTTACATGAAGGACATCCCCCTTTATATTTTGCCGCATTAAAGCTTTGGTCGTATGTTTTTGGAGCTTCAGAGGTGGCTCTTCGAAGCTTCTCCTTGTGCTGTGGACTGATATCTTTTTTGGTGCTATTTAATCTCTTTAGACAAAGATCCAAACGAAAATATACGGCATGGGTAGTTCTTGTTATGCTTTTATTTAATCCATTTTTATTTTACTTTTCCACTGAAGCTAGAATGTATACCCTAGCTTTTTTATTAGCTACGTTGAGCTTTAAGTATTGGTTAGATTACCAGGAGCATAGAAAATTAAAATCTAATGCATTTTTGTATTTTTGTTTATCATCGATAGGTTTATTGTATACTCACTATTATGGATTATTCTTTCTATCTTCTTTGGGATTTATTGAATTGCTTAGAGTAGGATTAAAACGGTCTATCTTGAATTATGGTATCGCTCTAATTTGCTTCCTTCCATGGGGATTTGTTATAAGAAAACAGTTGAGTTTTCATAGTGTACATTGGACCGATGGAATTATCTCATTAAGCGATTCGTTTAAGGGGTATTTAGATGGGATTGCCAATTTGCTCATTTCCCCAATGGCAAATCCATTATTGTATGAGTGGGTCATTTTAATTGGGATATTAACAATAATTGTTGTTTTTCTTTTTATTAAAGAGTTGAAGTTTACATTGATTTTACTTGCATCTATTTTGATCTATGGAATACAAGTATTTGTCTTTGATCAACTGGTTGAACATCACTCAATCTTAGTACCTCGATATTATATTTTTGTACTCATTTTTATCTATTGGGGGATATTTATAATGATTGATGTCTCTTATAAAATTCCATCATTATTTGTCCCTATTGCTTACTCCATTCTAACAGTTACTATATTATTCCAATTATACAAACTTGAGCGTGCACCAAAACAAATGTTTAGAGAAGTGGCAGAGTTTGTTGATGCTCAGGTTGATTCAAAGACAAGGGTTTTAGTATTAGAGCCTAAAGGTCCTCTAATGCTAGGTGTTGCTTACTATCTGCGGAATAATTTTGAATTGATTCCAGCCAATATAGCTCCCGATAGTTTAGGTGCTTCTGCAGTTTATATTGATGAAATGTTGGGAGTGCCCAATCGTGAAAATAAATATCATAGGGAACAACAAGAAAATTTAAAATTTATTCCTTTTGTTGGAATATTCTTATACAAATAAAATGCGGCCACTATATATTTTTTTACTTTTTGGACTGATTACAAGTATTCTTTTCTCCTCTGGACAGATAGAGAACCCAGATACACACCTACGACTAACCCAAACCCGAATAATTCTTGATAATAACAATTTTGGATTAGAAAAAGATGTTGGTGAAGACATGCATGGGAATATTGCAATAAATGAAGACGGGCAGAGGTATATGGTTTATAATCCCGGACAATCACTAGTTTTTGTCCCAATATATATTATAGCTAACCTTATTTCCTCAGATGCGGTAAATGCGTATTATTATTCTGCCTTTTATGTATCTTTTCTTAATTACTTTGTTCATGCGCTTTGTGCGTTCCTATTATTTAATATAGGTCTGCTTCTAGGAGCTTCTAAGAAGCAAGCTTATTTAGCTAGTATGTTTTTTGGACTAACATCTTACTCTTTTGTTTTTGCACAAAGCACCTATGAACATCATTTTGAGATGTTATTCATTTTACTTAGCACTTACTTTGCTCTTAAAAAGAATACTAATCATACTGGCCTTTTATCTGGCTTAATACTAACATTAAGCTTAGTTTTTAGAACCACCACAATTTTAGCAGTCCCTGCTATTTTATTGATACAACGAGATAATAAAGAAAGAGTAAAAGCTTTAGCAAGTCTAACGATTGGAGTAGGTTTTGTTTTACTTTATAACTACTATCGTTTTGGAAGCCCATTAGAATCAGGATATTCATTAGCATGGTCTTTAGCTCATAATGATAAATTTGACTTTTGGTCTTTCTCCAGAATGCCAATGGCCTTCTTTGGTTTACTACTTTCTCCAGGCAAGGGGCTTATATTTTTCTCCACCACTATTGTTATTGCCCTTTGGGGAATAAAAGCATTTTGGCAAAATCAACGGTTAATGTCATATTCTATTTTATTGATTTCTACAGCCTATCTTGGTATGTTTTCTATGAACTTTGCTTGGCATGGAAGTATATGGTCTTATGGGCCTCGCTATATATTGCCCATTATTCCCTTTCTTTACTTACCGATTATATATTTAAAGCCTAAAAAGTGGGTTTTCATCTCGATGCTTATTGCATTTATTTTGCAAGTCGAACTAATTTCAGTGAATTATAAAAGAGATGTTCTTATGGATTACATAACCTACAATGGTCTTTCCGATATGGAATATCTTTACAAAATAAAAAAAGAACCTCATTTAATACAAGCAAAACAGTTGGCAATTATTTTGCCTAAAAACCTAGGTGAGTTAAAGAATTACCAACCTAATTCACCTTGGAAGAAAGAGATTAGAACTGCTTCGAATGCTGAAGTTATTTGTTCATCAATAGAGAAAAACTCTATTAACTTTTGGTGGGTTCGAATTTTTCATTGGAAGTGTTTGCCAATTAGTAGAGCCTTTTCAGTTTTAGTGCTATTTTTTGGATTGATTGGAGCATTTATGTTATTTAAATATGTTAAAAAAGAAATCATATAAGTTTCTACTTATTGCACTAATATTCCTGGGAGGCATACTGCGGTTAACTGTTTTTTGGATAAGCCCTGCTAACAATGCATATGATGACCACTTAGAGGTGGTAAACATCTATGCAGAAGACTTTAATCGTCCTGATCCTTTTCAGTGTTGGGAGTGCTATCAGCCGCCCTTATACTACTATACTGGGGCTTCAGTTTATAAAACAACAAAATTGTTTGGAGGAACTCAAGCAGCTTGTTGGAAAATGGTTCAGGCCATTAACCCATTACTTTCAATAATCGTACTCATAATTGCATATAAAATTTTAATGCTATTCAAAGTGCCAAATCTTTCATCTGTTATAACTCTATCTTTTATCATCGTACTACCTAGAGATATATTTACCTCCGTTATGTTAGGTAATGATTATATGTTGGTGTTTTTTGCAGTACTTGCCTTTTACTTGTATCTAAAAACAATAACAGCATTAAATAAGGGGGTGAGGATTTGGGCTTGGTTGAGTGCTTTAGTTTTAGCCGTAATATTAGGTAGTCTAACAAAGCAGCATGGTTTATTACTTCTTTTATTCCCTTGTATAATCTTTCTACGATTGTGTAGAAAAGCCCAACGCAAACAATTATACTGGGCTACCCCACTTTTAATATTAGGCGTTTTACTCTCCTTTTCGGAAGAAGCTTGGAAATATAATCAGACAGGAGAGTTTTTAGTAAGTAATCAGCACTACTTTGATTTTGCGAAAAATCAATTCCCTGGCTCAGTAGAAAAGGTAGAATTTTTTACATTTAGAATTTTTAATTTATATCAATATCCATTTATTTCTGATTATACTTCAGCTTCTTTTTTTACCGAACTTTTCGCCAGAACTTTTTTTGACTATGAATGGAGATTTATTAGTCCTAAGATTCCATGGGCAACTTCTTTGGGCTATATAGCGTATTCTGTCGGCTTAGTTTGGGGATTGTTTTTTATCGTTATTTTACTATCATGGAAAAAAAGATCTCAAAAAATAAAGTTGAAGATAGATTGGCACGCAATTACTTTTAAATTAGTTCCTCTACTTTTAGTATTCCTATTTATATTGGTCCCATTTATACAAACATTGCGATTTCCTTATTTTTCAAGTATGAAATCAATGTTTATGCTCCCAGGCATAATCATATTACTGATAACTCTAGGGAGTCTAATAAATCAAAATTCTCCCGCTCAACAATTGGGTAGATTTATGGTTGCTCTGAATATATTTTTTGGGATAATTCTAGTTATTAGTATTATCTTCTATTTAAGAGCTTCTGTAAATCAATTAAATGGACCATTATGGCCATTCCCTTGATTAATACATTAGCACAAAGTGGGTCAAATCAATAGAATATTTTCTCAATTAAAGCTTTTAAAGGGCAAAGAGCAATTTGATATGTGGTTTGTGTGTTTAGCCTGTGGCAGTCATAATATGTGCCTATGATTGCATTAAATAAAATAAAGTACTTTAGGAGTAGCGATGTCCCCTATGGCTATTTAGGATACCTAGTAGAGGGATTAAGTTAACCGCCTGTTCCCTTTCTCACACACACGTGCAAAACTGGAAATATTCATTTGATGTGGGATAATTTTATTGGACCTAAGGTGTATCCATCTGCCCCTTAAACTCTTTACAAGAGTCGTCCGAGATTTGTCCTCTCAATAGAAAAGGAGCGAGGAATAACATCAGTATTCAAGAATACTTTCTCTAAATCCTATTCAACCAAAAATGGATGCGAATAATTTTCAGTGCCAACAAGCATAGTATAGCTTCCTTTTGGCAGCGTACTTACATCAATGGTAGCGTTTAATTTGGATAGTTCACCTTGTTTTACTTCTTGCCCTAAAGCATTAATAATTCTGAATTGAGAGCCTAAAAGGTTTGATTCAATTTTAATATTTAACTCATTTGAGGCCGGGTTGGGGTAAATATGGAAAATCTGTTCACCTCGAAGAGCATCAAGGCTTACCCCATATAATGAAAGTAAAGCTGCCCCAGAGGTATCTGAACAATACTGATCATTGACAATGCATCTAAATTTCTGATTGTTATTTGCTGATGTAACATTAGATATGAATAGATTTTCAGTTTGAGTGCCACTATATTGCCCCGCCTCAGCCACATTTTGATAACCTGTACCTAAATCTGTTTGCCACTGGAATGTTAGACTTGGAGTGCCTGAAATTCCTATATCAAAGATTGCATCTTGTGATATAAGAAGTGATTGATCGGTTGGTTGCTGGCTTATAAAGTCGGATTTATTGATTGTTAAATTTAAGGTAACGATACTGTCGCAACCCGCTGTATTCACAAAAGTATCTTTCGCTTTAGTATTACTCTGAGTATAAGTTATACCATTGGTCCATGTGTAAGAATCGCATGCCTTGATTGCATCGGTGGATGCATCGGAGTAATTGATAGTTAAATTTAAGGTAACGATACTATCACAACCAGTTGTATTCACAAAGGTATCTTTC
>Ga0206130_10008035_pt1 | contig 11479 bp, 8 predicted proteins | sample Helgoland_Spring_9_FD_148637 | JGI IMG/M metagenome (GOLD analysis project Ga0206130, IMG submission 148637) | Pelagic subsurface seawater microbial communities from Kabeltonne, Helgoland, North Sea - Helgoland_Spring_Bloom_20160512_1 | ecosystem: Environmental > Aquatic > Marine > Epipelagic ...
TATCGAAACCGCCAACGAAGGCATTGCCCTCTGAAAAGGCCATGGAGTAGCCCACAAGCAGCCACAACAGCGACGCAACACACGTCACTGCAAAGCATTGCATCAGGATCGATAAAATATTTTTAACTCGAACGAGGCCACCGTAAAATAAAGACAGCCCTGGCAACGTCATCAAGAGGACCAAAGCCGTCGCCGTTAAGATCCAGGCGGTGTTTGCCCCGTTTAGTCCATCGCTGGCGAAGGTGGTTGATGGTAACAACACGGCCAGTGCGGCTATTTTCCAGATTGGTTTGCTCATAGCTCTTCCCTGCTTTTTATTATTAGATGCATAAATTTATGCACAAAATGATTAACCCGCTGTCCAAGACCTTCGCTTAAAACAGCGTCTCATTTCACTCGGAGACATCACGCATCGCTTGGTCTCCGAATAGTTGCCGATCCCTGGCTTCTAAAGCTCGCCTCGCGCCGACTTTAGCGGCCGGCCACCAGATCCTCTGTGAACCAAAATTCTAACGTCTTAAGCAAAGCCTGCCAAGTCAAGCCGGCCAGCCTTCGTCTTGCCTTGCTTGAGGCTAAACGATGCGACAAGTCGTTTCAGTCAAGGATTAACAAACCGTTTCGGCTTGAAATCACAACAGGCAACCCCCACCGTCTGAAACATTGTATATCCCAAGATCCAGCGGAACATTTTACATCCGATGCGGTCTATAGATCGCGCTTGGGTTAACCTTAGCAACCACACCTTAGAATCCTTAAAACGAGTTACCTGCTATGAATCATCTCGCACCGATCCAAGTCCTTAGACAACATCTTTCAGAGCAGATTGTGGGTCAACGCCTCTTGGTCGACCGACTGCTGATGGCCTTACTGGCAGATGGCCATCTACTGGTCGAGGGCGCACCCGGGCTGGCAAAAACAAAAGCCATCAAAACCTTGGCAAATTGCATTGAGGGCTCGTTCCAGCGCATCCAATTTACGCCTGATCTACTGCCATCTGACGTAACCGGAACCGAGATTTACCGCGTTCAAGAGGGGACCTTCGTTTTCCAAGAAGGTCCAATTTTCAATCACTTAGTGCTCGCCGATGAAATCAACCGGGCGCCAGCGAAAGTTCAGTCGGCGCTTCTAGAGGCCATGGGCGAGCGTCAAATCAGCAATGGCAACAACACCATGGCCCTGCCCGAGCTTTTTCTGGTCATGGCCACGCAAAATCCGATAGAGCAAGAAGGCACCTATCCGTTACCGGAAGCCCAACTGGATCGGTTCCTCATGCATGTCTTGGTCGACTACCCAGATGCCGATGCCGAACACAGCATTTTGCGCATCGTCCGCCATGAGCAGCGCGCCAAACAACAATCCGCGCCAGTCGCCCAAAGCCTTGTCACCCAAGCCCAGATTTTTGCTGCCCGGCAGGAAGTACTCGATTTACATATGGAGACTGTCGTCGAAAACTACATCGTCGAGTTGGTTATGGCGACTCGCAACCCGAAGGCCGTCGATCCAGAACTCGCTGATTGGTTAGAATATGGCGCATCTCCTCGAGGCACCATCGCGCTTGATATCTGCGCGCGCAGCCATGCCTATTTGCAAGGCAAAGCGTTTGTCACACCTGACGACGTTCAAGCGGTTGCCTTTGACGCGCTGCGACACCGTTTGGTTTTGAGCTTTGAAGCAGAGGCCGCAGGCGTGACGACAGACGACGTTATCGAGCGCCTGTTATCGCGTGTTGCAACGGTCTAGTCGGATGCACGAGGCCGCACAATCAAACGTGCTTTCCGGCACCGGCGCCTATGCGACGCTGGCGGATCTCATTGCCTTGCGCCACAAAGCGCATCGTTTAGCGTTACCTCGAAATCAAACCGCCACCAACCCAATGACCGGCCAGCTACGCTCAAAGCATCAGGGCCGCGGGATGGACTTCAGTGAAGTCAGACTGTACCAAGCCGGTGATGACATTCGCAGCATCGATTGGAAAGTGACGGCAAGAACCTCTAAGACCCACACCAAAGTCTTTCAAGAAGAACGAGAACGGCCCGTGTTGATTTTATTGGATCAAGGACCGAGTCTCTATTTTGGCTCGCAAGTACGGTTTAAATCCGTGGCGGCCGTGCGCCTAGCCGCGCTTCTGGGCTGGGCGGCGCTCGACCAAGGTGACCGAGTTGGCGGCATCGTTTTTAACGATCAAACACATCTCGAGACCCGACCAAGACGAAGCAGAAAGTCGCTCCTCAGACTGATCCATGACAGCCTCTCGTTTAATCAGAGCCTGGGTGAAACACGCACCACGAGCCAGCGCAATCAATTTTCCGACATGATCCAAGCAGCACAAAGAACCAGCCGACACGGCAGCCTCATTTTCGTCATCAGCGACTTTTCAAGCTTTGACGACGAGATTGAAACCCGACTCAAACAACTTGGTCGGCACAATGACCTTCATGGCGTCCAGATCGTTGACCCACTCGATCGAGCATTGCCAGCGCCCGGCCGGTACAGCATCACCGATGGGGCCGGGATACAAGAGATCGATACCCGTTCACGGCAGGCTAGAACCCGTCATACGGCAGAGTTTGAAGGCAGATCGCGCCAAGTCCAGCGCGGCTTTCAAAAAGTCCAAGGGCGGTTTACCCAAATCGCAGCTTTTGAGCAACCCGATGATTACCTGCCGCAATTTTTTGATCAAAGAGGTCAGCTTTAATGCTAGCTTCAGCGGCTCCCACCACCCTACCGCAAGCGGCGCCTGGCATCGCGCCTCGCGCTGCGGGTGAAGATCCCCTGGCGCAGCTTCGGGATCTTCATCTGCCCCAAGCGGTGGCCGACTGGCCACCGGCACTGGGCTGGTGGTTGCTTGCTGGACTTGTTTTATTCGGGCTTGTTTGGTTCATGCGAGCCCTTTATCGGCGCTACCAAAGCAATGCCTATCGCCGCTTTGCGCAACGCGAGCTTACCGCCATTGTAGCCGAGCACGCGACAACCCAGGACGCAAGGCGCGCCCTAAGCGCATTACAATTCTTGATGAAACGCGTGGCCATGACGGCCTTTAATCGAGCCGAGGTTGCCGCCCTCACCGGGGTAGCCTGGACCCAGTTCCTGGATGCGACCAGTACAACCAGCCAGTTTTCTCTTGGCCCGGGCGAGCTGCTGATCGATGGTCCCTACGAGGCGACACAGGATCACTCGAGCCAGGAACTCACCGCGCTGTTTTCGCTCTGCGCTGAGTGGCTCAAAAATCATTCAAGGGCGAGCGTGGTTGCAACACCCACTGCCAGCGAGCAAACCCTATGATTGAATTTGGCTGGCCCTGGTTTTTTTATCTAGCACCTCTACCGCTGCTCGCCTGGCTACTGCCGCGGGCCAATCGGCAAGAAGCAGCGCTAAGAACGCCGAGCTTTAATCGCTTAAAAAGTTTGGCTGCCGAATTAGAACCCAGATCAAGCCGACTGCTTTGGCGAAGCCTTGTGCTGCTGCTTTGGCTTGCCATTATTATCGCCGGGAGTCAGCCCAAATGGGTTGGGGACGCAATTACCCTGCCAAGCAGCGGCCGAGACCTTTTGCTCGCCGTGGATATCTCTGGTTCGATGGGTACTGAAGACATGAGTTTAAGCGGCCAAATGGTCACCCGCCTTGCCGCGGTCAAAGCCGTGGTCGGCGAATTTGTCGAACGAAGGCGTGGCGACCGCTTAGGCCTCATATTGTTTGGCAGCCAGGCCTATTTACAAGCGCCGCTCACCTTCGACCGAAACACCATCAACACCTTATTGACCGAGACACCGCTCGGTATTGCCGGTGGCAAAACTGCAATTGGCGACGCCATCGGCTTGTCTGTAAAACGACTGCTGGACCGGCCCGCGGCCAATCGCGTGCTCATCCTCCTGACCGACGGCGTCAACAATGTGGGCGAGGTATCGCCCATCCAAGCGGCAAAACTTGCAGCGCAGGAAGGCATCACCATTTACACCATTGGATTTGGCGCAGATCAGATGGAAGTCTCTGGCCTTTTGTTTAATCGCACGGTGAACCCATCAGCCGAACTCGACACCGAAACGCTAACAGAAATTGCAGATCTTACCGGCGGACTCTATCAAAGAGCGCGCTCAACGCAGGAACTCGCAAGCATTTATCTCGCCCTCGACGAACTCGAGCCCATTGAAGTTGATCAAGAAACCTATCGGCCCGAAAAATCATTATTTTTCTGGCCACTGGGCAGCGCCCTCCTCTTAAGTCTATTCATTGCTGGTTTTTGGCTACTCAAAACCACCTTAGCTGAGCGCACCTTCACGCCAAGGGATAATGCGAAGGTGACCCCATGAGTTGGATTGCAAACTTTCACTTCATCCGGCCTGAATGGCTGTTGGCCTTAATCCCCGCCGTTGTGATCGCGGTCCTTCTCTTCAGGCGTTATCAACGATCCACAGCCTGGGCGGACACCATCGATCCTGAGCTCATGCCCTTTCTGCTGGTTCAGCCAACAAAGAAACCGAGCGTTAATCCACTACCGATCCTGCTGCTCGCTTGGGTGGTATCAATCCTTGCGGTTGCGGGGCCAACCACTCAGAAAATACCCCAGCCCATTTTAGAGCGCGAAGATGCTTTGGTTATCGTTTTAGATTTGACCTGGTCCATGTACGCCTCGGACGTCACGCCAAGCCGGCTGGTAAACGCTAAACGCAAAATTACCGACCTGCTGATGGCCCGAAACGAGGGTATGACGGGACTGATTGTGTTTGCCGGAGATGCGCACGCGGTATCCCCGCTCACCGATGACAACAAAACCATCCTCGCGCTGTTATCAACCCTCGGCCCCGAAATGATGCCGGCGCCGGGCTCCGCACTCGCCCCCGCGTTAACGTTGGCGCGAAGCCTGTTCGTGTCTGCGGGTGCGGCAACGGGACGCGTTCTGGTCATCACAGATGAAGTTCGGGACGCACCAGCCGCCTTGAGCGCCGCGAGCGCCCTGAGCGATCAGTACCCCTTATCCTTGATGGTTGTGGGAACTCAGAGCGGAGCCCCCATAAGGCTGCCGCAATCGATGGGCGACAACTTTTTGAAGGACGCCCAGGGCAGCTTGGTCATTCCGGCCGTCAACTTTGATGCCATTCAGCGTTTCGCCAATGCGAGCGGCGCCTCGCTCACAGAACTCAACTTGCTGAACGATGATTTATCCATCTGGCTCGAGCCGCCCAATCGCTTAGATGAGTCATTTCGAGTCGTTGAGCGCGACTTCGACCTATGGGAAGAGCTGGGCCCATACTTGATTATCCTCCTACTCCCACTTGCGATTTTTGGGTTTCGGCGCGGCTGGTTGTGGGTCCTGGCAGTTGTGATCCTGATGCCTGCAGATCAAGCTGTGGCCGCTGATTTTTGGACTGATCTCTGGCAAACGCGCGATCAGCAAGGTGCAAGCGCCCTCGAACTCGACGCTCCCGAATCGGCAGCAACACTATTTGAAGATCCTGCTTGGCGCGCGACAGCCCACTATCGAAATCAAGATTTCCAAGCCGCGGCTGAGGATTTTGCCGCAAGCGAGGGCATTGAAAATGATTACAACCGAGGCAATGCCCTCGCCCGCGCTGGGGATTTAGACAAAGCCCTTGCTGCCTTCGATAAGGTGCTTGCCAGCGACCCCAAGCATGAGGATGCGGCCTTTAACAAAGCCTTGATCGAGCAGCTCCTCGAGCAGCAATCCCAGGAGCAAGATGCCTCTGATCAGGGCGAGCCTGATGAGCAGAATCCGCAAGAGGGCGGTCAAGGCGAGGAAAACCAAGAATCCGGCGAGCAAGATCCGTCGCAAGATGCTCAAAGCCAACAAGAGGGCAATGCCGAGGACGACGCCCAAGATTCAGAAGCCGAACGCGAGCAGGCAGAAGCAGATCAACGCGATGAAGAAGCTGATCAGACGAGTGAGCAAGCAGTCCAAGAAGCCGATGCGGCATTGGACCCAGAAGAGGCGCAAGCCCTAGAACAATGGTTAAAGCGGGTGCCCGATGATCCTGGCGGTCTACTCAGACGAAAATTTGAACAGCAATTTGAAGAGCGGGTCCGTCAGGGCGAGATAACGCGACAAGATTTTGAGAGGAACTGGTAATGCGACGACGTCACGTAGCGCTCTTAATTTGGCTATTGAGCATCAGCCCACTATTACACTCGGCGGTGACGGCAACCGTTGATCAAAATCAGATCAGCGAATTCGACGTATTGACCCTGACAATCCGGGTTTCCGATCAAGGCAGTACCGAACCGGACTTCCGAGCGCTCGAGAACGACTTCACAATCATTAACCAGCAATCGCAGCAAAACTCTTCGATCTCACTCATCAATGGTCGCCAGACCAGTCGGTCGTACGTCGACTATCAAGTGACGCTTAGACCGACACGTCAGGGCAATCTACTCATCCCAGCGATAACCGTCGGCACCGAGCGGACGAATCCAATCGGCATTCGGGTTGTTGCTCAATCCCAAGCCGCTCGGAACCAGATGCAGCAGATTCTGTTCTTTGAAACCTTGGTGGATCGAGACGAGGTCTACGTCCAAGCGCAGCTGCTTTACACCGTCCGTTTGTATTACGCCGACTCAATTTCCGGCGACTTCCCAGCAGCGCCGGATTTGCCGAACGCCATGGTTGAGATTATTGAGAATGAACGCCGCTTCGAAACCGTGGTCAATAATCGACGGTATTACGTTTTGGAAAAACGCTACGCCATCTTCCCGCAACAAAGTGGCCCCTTAGTCTTAGCACCCGAGACCTTCGTCGGCACCCGAGGTCGGGGCGGTCTGTTTTCATCCCGGGAACGGGTTAACGCGGTGTCTTCTGGTCATACCCTCAGCGTCTTGCCCGTGCCCGCGAGCTTTCAGGACAAGCGTTGGCTGCCGGCCCAGAGCCTTACCATCGATGCTGTCTTAAACCGCCCCGATTCGCCCTTGGTGGTTGGGGACCCGATCAATCGGGTAGTCACCCTCAAAGGCGCCGGCGTCACCGCGGCATTACTGCCGGAGCTCAGCTTTGGGGACACCGATGGCGCCCGGCTCTACATTGATCAGCCAGTGGTGGAAGAATTGGCGAGTGAACAAGGCTTGGCCGCAGAATCCGTGGTGACCATTGGCATCGTTCCGACCCAGGCAGGCACCTTGGCCTTACCGGATATCAACGTTTATTGGTGGAATACTGAAGAGCGCCGTCAAGAAGTCGCTGTACTACCGGGGGTAAACCTCGCCATTGGTGCGGCCCCACAAGCCGCCCCTGCTTTGGGTGCGGCCACCGTGCCCCAACCGTTGAGCCTCGATAACGCTGAGATCGTCCTGCTGAGACAGCAACTACAATGGGCGATCTGGGTGGCGGTCGTTCTGCTGGTTGTTTGGCTGCTGACGCTTTTAGCCTGGTTCAAAAAACCCACAACCGCAAAACCAAGGCCGCGCCCAGCGCCACCTCAATTCGAATTGGGGCAGCTAGCCCACGCGATTAAGCTTGGAGATCCCCAGAAAACCTATTCGGAACTTCAGCGCTGGCGGCGGCAAACCTTCCCAAGTGCCCGGGCAATGGCAAGCCTGATTAAAGACTACCCGGAGCTTGAAACCCCTTATAGAACCCTTGAGGCGGCAATCTATCAAACCGGTGCAGGCGGCGACTGGCGCGGCAATGATCTTCTTGCCATTGTCACTCAGCTATCGGCCCGGCCTCACGCTCAAGCGCCAGCAAGCCCTTTACCCGAACGCCTTAACCCGGGCCTATAGCGGCCGCCTTTGTCCCGAACCCACTCTCACGCTCGACTTAAAGCCCCGCCTGGCGACGCCAGGTGAAAACCCCATCAGGCCAAGGTTTTAGTGACAACCTCAAAGACATCCGGTGACAACTCGCCTGAATCCAAAATCATTTGAAGCGCGGCTTGCATCGCAGCGCCATATTTTGGATCAAACTTCCGCCATCCCGTGAGTGGTCCCAGCATTCGAGCCGCCATCTGGGGATTAAACCCATTGAGCGCAATCACGGTTTCGGCAAGCAATCGGTACCCGGCACCCCCGGCTTCATGAAACGCCCCAATATTCATCGCAAAGCCGCCCAATACGCTGCGCATCCGATTGGGCGTTGTTAAGCTAAACGCCGGGTGTTGCATGAGGGCTTCAACCCGCGCGATGGCGCCAGGCCTTGTGCTGCTGGCCTGGATCGAAAACCAGGCATCAATGACCAACGCCTCAGCCGACCAACGCTCAAAAAACTGCGGCAGTACGGTTTCGCGCAACGCTTGCGCATTAGGATGCTGGCAATTTTCAATCGCACGGAGCGCGGCGGCCACATCGGTCATATTGTCCTGCCGATTAAATTGCGCCAGGGCCAAATCAAGGTGCGCGCTATCTCCTGGTGCTAACAGATACGTCAACGCCAGATTTTTCAAACTGCGCGCACCAACCGCTTGAGCATTGAGTTCAAAGGGCGTTAACGCATGATAGGCCTTATAGACCGCTAAGAAACTGCCCGACAAGGCTTTCGCAAGATGTAAGCGCACCTGGTCTCTTGCGGCCAAAAGCTGCAAGACATCAACCTCAGTCTGTAACTCAATCAAATATTGGATGGATGGGAGCGATAACAATAAGCTGACCATCTCGCTATCAAAAGCAGGATCTTCGGCTTGCTGCAGCGCTGCATCCAAATGATGCTGCAGGACCTCAATCAGAAGCGGCATAACCACCGGGGCCTCACCCTTGGCCAATTGCGACTGCACAGCCTCGATAGAAAGCACCGCCAAGCGCTGACCCGCTTCCCAGCGATTAAAGGGATCGCTGTCATGGCGACACAAGAACGCCAGTTCTTCTGCGCTGTAATCCATCAATAATTTAATCGGTGCTGAAAAGCCGCGCGCAATTGACGGCAATGGCGCTTGCGCGACCCCTTTTATCTCAAACACTTGCTGGGCCTCGGTCAGCGACAAAACCTGACTCCGGCTTTGGCCATCTAGACTGACCTCAGCACCCTCAAAATCAAGATCTTGACCATCCGGTCCAATCAGTCCTAACGTGATCGGCATGTGAAGCGGTGCTTTATCGCTTTGCCCAGGGGTCGCCGGCGTTTGCTGAGACAGGGTCAGCCGATAGATTTTCTGATCCGCTACATATTCTCCAGATGCCCTAACGACCGGCGTGCCCGCTTGTTCATACCAACGTCGAAACTGCGTCAGATCACGCCCGCTCGCTGCCTCAAGCGCTCTGACAAAGTCTTCGGTGGTAACCGCTTGACCATCATGACGGTCAAAATAGCAATCCGTGCCCAACCGAAAATCAGCCTCGCCCAATAGCGTGTGCAGCATCCGCACCACCTCGGCACCCTTTTCATAGACCGTCGCCGTATAAAAATTATTAATCTCAATAAAGGAAGGGGGTCTGATCGGGTGCGCCATGGGTCCCGCATCTTCCGGGAATTGTGCGCTTCGCAGTGTTGATACCTGCCCGACACGGCACACGCCGCGTGACCAGCGGTCCGCTGAAAACTGCTGATCCCGCAGCACCGTGAAACCTTCTTTTAAACTAAGCTGAAACCAGTCCCGGCAAGTCACCCGATTGCCAGACCAGTTGTGAAAATATTCGTGCGCGACCACGGCTTCGACCCGTTGAAACCCAGCATCGGTCGTCGTGTCGGGATGCGCCAACACGCAAGAAGTATTGAAAATATTGAGGCCTTTATTTTCCATAGCGCCCATATTGAAGCTCTCGACCGCCACGATCATAAAGATGTCGAGATCGTATTCGCGCCCGTAGGCCACTTCATCCCAAGTCATCGAGGCCTTCAGGCTGTCCATCGCAAAGTCGACCTTGTCGATATTATGACGTTCGGTAAAGATCTGCAGCGTCACGGTGCGCCCTGACTGGGTGATAAAGTCACTCTCGACGTGTTCAAGATCGCCCGCCACCAAGGCGAACAGATAGGCTGGTTTTTTGAACGGGTCCTGCCAGGTTACCTGTTGACGATCACCTTGAATCTCGCGGTGGATTGCATTGCCGTTGGATAATAAAACCGGGAACTGACTGACGCTGGCCTCGATCGTGGTTTCAAAAACCGACATCACATCCGGGCGATCCAGGTACCAGGTTATATTGCGGAACCCTTCGGCCTCACACTGGGTGCAGAACATGCCGCCAGACTGATAGAGCCCGGACAACGCTAAATTGTCCTGAGGCCGAATGCAGACCTCGGTCTTTAGCTCAAAGGTCTCGGGCAGCCCGCTTAAAGTGAGGCGCTCGTCCGTGATTAGGTACTCATTATTGAGCAACGTGCGATCATCAATGGATATCGCCTGGGTTGTCAGGCCCGGTCCGCCGTTTAAAACTAAATCCGCGGTCATGCTCGCGGCCTCTGGATTACGGCGCATCGACAATTGACTGATCACGCGCGTTTGGTCGTCATGGATTTCGAATCGCAAGATCGTTTTATCGATCAGAAAATCCGGCACCTGATAATCTTTGAGATAAATGACACTGGGCTGACCTTCTTTCATAACGACCTCTTCCTGACTGTTCTGGATTGCTTCATTTTTGTGTGGGTTGCTGGCGCGTTACATCGCGCTCGGCCTAGTGAACCCGCCGTGCCCTGTCTTAGCCCGTCTTACCCTGTCTTACCCAACCGCGCGGGTTCTTGTTGCCTCACCGCCAAGGGCGACCGAGACGACCCCATTCTACACCAGCGCTGCAAATTCACATCGATTGGGCGCGATTCTGTACAATGAGACTTCCTAACCGATCCAGGGGCATCTAATGCAAGGCCAACTCTCTAAAATGTCCTGTCGCGCCGACACCGAGGTGCAGTACACCCTGGCATTGGGCGATGCCACGCAAGATATGAATGCGCTCATTGGCCAAAGGGTTCGCCTCGAGTTTCTTCAAAAAATCATCTGCCAACATTGTGGCCGCTCAACCAAAAAAAGCTTCTCTCAGGGCTATTGTTATCCGTGCTTCCAAACGCTCGCGTCGTGCGATCTTTGTATTATGAGCCCCGACCGCTGCCATTTTCATTTGGGGACCTGCCGGGACAACACCTTTGCCGAGCAGTTTTGCATGCAACCACATCGGGTTTATTTGGCCAACTCCACAGGTCTAAAAGTCGGTATAACCCGAGCTGAAAACTTACCCAGTCGCTGGCTGGATCAGGGGGCAACCCAAGGCCTTGTGATTATGACGGCCGCCACCAGGCGGCAATCCGGGCTTTTGGAAGCGGCCTTAAAAGCCCACGTTAGCGATCGAACACAATGGCAACGAATGCTCAAGGGTCCCGGGGACGTTTTAGACCTACCGGCAGAACGAGACCGCTTACTGAACCTCGCCGCTGACGCGATTGCCTTGATTCAAGCTGACTTCGAGCCCGGCGCGATGGCGCTTGCCGCGACGGCCGAGACCATGCACTTCACCTATCCAGTGACCCAATACCCGGAAAAAGTGAAGTCTTATAATTTGGATAAAACACCGGTGCTTGAGGGCACCCTTTTAGGAATCAAGGCGCAGT
>Ga0206130_10008037_pt1 | contig 11479 bp, 13 predicted proteins | sample Helgoland_Spring_9_FD_148637 | JGI IMG/M metagenome (GOLD analysis project Ga0206130, IMG submission 148637) | Pelagic subsurface seawater microbial communities from Kabeltonne, Helgoland, North Sea - Helgoland_Spring_Bloom_20160512_1 | ecosystem: Environmental > Aquatic > Marine > Epipelagic ...
ATCTGAAACAGCACATGCCTCTGTTGGTTGTGTCACATCTCCAAAACCATCGCCATCTGCATCAACATACAATTCTAATGTTACACCTTCATCGACTTGATCATCGCAGTTGTTGTCGACACCGTCACAGATTTCTGGAGCGTTGGGATAGGTAGAAGAGTCTGCATCATCACAATCTTCATCCTCAAAAAATCCATCACCATCTGCATCTAAAAGTACAGTGTCAGGGTCTTCTTCTTCAACCACTGGGATTTTAACTTCGTTTCTGCAAGCTAAGGGTATGGTCAATACAATCAACATATATTTCATAATAGGTGTCTCCAAAACCATTTTAGCACAATTACGTGGTATACAATTGAGATTTGATAAATGGGTTGGACTACCAATGGTATTCATCATCCAATTGCACGGGTAAGTCAAATCGAATACTTTGAAGAAACCATCTTTGGTTATTTACTGATTTAATGGAAGTAGCATGTCTAAAATCAAAGTCCTTATCGTTGACAACAACAGCGCGACACGTCGACTAATCCGTCGTTCGTTAAGGCAATCTGGCTTTTCGAACATAGAAGTTCAAGATGCTGTAGATGGCCAAGATGCCCTCGACAAGTTTAAAACATTTCTACCACACTTGGTGCTTTCTGATTGGCACTTAACAGGTATGAATGGCATTGAAGTTCTCCAAAGCCTCAACACCCAGTACAATGATGTTAATCTGGCTTTCATAACTTCAGAAATTACAACTGAGATGCGTATTCAAGCAGAGGAAGATAGAGCCTTATTTTTCTTAGACAAACCATTTACCGTTGATCAGTTCAAGTCGGTACTCGAACCCTATCTAGAAGAGTAATATATTTGATACACATATTTAAAATCGGTTATTAAACTTTCATATTATTTTGGATACCGATTTAAAACACAAGTGTCAGATGATTGAGGCAGTCTTGGAACAAAATCAATTTCGCAACAACACCGTAGAAGAACTCAGTGATTTCTTTCACAATTTGTTCTTCTTGCAAGCAGAGGTAAGTCATGGTGGGGTGTTTGACATTCACAACATGCCAAGTTTTGTTGTAAGTGTCTATCGAAATCCAGACGAAGCAATCATCGGTGCACTTTTGTTGGATATTCCAGCCGCAGCTTGTCTTGCCGGTGCATTGTGCGACCTTCCAAAAGAAAGTATTACCAAGATAATTGAATCTCAATCTTTCACAGATGATATTTGGGGGGATTTACAAGAAGTTTTAACCATATGTAGTCAGTTGTTCACCTCTGCAAATGATGAAGATATAGAACTCGAAGAAGTATACCTTCATCCAACGTCATTGCCTGATGAGGCCTTTGAAGTGCTTGCTGATGATTTTGCCCCCCTCCTCTTCCGATTGGCTATCGATCGATATGGTGGTGGTGTCATGGCTGTATTGGATGCAGAGAACAATCAAATCTTTGCAGACACCTCAAACCCGTCTCCTTCCGAACAGTTAGGCTTTGAAGAAGACTACGATGAAGACATCGACGACGGCAACAGCCAAGGACGTTTTAACGAACCTTCCTTCACAGAGGAAGAAGAGGAAGAAGAGCAAGAAATGTGGAACCATGTTCCAACTGTTGAACCAATACAAAAAAATTCATCTGCCACCGGTAACCGTTCTCGGATGATGCTTGTATCTGGTATGTTGATTGGATTGTTGGTAGGCGGCATCGGTACAAAAATGTTTTTTGTGTCTGAAGCACCCCTCAGCACTGTATCTGCACCAGAACAATCCCCCGCTGAAACAGTCACTCCCCCCATACAAAAGACTGTACAAGTTGTTGAGCCAGTCGTTAGGCAGCCATTTCAAAATGTCAATGATATCCAGCAGGTCTTCATGGCAAAAGACAACTTTCATATGGGCTGTACAACAGAATACTCTACAGAATGTTTGGCAGATGAATTTCCATCCCATAGTGTTCGATTGACCAAAGATTACTACATCATGAAACATGAAGTCACTCAAGCGTTGTATCGTCAAGTTATGAAAGTAACCCCAAGTCAATTTCTTAAATGTGGGGCTGATTGTCCAGTAGAAAACATTTCTTGGGTCAATGCAGTCACATTTGCAAATCGCCTGTCGGAATATAACGGACTAGAACAATGCTACTCAATAGATGGACTGAATGTAACTTGGGACCGAGAATTTGAATGTTTGGGATGGAGACTTCCAACTGAGGCTGAATGGGAATTGGCAGGTCGTGGAGTAAAGGGAAAAAGCAATGGACGCTTCGCAAAAGATACAAAACAATCGGTAAACGACCGTACCACAAGAAACACATGGGTCTATGCAGGTGGAAACACTCCAAATGCAATCGCTTGGTATGGTGGGTTTACAACCATATCAGAAGACAACCTAGGTCGAAAAGTCGGTGAAGGGATTGGAACTACACACAAGGTGTGTTCCAAGACACCCAACGATATCGGATTGTGTGATATGAGTGGTAATGTTTGGGAGTGGGTTTGGGATGGATACGGTTCATATTCAAACACTAAAAAGTTGTATGTCAACCCAACAGGAAACGACATCAATCCACAAAGGGTTCTTCGAGGTGGTAGTTGGTTGTCGACGCCAAATGAACTTCGTACCAGTTACAGAATGTATGCAACAAGAAGTGTTCTTGATACCATGGTCTTCAACTATGGCTCCTTTGGTGTTCGTCTAGTACGAAGTTCTCCAAACGTAAAGACACTGCCAAACTAATTGCACTGCACCACCATTTCATTTACTGCATTGACCACAAACGTCCATAGGATACAAATAACTGCCCTGCCAATCTGGGACTGTTTTCTCCTGATTTATTGACCCGTAGATAACTGTTCCACAGTACCCCCTCTGGAGAACGGTGTTCGTTCGGATGGGTAAGATTCATAGTGATAGCCGTCACTCCAGATCCACCCAAATGCATTATATAAACAGTATCATCCTCAGAAACAGATGTGACAATTCCAATGTGAGTCAACTCATCATCCAACTTACGGTTGCGATTTCGATCATACGTATTGTCAAAGAATACGACGTCTCCTGGTAACGGTCTGGTTTTGAAAAGAGTTTTTGAGGATTTCGATTGGGCAAACAAGGAACGTGTGTTCCCTTCTATTAATTGTCCACTTTGTGCATATACAGCCAATACAAATCCACTACAGTCAAATCGATACGTCTGGTCTTCCACGACCAATGTAGATTGTCCTTTCATGCTCATTGCAGATTGAGCGACCAACTCTCCAATCTGTGTATCCTGAACAGTGAGTGTCGATTGATTAATTTCAGACGATACTTGAGCCACAGACTGTTCATTGGAAGTCTCTATGTTCTGAACATAACCACTCAAATGTCGAGGGGGTCCTGGCATTGGAATCCCCTTGTAGGCACACCCCAGTATCCACAACAACATTTATACCTCCGAGACGACTGTTTACCTAAGGGGTAGCATAATTCGTTAAAATCGGCTACGATCATAGATAGCATACAACTCAGGTGACCCAATGGGCAAGCGTTCGAAACGACAAAACAAAGACCCCTTAGAACTAAAGAACATGGCAAAAACGCTTGAGGCTTTTGGACTTAGGCAGCATCAATCTGATGACAAAAAATCCTCGGGACCAGTCGAAGCGTCTTCCGTACGAAAACACGGAGACCCAAAGATGGCTGATGTCTTAGCAGAAGCACTTGCCGCCTCTGATAAAGTTGAACGTGGTACACATCCATTCCATACTTACCCTGCTCGTATGCACCCAGATTCCGCACGTTTGATTATACCGCACACTCAAGGTGCTGTACACGATCCATTTTGTGGTGGTGGTACTGTATTGATTGAAGCCAAAATGGCAGGAAGAAAAGCCTATGGTTCTGATATCTCTCCAATCGCACACCTTGTTGCACAAGCACGATTGGCAGATCCAGAACTGGCAAGTCCAATGCGAAAAGCCTCTAGAAGGATTGCAGACAAGGCAAAGTTGAGAATTGATGTTGAGGTACCAGAAGTTTGCATACCATGGTATCAACATCATGTTGCACAAGAAATTGGCCGCATCCGAGATGGTATTAAAGAACAACCCCCTGAAATTCGACCATTGTTGAATGCGGTATTGTCTTCAATTCTCGTAAAAGCCTCTTTTCGTAAATCAGACACCTCCAACAAAATGGAAAAGCACCACCGCAGACCTCAAAGCACTGCCATTCTCTTTCACAAGAAGGCTCGTGAGTTTGCACGAATGCTTGAAAGTATGCCAGCAGAGCCAAGTTCCACATTAATTCATGGGGACGCTCGCAATGTTGTTCCACCAAAAAAAGTCGGGTTGGTTCTCACATCTCCCCCCTATCCTGGTGTATATGACTATTTACCCATGCACCAACTGAGATACGCTTGGTTGGGAATAGAGCCAGAGAATTCATTGGGACAGGAAATCGGTTCTCGTCGAAACTTTCGTTCAAAAGGACGGACCGATGCATTGAAAAACTGGATGGATGACACAGACAGATGGATTAAAATGCAGGCTAGTATCTTAGAACCTGGAGGCGCCATGATAATTGTCGTGGGTGATGGTCTGGTTGCTGGTAAACTTGTGGATGCATTGTATCCAACTGCTGAAGCGATGAAACGAGCTGGTTTGGAAATATTTTCACGAGCCAGTGCAGATCGACCTGATCATGCCCGAAATGCCATTCGTATTGAACATATGGTCATGGCAGTCAAACCAACCTAAGGAACAATCTATTCAACGTTATACGTCAACAGTGGGTGTACTATGAAAGTAACAGCGGTCTCTGCTCTACATCAGGCAATGGGAAAGGTCCACATGAACGTGGCACTGGATCAAGTGGCTCAAAATAGAAATGGGACACAAAATGCAGCTGCAACACCCACCTCAACAAAAATAGAACTGGGACCTACAGCAGCCGCTCGTTTGATAAAGTCGGATTATGTAGATGGTTATCTTTTACTTTCACCAGCTTCATCTGGCTCCATCGGTGCGCAAAGTAGCAATATAAACTTACTCAGTGAACCGGATGCAGTCGCTCAAGAGATGGCCAGCAATCTAAGACCATCCATGTCACAGTCAGGAGAGGCACTTCTAGACATTACAATGCCTGACAATCCAATAGGGACATCTGCCTTTGAAGTACAAGAAACTCACGATGCCAATATTCCATTGGTATTGAGAGAAATGGAAGAGCTATTGGTGGCTTTCTACGAAGGCCCAAACACAATGGCACAAAGAGAAACAGAGTATACAGAATCAGACAAACCATATCCAATACCACCAACGAAACACAATGAACCGTTTTCGGAAGTTTCAATACCTTCAGTTCCTGCAGACTTTCTGTATGCTCCGAATCGAACGCAAGAACTTCCACCGGCCATTACCCCTGATGATATCCCGTACACTGAAATACCAGAACGTGTTGCTGAACTAAAGCCTCTAGCCGATAAATTAGGTGTATTGGCCACACTTCAACAACAGCAAGCACTCGAAGATAACATCGAAGCCAGAACCCCTTCAAAACCATCGGAAACAAAAGGACAAGACAGAGTACAACCAGTAGCATTTGACATCCCTGAGATGGAAATCCAACAGCAAAGTACTTTGTTGAAGTTTAGTGCTGACGAACTTGAATCTCAAACATCTAAGCAAGCGTTGGACGCTCTGATGCACCAATTTAACTTGTCTATCAATTGATTCTCACTATTCTCATATTTTTCATAGTCCTCATAGTCGTCATAATTCCTATTGCAACAATGGGCTGTCAGACTGGACCTTTAACATTATCCGAATCGATGGTACTGATAGAAGTCGTTCAAAACGACCCCACACTTGCAAGCCTCAAGTGTTCAATGCTACCCAATGCAGATCTTCAAAATCAATGTTGGAGAGTTACTCCGATTCCAAATACAAAAGAAGACCAAGTTATCCGGTGTTCAAACTTTACTGGCTCATTCAAAGATGAATGTTATTTTACGATGGCGGAAACTCACAATGATGCACAACTGTGTCACCGATCGGGACCGTTTACGGTAGATTGTACCACCCACATTTTACAACAGAACTGTGGCCAATATCAAAGTGCATCTAGTCTTCTGAACTATGCCAAAGAACTAAAGTTGGACGTTCAACAACAATCTGTAGCAGGGTTACTTCATCGATGCCTTTTGGATCACAAACCCAATATCGATATTCGAAAGTGTACAAATCTCCCGCATTCTGACAGATGTAGAAAGTTGGCCATCACATTGTATACACAACAATTAACCTCTATGTCTATTGACTGCAGCAACCCAAAAATCCATCTTAAAACGTTTAATGACTCCGATTTACAAGCGTTAACAACAAAACACATCAACGATTATTGTTCAGTCCAAGACTGACGAAAATGTCGAATTGATTCAAATGTTGTTTGAAACACAGAAGAAGCAATTGAATGGCTTCCGTCTGTAAACTCTTGGAAAATATGCTGTTCAACAGAAACCAGTGTATCTGTAGAAAACCAAAGTGTTCCACGATTCGGTACAGCAAACTGTATATTCTTCGTACTAACCGATGGTACTGATGGTACTGATAAAAGCAATCTATCCAACAACAACACCAAAGAAGAAGTCAACACTTCAGGATGATGTACTCTCCAAATATTGGGGGCAACCGAAACAACATCCACCTGTTCTGCAAATGTAGATAGATTTTTCAATGCTTGTCTTTTAGCTTCTTTGAGCCCACCAGGGAATGAAACCACTTGTATTGGAGATAGAAATTGTAAGCGCCCTTCTTTATGGATCACAATGGCAATCTCTAAATGTTTTCCTAAGAATGATTGTGTCCATGGATGAGATATCGCTTTGTTGGAATTGTGTGCCAATACTCTAGGATACAACATTTGAGTGGTATCCTCTTGTGTTCCTTGATTATTTTTCAGTTGTTGACACACTCGATCAACAAAATCCTGAATCAACAGGGGTTTCTGTTCTGGGTACTGTGCAATCTCATTATACAGATTCATCAATGTAATATCGATGACTCTATTTGCCTCTTCAATACGAAGAACCCCATCTGAATTTCTACGACAAACAATCCCTCGATTGTTAAATGCTTTTACAAGGGTAAATTCCAACAATGCTATACTCATAATGACTTCATCTCCTTTCTTTACTGTACTTTGGAATCTGAATGAAAGCCACGACCACCCGCCAAATGTCTTCGCTGTTGCGAAAGAGACTCCTCATACGATTGCAATCCATGTCCAAAGCAGAGGTTATTGCGTATCTGTCTGATACAGTTTATCAAGAGCGTAAACGCTTAGAGGATGACAATCAACCTGAATATGAAGCATTGCTAACGTCTGCCACAAAAGCGTTACAAGGTTCAAAAGACACTATACATGCCGCTTTATTGAACTTAACCAATTTCTATGCCGAAGAAATACATACTCACTTTTCCAACCGAACCTATGACTTGGCGTCTAAGATTATTCCAAGTGCACTGACACGTTTATTAACAGCAGCTCATCCGTTTCAATTAATTGGCAGTGATTTTGATCCAGCATCTAGGATGACCATACAAGGTCCCATTGAGCAGTTAAAATATCTATCCAAACACCACACCCTTGTATATGCACCCACACACGTCTCCAATCTAGACTCCCCTCTAATTGGATACGCATTGCAATCTGTTGGTCTTCCCCCTGTATTGTATGGGGCTGGACTCAACTTATTTTCAAATCCCTTAATGTCATTTTTCTTAAGCCGTTTGGGTGCATATACAGTCGACCGTAGAAAAAATAATCAACTGTACAAGGATATACTCAAGTCATACTCCGCAGAGATCCTTGGCTTGGGACACCATTCCTTGTTTTATCCAGGCGGAACACGATCAAGAGATGGAACCATTGAACAAAAAGTGAAAAAGGGATTGTTGGGTACAGCAATTGAAGCATGGCAAAACAATTTAGATTCTGGAAAAACAAAAGAAATACTGATCGTACCCTGTACAATTACTTCGTCGTTGGTACTGGAAGCTGAAACCTTGATTGACGATGCCTTGGCTGCACAAGGAAAAGCCAGATACATCATTTCAGACGATGAATTCTCAGAACGAAGAACCCTTGCTACATTTGCTCGAAAAGTTCTCAACCTTGATGCCAGTATTTACGTTCGGTTTTCACAACCTCTTGATTGCATTGGAAATTTAGTTGATGATGATGGTGTGTCGCTAGACCCTCTTGGACAGAAGATTGATCGAAAAGCATATGTCTGCGATGACGATGGCAATGTGATTCAAGATGTACAGCGCGATAAACAATACACCCATCGGTTGGCCAAAGAATTGGTCAATGCCTACCAACGTGACAGTATCGTTCTACCAACACACTTGGTTGCAAAGGCTGCTTTAATGGTGCTTCAAACCAAGCACCCACATCTGGACAAATATCAACTGGCACTCTTATCCAAAACCGAACGAACAGTAACCACTGCTTCTCTCATACAAATGGTTGATCATCTTGCCAAACAAGTACGGGCTTTAAAAATACGCCATGCCCTACCGAACGATTTAGAGTCCCTTATTGAAAGAGCCTATCAACGGTTTGCATTGTTTCATCGAGAAAGAGCCGTCACACAACACAATGAATTTATTGTGTTAAACAGTAAACTTGCACAGTATTATGGAAATCGCTTGGCACACATTCCTTTAACACCACTTGGAGAATGAAATGATTGTTGGTATTCTGGGAGAAAATAAATGGGGCCAGGCATTGGCAACACTTGTTGCTGAAGCAGGACACATTCCTAAAATAGGTAAAGAACCGGATTCAAGGTTCTCGATAAGAGGCTTTGGAGGTACACCCAAATGGAGTCATTTGACCAAAGAAGCGGACCTCATCATTTTTGCCAATTCCAACCATCAATTACAAGCCGACATCAAAAAAAGTCAGTTGGGTTCTAGAAACCACGTATTGGTCAATGCGGGGCTTCATACCAACAGTATGAAGTGGACACAGGAGTTGATTACTCACTACAGTCCAGCAATACGAGTCGGAGTACTGGGAGGTGCTCAGTTAACGGAGGAAGTTGGCAATAGAACACCGACCTCTCTTGTAGTGGCGTCACAGTTTGATTCGGTAAATCATTTGGCACAACGCTCTCTACATTCTGACATTTGTCGGATCTACTTCAGTCCAGATTCAACAGGCATCAACCTCGTAAGCCTCTTTGTACAAATCATTCACCTTTCCATGGGCATAAGCGATGGATTACAGTGTGGCAGTGGTACGAGAGGCGCAATCGTTTCAAGGGGACTGATTGAAGGTGCACGACTGGGGAAGGCTATGGGTGCAGAAGAACACAGTTTCTTAGGGATTGCTGGTATCGGTCAACTCATCGCAACCCTAGAAAAATCGACATTTTATCAATATGGATTGACAACAATTAGAAAGGGTACAATGCCTCAACCTGCAATGGAACTGTTGGAGGCAGTACTCGCAATCAATAATGTCACCTCGGTTCATTTGCCATTAACCAAGGCCATCTTTGCTCTAGGGAAACAAGAGATATCTCCAACATTGCTTATCGATGGACTAATGAGAAGAAAAGCCACGCGAGAATAACTGATCTATCAGTACACATCCATCAGATTCATGTACATTTAGTGAACCCATTAGTGCTCTGTAGGAAGAAATACGGTATCAGGTTGCCCAGTCGAATCATCGAAGTTTAACTGATACAACATTTCAACCATAATTTGATTGACGGTGCAATTGCGCTCTGTAGCTTCTTTCGCAATGATGCGGGCCAGTTCCAATGGTAGCATGACAGATGTTCTGGCACGATTACCATATAGAGACATACCAGATGTGTTGGATGTAATTGACTTAAGTTCGTCTTCTTGAACGGGTGTCAATTGAGATATTCGAGTCCACCTAGGGGATTTATCTTCAGAGATATTATTCGAATAAGACATAATTAGGCTCCTATACTAATTGGAGTGGCAAGAGATGGTACCAAGTGGGACCATTCTAAAGTTGCATAATCAAAATTTGGCAATTCAAAGAAATGGCTAGTTGGATAGTCCCCTTCCACTTGGTAAGTATCCACTCGAATCATAGGTGCGAACTCAGAGTGTTGACTTAAAGCCAAGACAGTTTCACAAAATGGCAACAACAAGGTCCAAAAATCACGCTGTCCTATTTTGGATTGGATACCACTACAGTCACTACCAAACAATACAGCTTTTTGAGCCGCATTCCCCCAAAAAACATCCACACCTTGAAACTGAATCGATGTACGTGTTGGATGAATGGAAAATACGATTTCTTGCCATCCTCGACACTGAGGAGAGTTTCCACACCATTGTTCAAAATTGATTGGCTTCCCTAAAATCAACCCCTGATGAAGAAACAACTGCTGGATTTGATTGTGCTTTCTACTCGGATGGTACATTGTAAACTCCTGTTCTGTTATACACTTTAGTATACCTGAACAAGAGGAGATGACACAACCAAGCACGGACTATAATTGTCCGTTATCTCATTTTATATTTCCCATCTTTGAGAAAACTTGTAATAGAGACAGAAGCATTGAAGCCATTCAATGTACCTGAGCGAATCAAATACGGCATCTCTGAACCCCACTGTGCCAATAAACCAGTGCCCGACCCAAAACGCAGCTTAGCAGTGAGGGTTACCCTCGTTTGGTAATTCTTTCCTGGTCCTATAATGTACATTCCAAAAACATCCGTCACAGGAACCACATCGTTCAAGATTGGCCATCTCAAATCTGATTCATCAATGGTTTCTTTACGTTTTTGCTCATAGACTTTCCACCGTTCTGGTTTTACAAAGTTCTGAGTTCCACGTTCAAAGGCACAGATTGTTCTACCATCTCCCAAGTCATACCGATACATTCGTTGATAATACTCGCAATAAAAGAAGTCCATGTCTCCAAAGAACACCATATCTGTATAGGGCACACCAAAATGGGGGTCGACACCTTCAGAGAAATAAGTCATATTTTTTGCGCCAGCCATATGAGCCGGTAAATGATGCTGGTTGTACAGAACTGTCTGAACCACTTGTTCTCGTGTATAGTTTTGGTTCCCGTGCCCAGAGACAAACGTAAGATAGCCCGAGTCTAGTTTTTTCAGCTTAAACTCATCATACAACTGTCCTGAAGGACGTTCAACATCTACCCCTTTCCAATAATTGGGATCGTTGAGAGATTCCAACAGTACTTTTTCACCCGTTTTGTTGTGCAACTGAAACGAGACTCCAGCACCCAATGCCAATCTAGGCATCATTCCGATTGCACCTGTCGCACCCATTGTTTTCAGAAAAATTCTACGATTCATATATTCCCCCGCTTATACTATTCTCTAACCCAAACGATATTAGCCTGTCGATTATTCATAATGCTCCTTGTTTCCAACACAAGGACATCACCATCTCATAGTCACACTTACTTA
>Ga0206130_10008045_pt1 | contig 11472 bp, 13 predicted proteins | sample Helgoland_Spring_9_FD_148637 | JGI IMG/M metagenome (GOLD analysis project Ga0206130, IMG submission 148637) | Pelagic subsurface seawater microbial communities from Kabeltonne, Helgoland, North Sea - Helgoland_Spring_Bloom_20160512_1 | ecosystem: Environmental > Aquatic > Marine > Epipelagic ...
TAACCTATCTATCGGATATACATATTCATAAGGAAATTGATCTTTTATTGGAAGAGCAAGTTATTTATTCTAAGGATGGTGAATTATATTTCTCGCAAATGATTAAAGATAAAACCTTGAAATCCTACAAAAAATACGGATTTTATGTCGTATATAATAATTTCCCGCAATTCTTCACTCTCACTAGAAATGAATTCACCGAAATGAATGATCTTGATATTAAGGATCTGTTACAATCATTGACTCACTATAGTAAAACGCTCCCCTATAAACAACGTTACGAGAATAAATTACCTTACGGTTATCCTACGAAACGCAAGAGGTCTGATCCAACAAAGGAACAGACTGTTCTTAAATTTAATAGGGATTCCCATCAAACTAAGAAAGGACAATACCCACCCGGACAATACCCACCGGGTCCTGGAAAAATATGTATTGATAATTCACAGGGTTTTCATAAAACAGATTTAGATAGTTACCTCAAAACGCACTTCTCTGAACTAATGGAATTCTGGTGGAGGAAGTCGCCAAGTGAATTGACAAAGGAGTATGACAAAACCGACAAAATGTGTAATATTTTAGAAATAATCTTAAGATACATTAATTTCAAGGAAAAGAATAATACCTTTTTCAGTTATGATGACATTTGGATTAAGTTTCCTCCTTTCTAACTGATATTAATATCTGGGTTCATTTGGATGAGTATAATAATTATGGTTAGACCTAACAAACAAATCTGTATCATCTCTTGATTTGTTATACCATATTCTAGAGCGATAGTATCCAGAAGTGTCCACGTAAATACCCATAATAAAACATATAAGAATACTTTGAACCATTCATATACTTTCATTTGATTAAGTCTATATATAAATTTGATTTAAATAGATAAAACTATATCTATCTAATACTATAATATGTCGTTTAAGGATACAATTAGCAAACAAACGATTGTAACAAGTCTCCATGTCAATCCTTCACAGGTTACCTCCAATATTAACGGAACACTGGATCGGATTCTCTCTAAAAAGGTAGAGGGATTCTGTAATGAGAATGGATACATTCTTAAGAACTCAACACATATTCTGAATCGGTCGCTGGGCAAGATTCTTTCGTTGAATAATCGCAGTAAGATTATCTATAATATAACCTTTTCTGCTGACGTAATTTCACCTAAAGAAGGTGACGCATTTGAAGCTGTGATCGATTCTGTGAATAAAATGGGGGCAATCGCGTTTGTGAAATACGATGATATTACAACTCTTCAAGAAAGCCCATTGATTATTATTCTACCGAATGAATATTTCAATGATTCAACGTATCAACTAAATGATATGAATAAGGGTCATAGATTAAAGATAGAAATTGTGGCTGTTAGAATTAAATTCATGTCTGAACAAATTCACGTTGTTGCCAAACCTATCTGAAAAAAAAATATATTCTATTATTATATGAATACGTATCTGTTGCTTTCTGTGTTGTCAGTATTTTGTTTGTGTTGCTCTTCAAAGTGTCCTAAGATTATTAAAAAGCATAAAGAATTATTATCTGGTTTAATATTGGGTTTAGTTCTATGTTCTTTTTTTGGCGTGAATTTAAATAGTGTTGAAGGGTTTGAAGTTGAGACGCTTTTCGGCTGTTTGAGATCTGATATAATAGTTCCATCAGGGATTACCAAAGGGGATTATTGTTTGTGCGCCCAAGATGCTACACTACCCGGATGCAACCCGCCTACGACCACGACCACGACCACGTCTACGACCACGCCTACGACCCCTCCTACGACCCCTCCTACGTCCAACCCGTTCGGTGATTTTACGTTAACTGGATCTACTAATTATACTGTACCAGATGGTTAGATGAATTTAAGTTTAATCTATTCTTTTATATTATCAGTATTTAATAAATGGAAGAAATTCTTCAGATAGATGATAAAAAAATTTTTATATACAATATTTTACAGGATTATTCATCAAATTTTAAATTAATGAATGATATCCTTCAAATTGCTGATAATCATCAGATCCCACGAACCGAAAATGGAAATGGGACTTTTATTAATTTATCCAAAATTTTCGATGAACATATTATTAATCAGTTTTTTTTGATCGTTCAAACATTTAATCATTCACAAAATACGCCTTATGAAGAGAAGATATATCCTAAACAAGTATATACTAAACCATATTTCAATAAGATTAATGAGAAAATTTCTCTGGATCCCGTTGATGTATTTTTATTGAGTGCGATGCAATAAAGTATCTAAAGTTTTTTTATTTAGATTACTATATAACAATGGAACTCATATCAGAATTAATGAATGATAAAGATAATACAAATAGACAATATACTCATAAAATCAAAGAATCTAAGTATGTACAATCATGTTCTCAAATGGATGACTCATACTCTACAATAAATGAACTTTTTTTATCTCTTTATGATCCTAGTTTTTCTTTATTGCCCTCAAAAGAAAAAACTTTTTACATGAAACAGAAACTTCTACAAATTGCAACCGATATTGATGAAAAATCTCGTGAAAAATACGAATGTTTTAATTACAACAATAAATTTACTAAGAGTATGATTCAACGAGGTCTTCAGTTGAGTGAATACTTATCAACTGTTCTTTATTTGAATGATTTATATGGTATTAGAACGATACTCGTTTTTAAGGGTGAAAAATGCTATTATGAAACAACGCCCAAAACAAAGGAGAAGGTCTATCTACGATTTACTCAGAGTAACGAAAAGTGGTCATTGGGAACAGAAGGTGATATAGATGGGTGTAGTCATAAGAACTTATCTGAATTAAATTCAGTTCTAATTAATGATGTTCTCGTTGATTCAATTTACAAGAATTATTTAAAACCTATCTCTTCCTATAAAGCTTCTGAATTACAAGAGATCGCCAGTAGCGATTCTTTATCTCTCGTTATGGACGGTAAGAAAAAGACCAAAAAGATGCTCTATGATGAGATAAATTTATATCATCTAAATTTGATTTGATTTAATGATATAAACATAAAAATATACACTATAATATATGAGTTCTCTAACGGAATCAGATTCAGAATCAACTGATGATGAGGAGTTCATGCTTCTAGAAACAACACAAGAAGGGTATGAAGAATATCTTCAGAAAGCTATGTTCAATAATGGACTCGAATTTGAGTGGATTTATGGGAACACTCTTAAAAAGACCGAAAAGAAGATCGATAAAGAGATCTTTATAAAGATAATCAGAAAATTAAATGAATCGATGGACTATGTTGCTTTGAATGAATCATCTTCACTTGATATCCGCACTGAATACAAATACAAAGGTAAAACTGCAATGAGTAACATTCGCGCTTCTGTAATTGGGCTATCGAACATCAAGAAATACTGTCTGACAGATTCTCTAGATGACCTAAATGTTGAGTTTCTGAAAAAGAATCCTTATAAGGATCCCTTAAAACCGAGTAAGCGTTTTGGGACTCTCCAGAATGTGGAGTATAATTTCCGCATTAATCTTAAGAGTGAGCTAGAACTCGGTTCCGAAACAAACGAACAAGTCCTACAGTTCAAGAGAGCGTGGTCCAGAAAACTTAAGATGTTCCGTTACAAGAAACGTTATTCTTTCATAACCAAAAATAAGTTATTCCGCGTCGATGTAACGGCCATCAAAACGAACCGATACAACTCCCGAACAAATACCTATGAATATGCCAGAACTTTTAAGGAGTCAAATATTTTGGGGAATCCCGAAACATACGAGCTTGAGATTGAATACATAGGGTCGAATGATTCTGATGTGGTTCGTGAATCATTTACGCCCGAGAATCTACCGATTGAAACATTTCTAACAAGTCACGATAAATCTCACTCTCTAATGAATGTCATGAATCCATTTATGAGTGTAAGTGATGCATTCTCATTCACACCATTCACACCAGCATTAGAAATAGATGAAGATGTATCAGAATCAGTGTTTGATGATGAACCATCTTATGGGTTTGAATCTCCGCGATATACCGATATGGAATCGTTTGATGTATTGCCGAAGCACGTGAGCATAGATGAAGTATTCCTAAAAGAGAATGATTTCATACTATCTGAAACCAACGATCACGTCTATGTTCCTCTTATTGAGAGAACTAATTATAAACCTACACAAAATGACAAACAAGGTAATTACTATCGGGTTAGTGTGACCCCTCCTCTATTTAAGAAATTTAATGGAGAGAAAGAAGAGATCAATCAATTATGGGTTCCGATTCATATGGTCGTCACCGATCAGGATGCCAGTTCTCAGAAATTATTTGGCGGGGGACCACCCAAGCGAACCCCTCATCATAAGAAGTCCTACAACGAACTACTTTATAATGATAAAGCTGTGAAAGAAGTCTTAAAAGTTTTAGAACCCATTATCTATGATTGTCTTTCCTATATTGAGGGAACTAAATATATACTCGATATTTATGAGAAGCAAGAAATCTTTGGCGAGTATGCTTCTCTATTAAATCTTTTCAAAAGCGGTGCCTCATTCGTAGGTCCTCAGCCAGTATCAATTTCACTGAAAGATGTTCAGCCAACGAATCCAAATTCCATTCTTCAGGGATATGTTGTGACTGAAAAGGCGGACGGTATTCGCGCCGAACTCTTTATTAGTTCCAAAAGTAAGAAAGGATATCTGATTACTCAGAAGAAAGAAGTCTTTGATACGGGGACATATTTTGATGGAATAGATTCATCGTGGATCTTTGATGGAGAATACATTACAAAGAATAGTAAGGGTGAGGACATTAAACTCTTTATGATCTTTGATGTATACTGGGGATCATCCAAGACTACTAAAAATAACAAGGTTCATCAATTACCTTGGATCTCAAAGAATAAGAAAGATCCATCTAGATCTTTGATTATTCATGAATTTCAGCAGAATACAGTTCTAAATATAGATGACAAACATCCCCAAAGTGTGATTCGGATTGGTTTTAAGAACTATCTAGAGGGTCCCAAGAAGTTGACAAAGAAAAAGGGTTCAGAGGAATACTCCAATCTAAATGGAATCTTTAAAGTGTGCAAGAAGATTCTTGATATTGAAGATAAGAAGGGTGGATTTGAATACACGATTGATGGATTGATCCTACTACCGATGTATCTTCCTGTGAAGTGTTCTTTTGAGGGAGAAAAGATTGTGAATTTTGGTGGGACGTGGTATCAGAATTTCAAGTGGAAACCTCCTGAAGAAAACACGATTGATTTCAGAGTAACATATGAAAAGGGTCACAAAGTATATACAACCACCATGAAAGATGATTCCGGTAAGGACAAAATTGTATCCTATCAGAAGTTGTTCGTGAGCGTTGGATACAATGAGAAGGACGATGACTCTATTGATTTCAATCAGAAGCAAGCACTAAATCTTCCTAAAGGGAAACGAAACAATATACTCTTTAAAGCCGATGAAGGATATCATATCACTAATATTGTGTGCACAAATAAGAAAGTGATCTGTCTTAAAGATAAACTAGAAATCAAAGATAACGATATCGTTGAAATGAGATATGAACCGTCTGAAAATGGATTCAAGTGGGTTCCCCTAAGGATACGATCTGATAAAGTGAGACCTCAGTATTTTAAAACAGCAAATAGTATCTGGGATACGATCCAAAATCCAGTTACGAAAGATCTTATTATGGGTAAATTGGATCTGAAAGATCATCCTTACGAGGAAGAGGGATCAGAGGCCTACTATGTCAATAATAAAGATTATGATAACTCGAAACCGATTAGATCGCTACACAATTACATTAAGAGTGTTCTCATTCATAATGTGTGTTCTTCTCCGGAGTTTAAGGACTCAATCACTATTGCGGACTTATCTTGTGGTAGAGGAGGAGATAATGGTAAATATTTGGCGGTGGATAATAATGTTGAGTTCCTTCTAGGACTTGATCTATCTTCGAATGTGAATGAAGCGGCGAGTCGTTATTATTATGATACTCACTTTCGTGATAAATACAAAGAAAAACCGAAGGCACTTTTCTTACAATATGATACTAGTAAAAGTATTCTTAATAAGGAAGGGTGTTTAGGTGATACGTGTGAAACATATCTGGATATTCTACTCGGTTCGGATAAAACTTACAATAAGGATATGAAACAGATTCATAAGAAATATAATGGTCTTCTAAGGAACAAATTTAATGTAGTGAGTAGTCAATTTACACTTCACTATTACTTTAAAGATGAAGAAACTTTGAGAGGATATTTACAGAATCTTTCGGATATGTGTCAAAAAGACGGGTACTTTATCGGAACGTGTTATGATGGCATGAAATTATTCCAAACATTCAAGGATCAAGATTCCGATCACATCACAATGGAAGATGATGCTGGTGTGACTGTTTATGATATTCATAAGAAGTTTGATTGTTCGGATGGATCTGATGGTTCGGACGGTTCCTTCGACTTTAATAAAGACGATATATCCAATATGTTCGGTAATAAAATTGATGTATACATGAGTAGCATCGGTCAATACATAGAAGAATACTTAGTTAACTTTGAGTTCTTGATTCACTTAATGGAAGAATATGGATTTACTCTTCAAAATCCTAAAATGAAAAAGAATTCTTTTATCAAGGGTCCGATTGGAAACTTTGAAGAAATTATTGATAATCTAGATACGGTTAAAGAAGATAAGTCTTTTAAGAAACATTATCGCGATTCGTTGGAAGTCTCAAGAGTTGCTGGATATCGTAAACTGTCTGGTCTTAACAATTGGTTTATCTTTAAGAAAACTAATTAAACAGATAAATCTATTTCATACTATGAATATATATCAAATAAGAAGAGGTCTTGATGTGGGACTTGATGTAGACACTGAATTATTTATCAGAGAAGATACCACCGATAGTTTTATCTATCGCGATATTAAGGAAAAATTAGAGGTAACAAAAGAATTCATTGATACTTATCGTACCAGATGGGACGGAGCCAAAAAACAAATTAATGAATATGAATACATTTATACATCAACTAATCCTAAAAAGAATATCTGTTCGGTAGTGCCTATAAGTCGTTCATACTTTAAATTAAGAGAAATTATGTATGACTTACGATTAACGTGTGATGATAATATTGCGTGTGTAGCAGAAGCGCCCGGTGGATTTATTCAATCATTATTAGATATGTTTCATTATCGGATTCATAAAATATCGGCAATCACTCTTTTATCGGAAAACAAAGATATACCCTATTGGAATAATTCACTACTAGTTCATGAAAAAGTTTTTTTATCTAGTGGAAACGATAATACTGGTAATTTGTACAAAGCTAAAAATCTCCTTCATTTCATCAATGAAGTAAAAAAGAGTTCGTGTTCTTTAGTGACGGCAGATGGAGGATTTGATTATTCTGAGAATTTCAATAACCAAGAATATGTATCATATCAATTAATCTACTCCGAAGTGTTCTTGGCGCTATCTCTGTTAAAAGAAGGAGGCACATTCATCTGTAAGATATTCGACATCTTCACCATACATACGTTACAATTGATATATCTATTATATCAATCATTTAATGAAATAATGTTTATCAAACCCGTAACGAGTCGTTTAACTAATTCAGAAAAATATATTATTTGTAAGGGATACAAGGGATATAATAAGGATAAAAGTAATTTAATGTTTTCGTTGCTACTTCAGGATAAAATTTATGAATTATCCTTAGATATACCCTTATCGTTTTATAATGAGATTCAGAAATACAATCTAAGTTTTACAAATGAACAAATTAAGATTATTCAGAAAGCAATTTATCACGCGAGAAGTAGAAATATATCTCATCTCCCTACATACAAACAGATTAAATCTGGAAAAGCGTGGTGTAAAAAGTATGAATTACCGATTAATGAATTGTTTAGATAGTGATTTAGATAGCGCAACTTACTCTCGGCGGCGGTTTGACCGAATCTGGTGTTTCATTGAATGGAGAACTCCCAGTAACACCCCCAAAGAAGTTTTGACCATTCATGACTTTGTTCTCATTAAATGTTGAATTATCTTTTAAATTAAATGCTCCACACTTATTCACGTCACTGATTAGAGATGATGGAATGCTTTGTAATCGGGTATTCTCTAAACACACTTTCTGATGATCTTTTGTCGTATAGCATAAATCAGATATGGATCCACTTGATTTGTAAGAAGTCGTATCACGATATTGATTGTTTTTGTCAAAGAATTTACCCACATTTATGAGTTCGTCTTTAATATTGCTTGTGTAATAACTGGGATACTGCGAAACATTTAAATCAGAGAATGCCGGACTTGAATAACCATTATCTGTTTCAGCGAACCGGTGTTCGCTATTTCCGAGTGTATTACCTGATAGAGTATCCAGTTTGATAAATTGGGGATAGTTTTGTTTCGTGGCAATCTCGTAGGGATTGCTTCTGGTAATTGGTAATGGGTCTTCAGAAACAAAATTATTATCTGTCAATGAATTTGCGTTTGTCTGATTATTAAAGTGATTTAATGAAAGAGTATATGATTCGGTTGTCGATTTCGGTAAATAGACATCACTTGATTCTTCATTTTTACCGGAATTCACGAAAGATGGAGTAGCTTTTGATAGAATGCTATTCGTATTTAGTATATCGGATGATAATTCCTGCACAGCATCTTTGATTTGTCTATTCTGTGTGAGTAATGTATCGCTATCACCATTATTGAGAACTAAAAACGACAAGATTAGGAAAACAATTATTAGAGACCAATTTGAAATCTTCATTATATATTAGTAATAGATATTTTTGAGGGTTTTCAAGAGCTTTTTTATTTTTTCTTGTTCATTGCATTCGAAACTTAATGTAAAGTGTTTCGGATATTTTTTACAGAGTATATGAATTTCATCTTTTTTTGATTCATATAGAATATATTTAGATTCACAATCAGTTGTAGAAAGTAAAGAATACTCTATCTCTTTTACGTCTTTTCTTATCAAAAGATGATCATCAATCATATCAGTGTCCGAATATTCTATCTGATAACTAAGTGTTTTGTTATCTGATATTGTAGTAAGTGTATCATTTATAATGTATTCTTTACAAATACCTGTTTCTTCTAATTTGTAATGACTAACCACATTTATGAAATGCTTCATATTTATTTCTAGATGAAAGAATTCTTTTTCTAGGGAACCTAAACAAAGTTCATAGAGTATCATTATTTAGCCGAAAGTATTCTCCGAAGTGTATTTTATATATAAGAAATTATCTATATCTTTATGTGCTTCATATAATTCGGATAAAGTAATATTATTCGGTGCTAATGTATTATTTACCATGATGAAGAGTGCTTGTTCAGCATTTAAATCAATTCTTTTGCGAATGATATAAATAAATTGACCGAGTGTTAAATCTTTAGAAACAAGGAATTTTTGTTTCTCAATATGAGGTAATTCGCATTTAACGCATTTTTCAACGATTATCGGGATTCTATCTTGATATTTAGTTAGAATTCTATGAGATTCAGCACAACGGATCTCTTCATCATATCTTTCTTTAAAGGAAGTGTAGCGAGGCATATTGAATTACCATATAAAAAAATCTTAACTTGTATACATATAATCAATAATGAAATTGCTAAAGTTTTCAGTTCACGATGAAATTACAGAATTAGAAGTAGATATTAAAAGCATTAAGTTTATTCGTAAGACATTAGAAAAATTGTGTGATAAGAAAGGATTAAATCAATTAGAGTGTGTTTGTAATTGGACACTTGAAGGTTATGAAATTAATTGTTACGGATTCACTGAAGGCGGTGATACTATTCGTAATACACACGTATTACCCCCTTATGGAGATGTCTTACCGATAATTCAGTTGTATGGTTGTATCTTTATGGTTGCTGTGAATGGTAATAAAATAAGGGATCTTCACATTTTTGAATATGCTATGCTTCATTACTTAAATGATGACGATGATGGTGATGATAGTGAGGATGGTGATGGTGGCGATGATGGCGATGACATGGAATTAATTGAAGAAGAAATTGAAGAAGAAATCACAATAGATAACGATTCGAAAATATCTATTACGAAAAAAGTTAAAACATCTACCAAAACTAAAAATAATACATCTCCTGAAAATATGATACTTCTCGAATTAGATACTCGTAAGTATTAAATTTGATATTACTTAACAATTACTGAATATATAAATTTAGTATGGATTTTACAAGTTATTCAGATCTCTTTCGGGATGGTTTCGTCCACAAACTAAAAAGTATTGTCAAGAATGAAAAAATGTCTCGTAATATTGAAAAGGGTATTTATAATTATACAATTACTGTGTCTAGACAACATAATGTCGTTTGTTGTTGGGAAAATCCGATCTTTAAAAATCTATATCTTAATAAACTTATCTCAATTTATTCAAATCTTAAAAAAGATTCGTATATCGGGAACAAAATACTCCTTAAAAAAGTAAAGAAAAAGGAAATTAAGGGTGAGGACCTAGCTACCATGAGTGTCTATGATATTTATCCAGATAATTGGTCTGTTCTTTTAGATCAAAAAACGAAAAGAGATAAACTTAAATATGAAATGAAACAAGAAGCGATGACGGACGCATTTAAATGTAGGAAATGCGGTAGTCGCGATTGTTCATATTACGAAGTTCAGACAAGATCAGCGGATGAACCGATGACTCAGTTCATTAATTGTCTGAATTGTGATTGTCGCTGGAAGCAATAATTATTGTTTCATAACCGTATTAGCTCTGTCTAAACCGATTCCCGTAGGGTTAGTTTGTTCGTAACGACAGAAACCATCGGTACAATTCTGAATTGTCTGAGTCGGAACTTCGGGTGTTGTGGGACCGTTGTACGCGGTCACTGATTCCATTAGTTGCGTATTTCCGCTTGCGACGGTATGGGCATTATTTGTTAGAAAATAACGATATTCCCACGAATTCATCTTCGCCGAAAATTCATTATTCATAATGCAGTTAGCTCTGAAGTCGGTGAACTGACGTCCATCACTCATTCTAGCGGGGTATGCTTGATTCACATTATCTAAAGATCTATCCATATTTATATATTATAGATTATATTTTATTTTTATTCATAATTTTCTACTATTCTCTGGATTAGCTTACTTTTATTTCCCGATGTAGGTAATTTTTTATCGTTTAGTATGTCTTTTAATTCCTTGACTGTGCAGTGATCATATTTATCTGTTTTGATAATTTTAGTTTCATCATTCCCATCATTCCCATCATTCCCATCATTCCCATCATTCCCATCATTATCATCATTATTTGTTTCATCATTATTATCTAATTCATTTACCTCGTCTGTTATCTCTTCTATACTATGTGACATTTCTTCGTGAGTTGGTTCGATGTGATTCATGGTGCTTAGAAAACTAAATGACATCGTGGTGGGTTCTTGATATATTTCTTGCTCTTGTTCTTGC
>Ga0206130_10008050_pt1 | contig 11467 bp, 9 predicted proteins | sample Helgoland_Spring_9_FD_148637 | JGI IMG/M metagenome (GOLD analysis project Ga0206130, IMG submission 148637) | Pelagic subsurface seawater microbial communities from Kabeltonne, Helgoland, North Sea - Helgoland_Spring_Bloom_20160512_1 | ecosystem: Environmental > Aquatic > Marine > Epipelagic ...
GTACCCACTTGCCATTTAATTATCAAAGATGATTTTATATTAAGAATCAACTTATATATACAACCATACTCAAAATAGAGGTATAGCCTTTACTTCTTTTTAGATTTTGACCATGAGTCTTTAAGAGTACAGGTTCTATTAAATATAAGATTACCTTCAGCACTCGTTGTATCTAAAGCAAAATAACCTTTCCGCATAAATTGAAATACTGTACCTGGTTTTGCATCCAACAAACTAGGTTCGACATAAGCATTTCCAATTTCACTTACAGATTCTTCATTAAAAAATTCTAAAAAGTCCTTATCCTCATGTGAGGCTGGCTGTGGATCATTAAACAATCGATCATATTGATTGACCTTAGCCTTTACGGCATGATCAATACTTACCCAATGCAAGGTTCCTTTTGCTTTTATTCCAGATTCATCTTGTCCAGACTTCGTATTATCAAAATAGGTACAATGGATCTCCGTAATATTCCCAGCGGCATCTTTAATCGCCTTTTGACATTCAACGATATAAGCATTTTTCAGACGAACACAACGACCAGGAGCCATCCTAAAGAATTTCTTAGGTGCATCCTCCATGAAATCCTCCCGTTCTATATATAATTCTCTAGAAAAAGGAATCTGTCTGCTACCCATAGATTCATCCTCTGGATTATTAATAGCATCTAAGTATTCGACTGCCCCTTCTTCGTAATTAGTTATTACAAGTTTGACAGGATCCAAAACCCCCATTACTCTTGCAGCACTTGCATTTAATGATGTTCGAACGCAAGATTCAAGCAAGGAAAACTCTATGAGGTTCTCTCTTTTTGCGACGCCTACCTTATCACAGAATACCCGAATCGCATCTGCTGGATACCCTCTCCTTCTCATACCAGATAAAGTCGGCATACGTGGATCATCCCATCCACTTACATAATTCTGCTCTACAAGTTTCAGTAGTTTTCGCTTGGATGTTATCATGTATTCAACATTCATCCTCGCGAACTCTATTTGTCTTGAAGGGAAGATCTCTAGGTTTTCTATAAACCAATCATAAAGTGGTCTATGATGCCTAAATTCAAGCGAACAAAGCGAATGTGTTATCTCTTCTATTGAATCAGATTGTCCATGGGCAAAGTCATACATAGGATAGATAATCCATTTATCCGCTGTACGATGATGATGGTCTCTCTTAATCCTGTAAATGACAGGATCACGCATATGCATATTAGGTGAAGTCATATCCACCTTAGCGCGAAGAACCTTTGCGCCATCTACAAATTCACCATCCCGCATACCCTGAAACAAACGCAGATTTTCTTCGACACTTCTTGTTCTATAAGGACTTTCAACCCCAGGCTTAGTAGGTACACCTTTCATCTCTGCAATCTCCTCTGCTGAAGAATCATCAACATAGGCCATTCCTTTTTCAATAAGCTTAACAGCAAAAGCATATAGATTATCAAAATAATCCGAAGCATAAAGCTCATTCGCCCACTCAAAACCCAACCACTTTATATCGCGTTTGATGCTATCTACATATGAGGTATCTTCTGTAGTTGGGTTTGTGTCATCAAACCTTAGATTTGTCTTACCACCATATTTCTTAGCTGTTTCAAAATTGATACAGATTGCCTTGGCATGACCTATATGAAGGTATCCATTAGGCTCTGGTGGAAAGCGCGTGTGAATGCGCCCTTCATGCTTCCCATTCTCAATATCTTCTGCTACTATTTGCTCTATAAAATTAAGAGACTCTTTCTTTGATTCTGACATATCTTATTTATTGAAGGCTATTACATTCTATCTGGCATCTCTATCCCAATCAGATCCATACCATTTTTTAAAACGATCCCTACTAATTTACTCAACTGTAATCTAAACACCTTAGCGTCCTCAGCTTCCTTAAATATTTGAAGATCATGCCAGAATTTACTAAACAACTTAGCAAGTGTATAGCAATAATTAGCAATCACTGAAGGATCTAATTCCTCTGCAGCCTGCTTTATTAAATCAGGATACTGGTAAAGCGAGAGGACCAATTCGCGCTCTACAGGTTCTAATCCCGCATAAGCACTTAGGCCTGAAAGATCCAAACCTTCTTGATCAGCACGTTTAAGAATACCTTTTATGCGCACATAAGAATACTGGATATAAGGACCCGTCTGCCCTTGAAGATCTAATGATTCTTTTGGATCAAAGGTCATCCATTTTTTTGGCTGAACCTTTATTATATGATATTTCAATGCTGCAACACCTATGCGTCTTACTATTTCATTTAATTCATCTTCCGGCAAAGTCAACAGTTCACCTCTTTCTTTTATATTCTCGAAAGCTTCTGATACAACAGTATTTACTAAATCATCTGCATCAACCACTGTTCCTTCTCGAGATTTCATACGCCCCTCTGGTAATTCAACCATACCATAAGATAGATGATGTAACCCATTTGCAAATGGCTCTCCCATACGCTTAAGGATCTCAAATAATACCTTGAAGTGATAATTCTGTTCATCCGCTACAGTATAGACCATTCGATCCATTTTAAAATCCTCATAGCGCAGAATCGCAGTTCCTATATCTTGCGTCATATATACCGAGGTTCCATCGGATCTAAGTACAAGCTTGTGATCAAGCTTTGCCGCTTCAAGGTCAATCCATACAGATCCATCATCCTTTTTATAGAAAATATCTTTGGACAAGCCATCTTCGATCTTGTCCTTACCAAGCAGGTAGGTATCCGATTCAAAATATAGCTTATCAAAAGAAACGCCTAGTTTCTTATATGTTTCTTCAAATCCATCATACACCCAAGCATTCATCTGCTTCCAAAGATCACGCGTTGCCTGATCATTTGACTCCCAATCTAGCAACATAGCTTTTGCAGCTTTACCTAGCGCACTATGTATATTGAAATAGTCATTTTTATAAGCTTTGAAGAATTCTACCTCATTCATTGCTTGCTTCTTCCTAGTTGTGTAAGCCTCAAGCGCAGATGAAGTTTCTTGCCATATTTTATATTCAGCTTGGAATTTCTTCTCAAACTCAACATACCATTTTCCAACAAAGTGGTCACCCTTAACGCCTGATGATGCTGGTGTGGCGCCATCGGCGTAAAGTTTCCAAGCTATCATACTCTTACAAATAGCGATTCCTCTATCATTAATGATCTGCACATTTGATGTATCATAACCCGCAGCTTTTAAAATCTTGGAAGATGCCCATCCCAACAGGATATTACGAATATGGCCCAAATGAAGAGGTTTATTCGTGTTTGGAGAAGAAAATTCAACCAAAACCTTTTTTCCATTAGATTCCGATACCCCAAAAGATTCATCCGAATGATGCTCATAAAGATAATCCAGCCATAGCTTATCACTTAGACTAAGGTTAAGGAAGCCTTTTATTACATTAAATCCTGTAATTACATCTACATTTTCAGTCAAATAAGTACCAAGATCTTGTCCAACCAGTTCAGGAGACTTTCGAGCTGACTTAACAAAAGGAAAAGTAACGACAGTATAATCACCCTCAAACTCTTTACGGGTTAAGCTGATATTCAATTGAGCATCCGAAACTTCTATTCCATAGAGTTCTGAAACTCCTTTTTTGACACACTCGCCAATCAATGCAATTACATTCATTCTTTATGGTGATTTTATAAAGCCTTAATTAAGCTGCAAATTTAAGAGAATTTACATTAAAAAAATAGTGATAAGCTAGGAGCTTACCACTATTTAGTTGAATAAATCTTTTTATTTCAGTAATCCTTATTTAAATAGGTCACTGGCATTTTTAGGATTTATCACAACTGACTTGATATTCTGCTCTATTGGAGTTGGCATCATACCTGAAACCTTTATGATAGTCGGCAACATAATGCCTTCAAAATCCTTATAAACTTCATAATCCAAGGTTACAGCTCCTTGTTCACCTGTCTGTACCTTTCTCAATTTCAAACTTGAAGCAATCGAGTAATATTCAGTAATTGAAGCTCCATCTGTTCGCACTAAATCCATACGGTATGCATCTTCCTCATTCACTTTCTCAACGCCTGCCAGTTTTACAGAATTGTATTGTTCCGTATTAAAGTAATTTAACTCTGAAAAAGGTGCAGCATCTACCTTTGCGTCTGAAATCTCCATAGGAGAAAGATCTTTTGTCATACCTCGTCCTTCCGAATAACCATCAAAACCATTGACAACCATCTTCATAAAGGTCATTCCGCCCATACTGATCTTCTGAACAGTATTCAAAGACTTACTTTTAACCATATAGAACTCCAATTCTCCCATCTCCGTATTTGCAGCCATACTCATTTCTAAAACATCTACCTGTTCCAGCTTTTCTTTTCCTCCTATTGCATTGAGATAATCACTTATTACAGTATTAGCATCAACATTTAAAGGCATCTTAGTATCCTCAATAAGTTTGCCATAAGCATCATAATAATCGACAGCCCCATTTGAATCAAACTTAGTCAAAGACTCAGCCACATCACTTTTATTACCCACAACAATGACATAGCATGCATCTGTATTTAAATACTTTTTAGCAGCAACACTCATATCCTCAACTGTAATTGCATTCATAACTTTCAGGTAGTTAGAATAGAAATCAGCATCAAGATCATACCTAATAATGTTCAATGCGAAGTCAGCAATTGTTCTTGGGTTTTCCAATCCAATAGCAAAATTACCTGTACGGAAATTCTTCACAGTACTCAATTCACCTTCTGTTAGAGGTTCATTGATCATCTGATTCATCTCATACAACATCTCCGTAATTGAACTATCACTTACCTCATTACGAACACTGGCAGAGGCTACAAAATTTCCAATTAATTTATTGGGTCTTAAGCCTCCTCTTGCTCCATAGGTATATGCTTTATCCTCTCTCAAATTCTGGTTCAAACGACTACCAAAGTATCCCCCAAGTACAGTGCTCATAAGTGAACCCGTAATATAATCAGATGAGTTAAGTGAATAATCCATAGGATAACTGACAGCAACTGTTGACTGAACAGCTCCTGGCTGATCAACAAAAACCACATTTACACCTTCTGGTCGCTCTACGCGCATTGGTTTTAATGTAGGAACTTCTCCCATCTCCCATTTACCGAAGTATTTCTCAGCAGCAAGCTTTGCATCAGCAAGATTCATATCACCCACTATTACTAAGTAAGAGATATTTGGTTTAAAAAACACATCAATATAAGACTTACAATCAGATACTGAAATAGCATTAATAGACTCCTCAGTTTCTACTGAACCAAAAGGATGATCTGAACCATAAACTAAAGTTCTCCTTACATTAGCCATAATAGCATCAGGGCTGTTTTTCGTTTGAGCTATACCTGATAGTGTTGCTTTCTTTATTTTCTCAAATTCAGCTTCAGGGAATACTGGATACATTAGGACATCAGACATGATAGCTAATAACTCCTCCGAATTCTTTGACAAACATGATCCGAACATTCCTGAACCAAAAGTTTGAAAACTTGCCCCGATAAAATCAATAGATTCATCGATTTCTGCTTTATCCATAGATTCCGTTCCACGCCCCATCAATTCACCAGCAATATTCACATATCCAGCCTTCTCCCCTTCGCTAAAATCTGGAACATCAACAGAAAGTTGAAAAGAAACTCTTGGGAGCTTATTATTTTCAACCAAGACAACTGTCAAACCATTATCTAGTTTAAACACCTCGGAATCACCAATTTCTATACTTGGTGCTGGACCGGGTTTAGGAGCGTTTTTTCTAAAATCTTCCTGTGCAAAGAGATTTGCACTCATACAAAGGGTTATACCCAATGCTACAATTATATTCTTAATTCGCATAATTCTCTCGTTTTATGGTCTTTGACCTTTTGGTAAGTAATACAGTACAACACGATTCTCAAAGTCTAAATACTTCCTTGCTACACGCTGAATATCTTCACGTGTAACGGATCTATACTTCTCGATTTCCGAATTTATAAGATCTGTATCGCCAAAATACATGTGATAATTTGCCAAAGATTCTGCGATACCTGCAGTAGAGGCATTAGCCGACAATATTTGGTTTTCGATCTGATTCTGAAGTTTTTGGAATTCCTTTTCAGAAATAAGCTCCTCCTTTACCTTTGCAACCTCTTCATCGTATAGACGCTCTAGATCTGTTGGGTCTACACCCATATTTGCAATACCGTAATTGATCAGTACACCATCATCCTCCATTGCTAAAGGGAAGGCACCCGCAAAAACAGCCATTTGTTCCTGATCTACTGCCCTTTTAGACAATCTAGAACTATTTCCTACAGCTAAAAGCGTAGATAACATTTCAACTGCATACGCATCTGCCGTTCCTTGTGAAGGAATTCTATATGCCTGAATAACTGCAGGCAATTGAATATTGTCATATACAGTATCTCTTGTCTCACCTTGCATAGGTGGCTCTACTATGGATGGTCTATAAACCGTTTTTACACCAGCAGGAATGGTAGAAAAATATTTATCAATCAGAACTTTAGCAGATTTAATATCAAGATCTCCAGCAATTGAAAGCACCGCATTTTCAGGCACATAGAAATCAGCATAGAATTGCTTGTAATCTTCTTCTACCGCGGCATCAAGATGCGCCATAGAACCGATCACCGGCCATCTGTAAGGATGCTCTTTATATACACGCTTCATTGTTTCCTCCAAAAGAGAACCGTAAGGCTGATTATCAACTCTTAATCGGCGTTCCTCTTTTACAACCTCTCTTTGAGTCTCAACACCCTCAATATCTACACGTGCTTGAAGCATACGTTCAGACTCAAGCCAAAGACCAGTCTCGAGATGATTTGAAGGGAGTGTCTCATAATAATAGGTTCTGTCATAAAACGTATTTGCGTTATTGGAACCTCCAGCATTTTCAATTATTTTAAAAAACTCACCTCTGTCTATATTTTCTGAACCCTCAAAAAGAAGGTGCTCAAAAAAGTGTGCGAAACCTGTTCTGTCAGGGTTCTCATTTTTCGACCCCACATGGTACATTACAGAAACAGTAACAATTGGAGTAGAATGATCTTCATGAAGGATAACATGGAGTCCATTATCCAAATCATATTCGACAAAATTAATTTTGTTTGCTTGCGCACTTATAGATCCTGCGTAGAGGAAAACAGCAAGTACCAAGGACAACAGCCTTTTAATCTGCATAGAATGGTTATTTTTATTTTGAAAGTAAATCATCTCAAAAATAACCAAAGACTCTAGTATTAGTAGGAAAGGAATGTAAAATTATACCAAAAAAGAAAAGCTATTGACGAACAATACCTTTTATCATACTACTTTATCTGCACAAGACGAAGATGCAAAGGCATCTGGCTTGGCTTTGAAAACAAAACCCATACCCAAAATATAGCCCATTGCCTCTTTGAGAGCTTTGTTTGAAGCAAAATAAGGGTCTGTATTTATGTCAGCATGAATCTCTAACTCTACATCATGTCTATCAAAGACATCACAGAGGCTGTAGGCAACCTCTACCGACCTAGATACTTCAAGGATCATCCTCCTCTTTAGAGACATATCATTTTTCTCCATCCGGTAATTGTTGATATACATGAAGCCACCTTTTTTTTCTCTCAAAAAAACAATGACACAGGCAAACTCAACAATATTTCCCTTTACCTGAGAGTCTGTCCCAATACAAACCTTTAGTTTGTGCCCATCAGCAATTTCTTTGATAATAGTTTCTTCGACCTTAGTTTTTATGGTATCTATAGGATCACCATTTAAGCGCCTCCATTTCATAAGTGTTAACTTTTAGTTGAATAAATACACTTACAAAACTTAGACCTAAGCCCATGAGTTCCAATTGAATATTATCAAATTGTAATTTGATGATCAAATTATTGTCAATAACTGCTATTCAGGTTCTTTGAAAAAGGAAAATATGGTCTTACCATAATGCCTTTCTTCTTGATATTTAGGATGGTCTTTATAAGAATGATTAGGATTGTGCTCCATGACTAAAAGCCCACCAGGCTTTAATCGACCTGAGCTTAATATAGATTCCGGGAGGGTATCAATGGTTGGTAACGGATAAGGAGGACCAGCAAATATATAATCATACTGATGTATATCCTTGGCTATAAACTTGTATACATCTGATCGTACAATTCTAATATTGGACTCAATGCCCAATTCTTTTGAAATCTTTTTTACAAACGAAACAGCAGGATAGAATTTATCGACGTAGGTCACATCTTCACAACCTCTTGATATGAATTCATAAGAATGATTCCCAGTACCTCCAAAAAGATCTAAGACTTTCCATGCTGAAAAATCATATCGATTGATTAAAATATTAAAAAGACCTTCTTTTGAATAGTCCGTTGTTGGTCTAGTCGGCCACTTGTCTGCTGGTGGGTAAAATTTCCTTCCTTTAAATTCTCCTCCTATTATTCGCATATCTGATCACTTTTTAAGCAACGCAAAGATATCATTAAAATAGTGGATTTCGTTATCAGACAATGGGATATTGTAATTTTCATTGAGGGTATAAATACTCAACTCAAAGATGTATCGATGCAGCAATTTAAAGATTTCTGATTCTTGATCGATATTCCCTGATAATTTTACATGCAATGATTTGGGATCAAGCTTTAGTAATGAGCAAACTTTCAATGTATAATAAAGAACATCTGCTGAAGAATGAAATTCAAACCTATTTAGAAATTTCAACTGACGATTCTCTATATAGTAGACAAACAAGTTCTTTTCATCAAAATGCATCAAAAAAACATAGGGGTCTTCAGCCTGCAAAGAGGAATTAACAAGACCTCCAAAATTTGGAACAGTTTTTCCGACTTCATAATACTGCTCAATGAATTCAAAAGTGGCAGCATCCTTCAAATATAAAATCCGTGTTGTTTGATCGGCAAGAAGATCGTCGCCAATTTCTTTCCCACTTAGATCTGCTAGATCCTTAAAATAAGAAGCCCTATGTGCTGGATTATAAAGCCTATCAGGAATCAAATTAAATCCATGAACATCAAGACCCAAGCATTCTATTTCAGAAAACTTAGATAAAACATCATCCGTAGAATACAGTTTCTTGAATGTTTCCTCAAAATGCTCCTGATATAGCACATTTTTAAAATAAACAAGTTCTTCCTCTTTTAAGTCGAGTATAAAAAAAGACAAGCTACTTCTTCTCAATAGAAGAAATAGCTTGAACTCATTTATATTTTCAAAAGTCAAATTACTTTTGTAGTATTCTAATTTTACTCCCAATTTCCTGATAAATTTGGTGTTCCCATGTCACCGAATTTTAAGTAAGCAGAGGGATCATATCGGTCATCGTAGTTGGTATACTTTTGTTTACCATACTCTGAACCCATAAATACCTTTGTTTGAACTCGAGTTTCGGTAACCCAGACTTCAATTGATTCATACTCAACTAACTCCGCTGCCATTTCAAAAGTTTCATCATTCTCAGCAAAAGGCACACTTTGAAGTTCTGTTAGGAAAGATTCCAACATAGATATATCACTATCTGTAAACACAACAGCCATTGAATCAGCTGCACGCATATAAGATGTATCTGAATAGAATGTGCTATTCGTTGGATCATCTGGATCTCCAAAGATCTGGATAAGCATAAACGAATCATTTAAAATAACTTGAGATAAGGTATCAAAACTTGGCGCAAAACCACCAGTTATTCCTCTGTAGGCCTGCTGAGCAGTTCTAATGTTTTTAAGGCTAGCGATAACTGCCTCTTCTCTTTTTGACTTTTCTTTCTTGAATGCAATTGGCTCCTGAATTGTTTTATAAAGGCCATAACCCATAAAACACGCTAAAAGCAACATAGCTACGGTAAGTATCTTCTTTATCATTTCCCTTATTGTTTTACTGCAATATTACTAAATATTAGAAAATTGCCACAATTAATTAAGTGCTTAAAACAATAATACGAAAATTAATTTAGGAACAATATAGATTTTATTTATATCATTTCTTCTCTCCTACTGAAAGCGTTCCTGTAAAGCAGGCACCTTCTTCCATCATCATCCTTGAAGATGAAATATTTCCAACGATTTTAGCTTTTGAACCCAAAAAAACATCACCCTCAATCTTGAGATCGCCCTCGATTTCACCATGGATGACCATATGATTTGCTCGAATGTTTCCTTTTATAAAACCGTCAACTCCAACAACAACTCTTTTCTGCACAACAAGCTCTCCTTCAATAGATCCATCCAACCTTAGGTCAGTTTCACAATTAAAATTCCCATGTAGTTTAGTACCTGCGGTAACCACACATGTAGATTCACCCAAAACCCAATTATCTAGTGAATCTTGCATCCCAGCTCTTCCACTCATTTCCTTTGTCTGTGCCATAGGTCTATGTTAAAGTTATTATTAAAAATACAATATAATAAACATCGCTTTAAAATAACTTGGTTCCTTCGAACTTTAATTTTAATTAATTAAGTCCCATCTTTGTACTTTGTTTAGTCATTCTTAAAGAAAAAAGTGGATACATATATATTAGGTATTGAATCCTCCTGCGATGATACGTCTGCGGCAGTATGGAAAGATGGTGAAATCTTGAGTAATTGCGTTGCTAATCAAGAAATACACGCGCTATATGGTGGTGTTGTCCCTGAAGTAGCATCTAGAGCACATCAGCAAAACATACTTCCAGTTGTTCAACAAGCCATTGAACAAGCAGGCATTTCAAAAAAAGATCTTTCCGCCATTGCATTCACCAAAGGTCCGGGCTTGATCGGTTCCCTTATAGTTGGAGTTTCATTCGCAAAATCACTTGCTCTAGCACTTGATATTCCTTTAGTTGGCGTAAATCATATGCAAGCCCATATAATGGCACACTTTGCCGAAAAACCATACCCCACTTTTCCATTCCTATGCTTAACAGTATCGGGTGGCCATACTCAAATCGTAAAAGTAAATTCTCCTTTTGAATACGAATTACTTGGCGAAACATTAGACGATGCAGCAGGTGAAGCATTTGACAAATCAGGAAAACTTTTAGGACTAGACTACCCTGCAGGACCATTAATTGATAAATTAGCAAAACAAGGAACTCCAAAATTCGAGTTCTCAAAACCTAGAATTCAAGGCCTAAACTTTAGCTTTAGTGGACTCAAAACCGGAATTTTATATTTCCTCCAACGCGAAATGAAAAAGGATTCTGACTTCATCACAAACAATAAAGCTGATATCTGTGCATCCATCCAGGAGACTATTGTACAGGTTTTATTAGGCAAATTAGTAAGAGCTTCCAAAGAAACAGGAATAAAAAGAATTGCAATTGCTGGTGGAGTATCTGCCAACACTCAACTAAGAGAAGATCTCAAGGCAAAAGCAGAAAAGCATCGTTGGGACTTGTTCATACCTAAATTTGAATATTGTACGGACAATGCAGCTATGATAGCTGTTGCTGGAGCTTTTGCTTACGAGGACAAGCGCTTTGAAAGTCAA
>Ga0206130_10008056_pt1 | contig 11457 bp, 11 predicted proteins | sample Helgoland_Spring_9_FD_148637 | JGI IMG/M metagenome (GOLD analysis project Ga0206130, IMG submission 148637) | Pelagic subsurface seawater microbial communities from Kabeltonne, Helgoland, North Sea - Helgoland_Spring_Bloom_20160512_1 | ecosystem: Environmental > Aquatic > Marine > Epipelagic ...
TCATGAAGAAAAAATACCTACCATCTTACTTTTTTGAGAAGGTACGTCTACCTAGTTGTGAAGTTGAAGATGTTGATATTGATGACATAGGTATATCTGCCCAAACAAAAGTAACTATCCCGCAACACGTTCATAGGATGCGAAAAGTTAATGGAAGGCCTTTAATTCATATTGCACGTGATCATGCTTTGGAAAACAACAACCAGGAAACTAATACCTTTTTGTATGACACCAATGTATACAAACAGCATATTGAACCGATGATACGGAAAAGCTTTGTCATATCATACGTTGATACAAATCAAGATGAACCTCATTGGGCTACTAATGGTGTGAAAAAGTTCTTACGTTACAAACATAAGTACAGACCGAAGGCGGAATTGAATGACCAATGGTTTACCGATGTTCTCACAGACATGAAGAAAGATCCAGGAACAAAGACTTTGTTGGCTGATAAGCACAGTTTGGATACGTTGGATATGATGAAGTACAAACAAGAACTAATGGAAGAGTACCATACTGAAAATCGACGTTCATTTCAAGAAGAGATGATGGAAGAATTTATAAGGACTGTAGTGAAGGACGTAAATTCAAATGTATCCGAACCTGTTCAAAGTATGATACATTGGTTTAACAATGTGTACAAACCAGGGATGAAACTCATGAAAAAGAAAGCGGACCCTGACGGTAGCGTTTTTTTAAACAGTATTGCTATGAAATTGAACTTTTACGACGAAGATTTACAAGTAAGCACAGGTCATCCAACGTTGATGTTATTGCAGCATGCAAAGTATGATACCTTCAGGCAACAACTGAACTTACATTTTAATGCGATCTTTACTGGTGAGGGGGCCACTTCAAAATCTTACTTATTTGAAAAGATGAAACAAATGTCAATACCTGGTACAATTAGTGAATTGACTTATCAAACGAAGCGCGCCAACGCAGTGGAAAAGGATCAAAATGATATTATCACGGTATTCAACGAAGCCCCCGCTGGTTTATTCATGAGTAACAATGGAAAGGATGGCGACAAAGAACAAGAAGCTGCTTTCAAGGAGAAGTTAACGTCTCAAATTACAAGGTGCAATACGTTTGTAAAGGACGAAGAAACTGAAAAACGAGATAATAAAACAACGATTTCACAGGCTATTGGTACATATTTTGGAGCAACAAATGACGACCCATCAGCTGCTAGTGAAGCCATGAGCACTCGTTTCTATTGGGGTGAGTTTGAAAAGGTTGAACGGAAGAATAAAACTATTGATATGTGCATGCGAGGCGAAAAAGCATGGCAGGACATTGGTAAAGACGATTTAAATCGTACGTTGCATAATCTTCATCTTGAGCAATTTCAAATGATGATGCTATACAAGCTAATGTTTATTGGTGTCATTAAGTATCCAACACTGGACGTATCTGATTTTATTTACGAACAAGTAGCAAAATCACTACGTAAATCAAAGGTTGAAACAAGCACCCGATTTAAAGAACGCTACGACATTATGTGTCAAATATTTACGATGTGTAACGCATTGGATACAGTATACAACTTCGAGGGAGGTATACATGCTGGTAAACCATTTGACCCAGCCACACTGTTAGATGTAGAAGCTCATCTTTACTGCACCGAAGAGATAGCAATCTTCTGCTTTACTCTTTTGGCAAACGAAGTATACAATCCTAGCGAAACAAAGATTATTAAAGCAGTTTGGAAGCTTTGGCAGTTAGCAGGGGGTAAACATTACGAGAAGCAAATGCTAGAAGATGGTACTCAATCAGTTGTTTATGATTATATCAAAATTAATAAAACTGGGACAAAACTACTTCAATGCATTCAACAAGCCATACCAAATCATGAAGGTAGACCATCAGAGCATAATATCAAAGCTGTATTGAAAAAGTTGAAGAAAAAAAGCTACGACATGTATCCAATGGTGCACGCAACTACCATAGTTGATGTATCACAGCGTGTATACAACGATGGGAAGCCAGAGAGGGAACCTGGGAAATCTAGCACTCGTGTTAATGATGGTATGCGCGAAGATAGTGATGCTTACTTCAACATACAATTGTTTCATAACTTAAGACGCGGGATAGACAATGACCCTATTGTGAAGGCAGTTGCGAATACGAGACATCCGTTTACAGCAGTAAAAAAGATTATTTTTGGCTGTCCTACGCGCGTGAATGCAGTTATTTCATATCCTAGTGTGTTCAGAGTTATCAAACAGAGACCAAAAGGTGGTGAACCTCTAAGGAGGAAGAATCCATTGTTCAAAACAAAACCTTCGCAACATCTTCGTCAACACAATGGATATCAGTTAAAAGAGGAAGAGAAACACAAAGGATCTGTTCTAAAGTGTGACTTTGATCAATGGGGTTGTGTACAGCACGCTAAAAAGCTAAAGGTACCAGCAGGGCCAAAACGGAACGAGTTTTATCAAAATTACAACCATGAATTGGTAGAAGAAACTATTGAGTCGCATGATGTTGAGCGTCAAATCAATTATCCGACAGATGTGATCAACGCCATCAAAGCGAGACACAACCCGAATGAAGATGATACGTATATTGATACATATGAAGACTTTGATTTCAATGGGTTGAACAACCAACAGAGAGCGAAACGTTTGAGAATTGAATAAGTATAAATAAAAAATAATTTATAAAATAATGTCAGCTTATGCATTAACTCAAGAACTTAAATTAGAAAATATTAATTTTGACGCTACCCTACTCCCTAAACATAATCCGTACATTGGATACTTTCCCAGTATATGGCCCTTGTTACATTTTGAACCGTTCTTTAAAGATGCATCAACACAGACCGAAACTACTTCTTACTTTGAATTAGGTAAAAAGGTAGCAAGCGACTATGGCGAGGGATGGGAACTACTCTGTGGTAGTAGGCCAGCCGTCGGAGGAGCCACAAAGTGATGTAGCATTGTCCACGCAACGTAAACATTGTTTTTTAAGATTGTACTGTGCTAACACGAAATCTTCCCATGTAGCCGTATTTTGTGGATCTTTTGTGCGTCTGAAAACGTCGAACATGTGACATAAGCTAGCCCACATTTCTTCGTCCCACTGTAACATCCACGCGCGACAGCAATCCAACCCCCAACTGCAAAAGAGAGCCTGTCGTTTTCCAGAACAAGCCATTTCCAAATACATTTGCGGCACGTAATAATAGGTAACCTTTGCGTTTGCTTTTTTTCGTTTACCGGGGCATTTTATTTCAACGATACCCTTTGAACCAGTAGTAAGATCTTCAAAGAATCCGTCAGGGGAAGCTGCCAGATAATTAACAGAAGTATGTTGAACCATTGGGGCTTCCATAGTAATCATATTTGGCATATGGTCCAACAATGTCTCCATGGCAGTATCCTCGTTTTCAGTGCCCCATTTCATGTACTTTTTAGCTTCTTCAGGGAAGGGTGGTTTTTTCCTTCCTTCCCATATCTCTTCATACATGCGAACACGATCTTCATCGGAATCACAAAAAAGGAATTGACTTAATTTTGACCCAGATAATTTTCCTTTTCTTCTCTCAAACCATTCGCGTGATCGCTGCTCAGGTTCGTCTATATTTTGATCGTTAAGGGAGTAGAATCTGTCGTGCTGTAGTTGAGACATTTTATTAACAAACGACCATATATATAGTCATTTTTATTCCGGATGTATTTTATAAGAACTACGTCGTTGAACAGCTAATTGAGGATATTTGCTCTTGTCATACACTTTGGTCATTTTTAAAAACATTCGAATATCGCTGTAGGTTATTTGCCCAGTTTTCTCTATGTCTAACATTGTAAATATTTCGTTAATTTCATTATCATCTAATACTATACTTAATAATTGTAAGAATGTCTTCAATCCTTCCCTATCAACTTTGTTAACCTTCAACTGATCCCACACATCTTTTAAGGTACTCATTTATTTATCTTTTAAGTAACTTTATACGTGCCTAAAAAATGATGTTCCTGAATCCAGATTGGATTTTTAACAAAAAAAGTGAGTATATAAGGGCCTCAAATCCATTATAAGAAGCAAAAATATTTAAAAAATGCAACAAGCTATGGAAAACTACAATCAAACAAAACGCACTGCCGAAGAAGCAGGAATGAATGCTACCAAAGCATCGCCAAAGCAACTTCAACGCTTTTACCTTCCACCACAATTATCTAAAGATGGTGGTGAAGTACAATGCCACGTAAACTGGACCGGTAAAAAAATACCGATCTACGTCAGCAAAGGCTACAAAGTAGGTGGAGACGGTAAAGTTCGTACTAAAAGTATAGGGACACCGATGCTACCAACCAAATTTGTCGATTTAGGCAAAGAGGGGGACATTGGAAAATTCGGTAAGACAGAGGTCAATGCGAATTATAACATGGGCGTAGTACGTGATCTACCTGATAAAATCACAAGAAAAATGCCACAGGCACAAGATGCTGTAGATGAATTTTACAGTAATTTGCACGCATTGGTCGATGAAATGATAAGCACCGGTTGGAAAACCGATGGTGTCTGGACAAAATGGAAAAAAGCTGCTGAAAAAGAATTGAAGAAAGTATTGAAAAAAGATCCTGACAGCAAAGTAACAGCAGAGGAAATTTTCCGTACCAATGCCAAAACCAGCGTTTTGGGAAAATGGGAAGACCAGGAAACTGGTGATGAATTCCCTATGTACTGCTTCAGTACCAAATACCAAATGAGAATTCAAGGGGAAATCAAAAACAACCGTCCAACCTTCTGGAAACAGTACCGTACTGAATTTGGCGATAGGGGGGTAAAAGATATCAGTGATGATCTCCCTAGCAAAAAAGCAGGGTTAAAGCATAATTCAGTAGTCAAATTTGGCTTCGAATTGAACGCATTTGATCTCGATACCATGTACGGTATCAAAGCCAAATTAGGCCGCAATATCTTATGCGTACACCTTGAAAAGAGCAGTCAACGATCTGTTGGAGATATGTTGGGTCAAGATACCTACTTCAGTGATGATGAAGATTAAAAATATATTAAAAAGTAACTTAAAATTTTAATTCTGGTAACACTTGAGATTTTTTATTCCTATCGCTTCTTCTAGGGTTTTTACTCGTGTACAGATTCTCCTTATTGACTCTTCTGTTCTCAGACAATTTCTTTCCTCCTCTCCTTGTTCTCGCCTCTTGAATTTCTTCCTTAGTATCTATCGCCATCTTTTTTAGCTGGTTTGTCATATCTTCAACAGGCTTTTTTTTCACAGGTTCAACAGTTACCATAGCTATATTTTTCGCTTTGACAATAAACATTTCTGTTATCACAAACTTATTCTGTGACGTAATCATCTTTCTAACTTTCTCATACGCCCCAGTTCCAAACATGGATGGATCTCGACCACCTATATCTTTCCTCAACTCCAACTCTGCATCAAATACTTCCTCCGCTGCTTTGAATACTATAGAAGATGCATTCTTATCTCTTTTATTAGTATCTTTGAATACAAAGGTTGGTTTTCCATTTAACTTTATGTAAGCAATACAGGTGATTGCATGCCAATCTCCTTCTGAACATTTTTTACCATGTAACCTATATTGTGATGATACGTCCGCACAACTGACACAACATACTACAACGTCTTCCTGCAATCCTTTAATTAAGTCATTCGCGTTTCCATACGTTTTTTGAGGATCTGTGGCACCACCCGTGTATTTACCAGCTGCTGCCATGTTAAATGCAGGCTCGTAAGTCATGTCGAATGGAAAATTTTTATCGTAGTTTGCCAATGTTCGTTCCAACGCATCACCAGATTGAAGTCCATTGTTCATGCAAAATTTTTTCCTCTTATCCTTTTCCTCTTTATTCCATTTTTGTTTTTGCGATATTTCCACTGCTGTGGTTATGCTAAACAACGCGCAAAAAGGGTTATATCCCTGATTGTGTATTCCCATCAACGTAGGATACTCTTTTTTAGCAGCACTAATGTAATCGATTTGCCTCCTAAATTCCGTTCCCGACCCCAGATGATTTTTAAAATAGTTAGCTGTCAGTAGGGGCTTTGGTTTGTATAAGTCTGCCTTTGCCTGATTTCGTCTTGAACGCCTCATTTTATTCACCACCCTCACAATTAATAGTAAAAATAATTTGATACTGTCCTATAAATGTTATGAGTAAGTAAAGAAATGTGGTCGTACATTAGCGGTAGCATGAGTCTGTTCTTTATCATATGGACCGTATCAAAAGTAGGAGTGTACCATACGTACTATGTTGAACGTACTATTCGCTTTGAAGAAGCTCGTTTTTTAATACAGAGCGATGCCTGTACCGATCCGGTGAGAAGAGCAGTGTTGAGTGATTTGTGTATGGAAAAGCAGAAAATATTGTATACAAAGCCCTGGTTGGGAGCGGTATTTGACACAGCGGATGCGTTGAGCATACCCTACAGTCAGAATTTACCAAAAATAATTATAAGTTTATTAATTTTAGCAGTTGTCATATTGTTGGCATCTGGTATTCAAATACGGCGAAACAAAGAATATAGCGAGGCCAATTATTGGCGGTTGCCCATTGGAGAACACCAGCATGTAGATTAGCCGTGGTTTTCACAAAAATTTGAATCATAAGTTCATCGGAAATGGATCAACTGTCAGTGCTACATTACAAAACTTCCTAATTATGTACGCTAATTTTGTTTCAGGATCCCAATCACTAATATATTCCTTAGAGGTAGGATCTTTCAGGATTTCACGCATGTGAGGATTGTGCTCTCTGTAGTACATACATGCATCCTTTTTTCGTCTAAAAATTGCTTTCATATATCCAATGTGTTCATATTTGGAAGGTAAAGGTGTGTCGAAAGAAGGTGTGTTCATGTTAAAATGATAAGTCCCATATTGACTTTCTTCTATTTCTTTTAATTTAACAACTTCTAATACCCACATATTTTTAATAAAATAAAATTAGTAATTTATAGGCCAGTTCATCTTTGTAATCAATACAATAGACTGGCACTTAATATTGCATAGGTAATTCCATTTTTTTGTGTAGAATCTGATTCCTGTACTCGCTAGAACTAGCAGTTGAACCCTCTTCTCCCCTATGTTTTACAATAATATTCCTGTACAGACTGTTGTATGTCACTGCAATCTCTTCATTTTTCTTCGCTCCTGTAATCACAATTTTACCTGATCGGAATATTAAGAAAACCAATTTTGGTTGCACGCTTCGGAATACTAAACCGGGAAATAGGTCAGGATCATAGCTAGCATAGGAGCTGTATTCATCGGCAATATCTTGTAAATTGATGGTGAATCCAACGTTGGCGCTAGCAACAATGTTTTGAATACCAAAATCTTTGAACATTACTCTAAGGTTACACTTTTGTAGAACGGCACAATATTTTCGAGCTGCCAATCTCGATTCGTGTTCATTTGAAGATCCGGTAATTACCATATTTCCCGATGCAAACAATAAACAAGTTGTACGAGGTGACCGTATGCGAAATGTTGCAGCCGCGAAGGTTAGGGGATTAAACTCTAAGAAGTTCTTTTCCAACGCTAGTTTGCGTAAATCAATATTTTCTACACCCAGTGAACAAGTCGAAACGACATTGACTAATCGGTACGCTGGGATATCTTCAATTAGTATTTCATTTGAACGTCTATCACCATTGTTTAGCGCAATCAAATCAATTTCATCTTTCTTTGGTTTCTTCTTCTTCTTTTTCTTTGGTGGCATCTTTACAATATATAATTGTTTCTTATATACGTTTTATAAAAACGTTTGGTTGAATTGGTATTTACTCTATTTATGTTTGTTCTGGTTACAGTAAATGGTGGCAGCAATTATTATTGTTGGTTTTATGTTGTGTTGCGTTGCATGTGTTGGTGGTGCGTATAATTTTTTATAGTTCCTGTCTTTTAAGTAACTTTTTTTCACTATTTTACAGAAATAAAATACTGGATTTCAATTTGGACCGTAGCTATTATGGGTAATAACGTTAAACCTTCGGTTAAAATGGAAAATCAACTTTACCTCTCTGCTGAAAATGAAAAAAAACTTACTTGAAATACGGCAAACAGTATAAAATTAGAATACAATTAATACCTATGTACAAACTTACTTGAAAGATGGTGGAACATCAAAATTGACCACTACTACCATTATTTACAGTGTAATAATATATAGAACATACACATATATATGAACCCAAACGAAACAAAGTACAAACATTCAACCAAACGAATCAAAGTATAAACATTCAACCAAACGAATCAAAATGGCAGCAATAACAACAACAACAACAACAACAACTAAAACAATGCAACCGGTCACAACCCATACGGAACCCTGGGATTTATTTCCATTTAGTCACCCAATTAAAATTGGCAAACTAATGTCATCTGATACTTTGAATTACATCAAAGGAAATCGAGGAAGTGGCAAACGATTTAAAGTCAACTTGTATCCTTCTAGTCTAAAGCGCTCGAACCATGAAACAGCAGTTCCTCAACGGAACGAAACGTACACATACATGACTCCGGTCTCTGGTACAAAGGTTTATTTCTTTTCACCGCTTCGAGAATGGAATGCCGAGAAAGCACAATTTGATACGTACGGCTCAAAGCGAACGCAATGGTACATTGACTCTTCCGATTGGTCTTTACACCAACCAGATTGTAAATGGGAACCTGATGAGTATCGCATTGTACTTGAACCATTTGATCGTGCATGGAACAGATCTGTAGTTTCATTTAATACTGATGGACCAGTTCGTATTAATGATTCGTTGACACCAGCTCAATTTTCAGCTTTCCGCGCTCGCGTCAATGACCAGGAAAAATTGGACACTGCATTATTGGTACGGAAACATCAAAATCAAATGAAACGTAAGCGTGCTAGGACTCCCTCTCCAACTTTTTCCAAAAAGAGAAGAAACAATATTGCGGCACATACCTCGATGCAACGAGTCTATACTAAAGCGAAATTAATACATGGCAATAAAATGGTGTTTGTTAATGTGGGTAACTTCATTCATACGTATAGCGCCGATGCCTTGAAATTGGCAAAGCATACCGATTTGCATGTGAAATACGACACTAATGACTGGGCTCCGCCTCAAGTCGTCTTTCCAAAGTATCAGTTGGATCACTATACCGCATGTTGCCATCAGAAGCGCATGCACGTAGTCGTCGTATAAGTAAAAAATATCACTATATTCGACACCTGGGTGTTAGAAAAGATGGGTAACAATAAGTCTAAACCCCCACCTATCACAAATTATGAATATGAACTAGATAAAAAAAGCCGAATCAGAGACCTAGTAGATGAGGAAAATGATAAGATTTTTTCTACAAATTTTGTTAAAAAGAAAGGATCGTTTCAGAAAACGAGAATACAGATGTATATCGGGAAAGATGTTTGGTTTTACGATTTCCTAAATTTTCCTGGTCGTTATAGCAGTAATAACTTCAAAGTAGGAGTGGTTGAATCGTTTGATGACACAGCACTTACCGCAGATATTCGTGTAGGTTATCAAGATTACAGAGTACCATTATGGAAAATATTTATAAAAGTAAAGGCAGAACCTCCAACAAAAAAAGAGTGGAATATGCGTCTCGAAGATGTTGGTGACTCTACTGCTGGAATGGGTGTATGGGGTCCCGATTACTATACTGCTGGAATATATCAATTAAAATTCTAACTATATATATCTATTTATTATCTATTAAAACAACCTTTAACAATGTCTGTAGCTTTCTGGAACGCCAGGAAGAAGCAAAAGCGTAATCCGCGCCTTGAATTCCAACTAAAAGATCCTAATACCTTTTTATTCAAGACTAGGTATATTACTGATCAATCTCCTCTAGCTTCATTCACAAAAATTACACGGTGTAATTACGAAATTACAAAAGAACAGCTTTCTGAAGTATTGACTATCGCTGCTAAGGCTGGGTACGAGGTCGTGCCGATTCCAGATTACATTGAAAAAGCGTTGGAGTTTGATTTAAATATGCCGTTTGACGACAGTTTTAAGGAAACAGAGATTTGGAAGAAAATGTTTCAATATCAGCGTGATGGTGTGCATATGGTAATTACCAAATTTGACGGTAGAGCTATTATAGGCGATGAAATGGGACTCGGCAAATCCTTACAAGCGTTAGCTATATGCAAATACTATAAACATAAGAGGGTGTTGGTAGTGTGTCCAGCCTATTTAAGGTTGAATTGGAAACATGAAATCCATAAGTGGATAGGAGAACACGTAAATGTTATGGTAATATCTAAGGGTTCGGACGATATACCCGACGAAGATGGTTACCTTATTACTAGCTATGAACTGGCAACAAAAAAACAAGATGACCTTAAAAAGTTGAAGTACGATATTGCTGTAGTAGACGAATCACATTATTTGAAAAGTTTTAAATCGAAACGGACCAAAAAATTAACACCAGTTCTGAAAAAAATGAAGCACTGTTTGCTGTTGACAGGAACGCCCTGCCTCAATAGAAGTTGCGAGCTATATACACAAGCACATATTGTTCGTAAGGAGTTCTTTCCGAAGTGGAGACCATATACAAAGAGATATTGTAACGGAAATCTATCGATGTTAGGCTTCTATGAATACTCAGGCAATACGAACCGTGAAGAATTGCATTGGCTAAGTAAGAAGACAGTTATGATCCGTAGAATGAAGAAGGATATGCTCAAGGACCTTCCAAAGTTAATTCGATCACAGATTTACCTGGAAACCCCACCATCAAAAAGCAATAAGTTGAAGGGTTTGTTCAAGGAATGGAAAGAAATAAACAAAGAGATGCCGAAGATGGTACCAGCATCAAAAAAAATACAAGCAGCGGCATTCCGTAGAAAAGCAATTATATCGGAGCTATTTCGTAAGACATCAGAGGCAAAATTACCCGCTGTACAGAAATTAGTTGCTGATCTAGCGAGCACTGGTGTAAAATTTATCATATTTGGCCATCATCAACATTTCTTAAACGGTATTTGTGAGACGTTGGAAGCAGGTGATATCACACACATGAAGATCGATGGAGCTACTAGTTTAAAAAAGCGAGACGAATATGTGACTGAATTTCAAGCAGGTAGAATACAAGTGGCAGTATTATCTTTATTGGCAGCTAGTACAGGACTTACGCTTACCGCATGCTCTACACTTATTTTCGGTGAGTTGTACTGGACCAGTGGTCAATTATTACAAGCAGAAGCACGCATAAATCGTATCGGTGCAACAGAAACGTCCGATATAAGATATGTCATAGCTAAGGATACGTTGGATGACCATATGTTTAAAATGGTGAGTTTTAAGCAGGAAAATGTAGACAGAATGCTCGATGGAGCGAAGTTTGTGGAGTTCGCGGGATTGGAGAGTATGGGAGATACTATAAATACCTAATTATATTATATTAAAAAGATGCCTCCTAGAGTTCCTCATAAATTTATTGACGG
>Ga0206130_10008059_pt1 | contig 11451 bp, 9 predicted proteins | sample Helgoland_Spring_9_FD_148637 | JGI IMG/M metagenome (GOLD analysis project Ga0206130, IMG submission 148637) | Pelagic subsurface seawater microbial communities from Kabeltonne, Helgoland, North Sea - Helgoland_Spring_Bloom_20160512_1 | ecosystem: Environmental > Aquatic > Marine > Epipelagic ...
TCCCATTCTAGACTTAGAAAATTTTTTTACCGACATACATAAATACCTCCGTTTACTCGAAGAAATGGTAATCTTAACTTTGAAAGAATACGGCTTAGAAGGGACTCGAAGCCCTGGCGAAACAGGCGTTTGGTTGGATGTTGGAACACCTTTTGCTCGAAAAATTTGTGCTCTGGGTGTAAAAGCGAGTCGCTGGGTGACCATGCATGGGTTTGCCCTGAACGTGAATACAGACCTGACCTATTTTGATTATATTATTCCCTGTGGTATTCAGGGAAAGGGAGTAACCTCCTTGCAAGCAGAACTGAAAAGAGCAATTCCATTGGATGAAGTTCGAGGGAAATTAAGTTCACATTTCCAAGCTCTTTTTGAAGCTGAATTTATTGCAGTAAATTAAAATAAGTATGCCTGTTAAAATTTTTCTACAGCCTTTTTTTTAAGGAATTTCATGGCTTTGTACAAATGACTTTCTACAGTTTTAATTGAAATATTGTTTAATTCAGCGATTTCTTCATAAGAAAGTCCTCTGAATTTATTCAGCATAAAAACCTCTTTGGTAGCTGGTGGTAATTCTTTTATCCATCGATTTAGAACTTTTTTTTCACCCATCAAATCTATACTATTTGATTCTAAAGAAGCATCTGTAAAGGCTTCGATAGTGATGTGTTCGAGTAATCCTAAATCTCTTTTGTGTTTTCGGTAATGGTCGATAAAATTGCGTTTAGTGAGGATGGATAAAAAGTTTTTAAGACTTCTTTTTGAATCCAAAGAAGCTCTATTCACCCATAGAGAAGTCATGGTTTCTTGTACTATATCTTTCGCTATATCCTTGTCCTTTATAAGTGTTAAGGCATAACCATAGAGCCATGCATAGTGAAGGTCGTAGACTTTTTTAAAAGCCATACGATTCCCATTAATGAGTTCCAAAATCAATAAACGATCATCATTCATTTCAATAATAAAATTTGGGCAATAGAAAAACAAACATACTGAAAAAATAAAAACTGGATTTGTAAGGATTTTAAATTTCTCGATCGTTCTTTATTAAAAGACCAACTAAAATACATGGATAGATTAATCGTCTTATATTTTGAAAATAGGATTTCTCCAGCAGAAAGAGAAGAACTCGAAGAAGCATTGAAGCAAGAAGATGTGCGTGTTCTTTTTAAAGCGTATGCAACAACCTATGCATTGATTAATTCAAATACAACTGAAAGGAAGCCTTTCCTTCTCAGAGCCTCAAAACGAAAAAAAGCAATTATTCGTTTCAGCTATGCTGTTGCTGCTATATTTGTTTTGTCCTTGTTAGTTCGTCAAGGTTTTTGGAATCAAGACGTCAACCAGACAATAGACCCCAACAAAATTACACTTGCTCAAGCAGACGGGACAATCAATGCCTTGGATGAGGTTGATTTAATCAAGTCTGGTAACGGGAATATTATTGCTGAAAAACAAAATGGGGCATTAAAATACAACAACACTCATGTAAGTGACCCCAGTTTACTGAATACCCTATACGTTCCAAAAGGAAAAACTTTCGAAATTATTCTTTCAGATGGGTCTGCCGTTTTTCTGAATTCCGATTCCAAATTGAGCTTTCCAAACAAATTCCTTCCCAATACACCAAGAAGAGTTAGCATAGTTGGAGAAGCCTTTTTTAAAGTAACCAAAGATTCATTGCGTCCGTTCATCGTTTCAAGTGAACGAATCAACACCGAAGTATTCGGGACAGAATTTGTTTTCTCCTCTTATGAAGAAGGTGAACAATCGGAAGTAATTCTTATTGAAGGTAGTGTAGGCGTTTTTGCAGATGGAACTCGATTTGATGAATTAGCGGGTGTATATCTGAAGCCGCATAATAAGGCCTCAGTATCCAAAAGCGCTCCTAAAAAACTTGAAGTTTCAAAGATTAATGTTGAAGATTATATAGCATGGAAAACGGGAATCCTTGTCTTTGAAAAAGAATCATTTGCATCCATCTTACTTAAACTAGAACGAAAATTCAATGTGGAATTTGAAAACCACTATGTTGAATTGAATGATAAAAAATTTACGGGAAGATTCGAATTTGAATCGCTAGAAGCGATTTTGGAAACCATTCAAGCTTCTAGACATTTTAACTATACAATAAATCAAGAAAAAATAATTATTAATAAATCAAAAGCCAATGAATAAAAAAACCGAGTAACTGCTGTAACAGTGTACTCGGATTGTTTGTATCAAAAATCAATCTCAATTAACTTTTAATACCCAAATTTATGAAACATTTTTCAAAATTGTTCTTTAATAAATACAAAAAGAACACAATTAAACTACAAATGCGATTTGCTCTACTCATGGTATTCAGTGTTTTTTCTCAAATGAATGCCAGTTCAGACGTGAAAATCCCCAAGATAAGCCTAGACATAAATGATTTTAGTATCACTGAAGTTTTTGAAAAAATAGAATCACTTACTGAGTTTAATTTTTTCTACAGTAATGACGACATCCTTTTTCACCAAACGGTAAGTATTGCTGTTGAGGATCAAGAACTCAATTTAGTTTTAGATCAGTTGTTTATGAATATTCCTTTTGAATATATAATCAAGGATAAGCAAATTGTAGTTACCAAAAACGAGTCCTTTTCTGTAACCGAAGAAAAGAAGACAAAAGAAGAAAAAGAGATAAAACAACAAAGTGTCGAGGGAACTGTACTTGATAATAACGGGAATCCTTTACCTGGCGCTAATGTACTTGAAAAAGGCACATCAAATGGAGCTCAAACAGATTTCGATGGTAGATTTTCATTGACAGTATCCAATCCAAATGCAATACTTGTAATTTCCTACCTTGGATTTTTAACAAATGAAATTGCTTTAAATGGTCAATCTGATGTTTCGGTATCCTTACAAGAAGATGCCGCCGCTCTAGATGAAGTGGTTTTGGAGAGTTATAAGTTTCAGGCTGCATCTACCATTCGAGCTAAAAAAGAGACGGTGCAGATTGCAGATTTTTTAACTCAGGATAATATTGGAAGATTACCCGATTTTGCTGCTGCTGATGCTGCCAGAAGAATTGCTGGAGTTAACACTGTTTTTGAGGAAGATGAAGCTACCCAGATTGGGCTTCGTGGATTGCCTCCAATTTACACATTTGCAACTATTGATGGCTTGGCAATACCCAGTGCAGATAGAAATACGAGGATAGCAAATTTTGAAGTAATTCCATCATCTTCAGTTGCAAGAATAGAAGTCTATAAATCTCGAACGGCAGATTTAGACGGTAATGCCATTGGTGGTGTTTTTAACCTCAAAACTCGAAGTGCTTTTGACTCGGACGAAAGGGTAATTATAGGAAGTATTAGTGTGGGGGATTATAATTTTGATGACGTTCCTCGATCCAGTAGAAATGATGCCAATAAAAACGGTGCTTCCATTCGTTCTGACTTCACGTTTGCAGATAGATTTGGAAGTTCAAACCAATTCGGATTTGTATTTTCAGGAAGCTATAATAGAAAAGATAGAGACGAATTGAAATACCCAAGAGCAAACTGGAGTTTTTTAAACGGAGACCAAACTAAACCCACTCCAAGTAGACTCAGAACAAACGCTTACGATAATATCATCAACCGATATGGAGGATTTGTGAAATTAGAGTTTAAGCCAAATGATAATTTTTATACTGGTATTTCTGGAAGCTATTTCAGAAAAGCAGATAGTGAAATTCGTTATGAATCACGTATCGATAATTTAGCCTTTGATGAAGCCAGTCTTTCTCCAACTGGAGGTAGATTTACAGCAGGTAGATCTAGACTTTCCAATAATATTTTTGAAATCGAACATAAAATAACCAATATTATATTTGACACTTACTATAAGTTTGACAATAAAAACAAATTAGACTTTAAATTTGGTTATACAGAAGGTTTTAGAGGTGAAGACGGTCCTGGGGCAACCTATAGAACAGGAACATTAACGGATATTTCAGGTACTTTTTCAGTAGATAGCGATGGCTTATCATACACTCTTGATAATCCAACCTTTTATTCAAACGCAGCGAATTACCCACTTTCTGGAATTGGCGGATTTACTCGATCAGATGACGAAGACTTTACATCATTCCAGTTTAATTACGGGCACAATATGGAGAATGATAGCGAAGGATGGGGCTTTAAAGCTGGATACAAGTTTAGAACCCTAAATCATCTTTTTGATCAAGATAATCTATCCGTTTCATACAACGGAGCAGATGATCTAGGTCTAACGCAATTCATCTTAAATGAAAATTTTCAACCAGACATACTAGGTCAGCCATTCCCATTATTTGATCCTTATGCAATAAATGATTTTGTAATTGCAAATTCCTCGCAGTTTGATTTACCAAGTAATTCTCTAGGGACTAAGTATGGAAGAGGGATCGTTAATGATCCATCCCAAGGGTTTAATATAGAAGAAACCATCAATGCTTTTTATGGTATGGTAGCCTATCGTGGAGAGAGATTTCAATTCTTTGGAGGCTTACGATATGAAGACACAAAGACAACTACTTCGAGGGATAGACAAGTAGGCGATGTCTATGATGGCTCAAAAAGCGAAAACAAGAATGATTTTTCCAATTTATTACCTTCCTTATCTCTAACATATGAATTGTCAAATGATGTCAAGTTTAAAGCAGCTTATAGCAAAGGAATTGGGAGAGCGGATTATGGGCAATTATCACCTGCAGAAATAGTAGATGTAGCTAACGATATTATTCGAAGAGGAAACCCAGATTTAAAACCGAGAAGATCTGATAGTTTTGATGCTTCTTTTGAATATTATTTTAAAGGAGGAAGTGTTTTTTCTTTAGGAACTTTTCATAAAGATATTAAGGATGACATCCAAACGGAATCAACTTTCGATGGAACTACAGAAATCTTTACTGTTAATAATATTGACGGTTTTGCGGTTACAGGGATTGAGTTGAATTTCATTAAAAGTGATTTTAATTCATTACCAGGCTTTTTGTCAAATTTTGGTCTTATTTCGAATTATACTTTTATTGTTGGAGAGCGATTTTTAAATAATGGACAGCAACTTGCGTCTATTCCAAATTTACCAAGACACACGATCAATGCACAGCTCTTTTATCAAACAAAGAAGTGGGATACAAGGTTAGCTTGGAATTGGGTGGATAAAACATTAACAAGTATCCGAACAGGTCAAGAATTTAACAATAGATACTTAGCTGCAAGAAGTCAATTGGATTGGGCAGCAAGTGTTAAGCTTAATAAAACCTTATCGGTTTTTGCTGAGGCGAGAAATTTCACCGATGCTAATAGAACCTATTTAGGAGGACCGAATCAAAGCCTTGCAGAAGAGGTTACTGAATATGGAAGTTCTTATTGGTTAGGATTAAGCTTTAAGTTTTAAGAATCCATCTAATTTCCATGTTATCGTTAAAGTATGATATGAACTTTGAAAACCCTGTTTTAAATAAACCCCAGAACTACTTATTTTAATTCAGTCACAAATGAAATTGATTTTTCAAGAAGTTCATTAATGAGATCATTTTTTTCATAATGATGTGTTTGATTAATTGAAAAAGCGCAGTGTAATAACTGCGCTTTTTCTAATAATATCAAGAATTTATAAAATACGGTATTTAACCCATTTAATTTAAAAAGAGAGTATGATTAACAAAATAGTCCAATTTTATAGTGTACTGGCTCCAAAAAAAGATTTAATACCTCAAGGAACAATTGAGAGTAAATATAAACGACTAAGATGGTCGGTTTTTATATCTGCTACCCTTGGATATAGTTTGTACTATGTTTGTCGTTTAAGTCTCAGTGTTATTAAAAAACCACTGGTAGATGCTAATATTTTGAATGAGTCGGAATTAGGTTTGATGGGATCAGCACTCTTTTTTTCCTATGCAGCAGGAAAATTATTTAATGGATTTTTAGCTGATAAAAGCAATATTGCTCGCTTTATGTCAACAGGGCTTTTTCTTTCAGCTTTGATAAACTTAATTTTGGGCTTCACCTCTTCATTTGTAGTTTTTACAGTCTTATGGGGCGTAAGCGGATGGTTTCAATCTATGGGAGCAGCGCCAGGTGTAATCTCATTATCACGTTGGTTTAGTAACAAAGAAAGAGGGACTTACTATGGCATCTGGAGTGCAAGTCATAGTATTGGTAAGGCAATTACTTACATAGGAGTTGCCTTTATTGTCAGTGTTTCAGGATGGCAATGGGGGTTTTGGGGCGCTGGATTAATTGGACTTGCGGGAGCACTTATCATTGGTATTTTTCTTCATGATTCTCCTGAAAGTAAAGGTTTACCGCCAGTAGCAGATTTAAAAAATGATCATGCAGAAAAATCTTCTCAAGGAAAATCCATTGGAGCCCTACAAAAAGATGTTCTTAAAAATCCAAATATTTGGATTTTAGCTGCTGCAAGTTGCCTAATGTACGTAAGTCGCTATGGGATCGAAAGCTGGGGCATCTATTATTTGGAAGTACAAAAAAGTTATAGTACCATCCAGGCTAGTTCAATCGTTTCGGTCAGTGCGATTAGTGGTATAGTTGGAACAGTAGTCTCTGGGCTTATTTCTGATCGATTTTTTAATGGAAGTAGAAATTTCCCTGCACTCATTGCAGGGATATTAAATGTTTTGTCCATTTCAATTTTTCTGTTTTACCCTGATGGAAATCCATGGGTAGACACTTTTGCGATGGCACTTTTTGGGTTTGCGATCGGGATCCTAATTACTTTGGTTGGAGGCTTAATGGCTGTAGATATCGCTTCAAAGAAAGCTTCTGGGGCCGCATTGGGACTTATAGGGATTGCCAGCTATATTGGTGCAGGAGTTCAAGACATCATAAGTGGATATCTTATTAATAGCAACCGTACAGTACTCAATGGGATCGATCAGTATGACTTTTCTACGATTAAAATATTTTGGATTGGAGCCGCCTCCATATCTGTCATTCTAACCCTTTTTGTTTGGAATGCAAAGCACCATGATTAATACGTTAAATACTTTAGCTAGTTGAATCGGTCTTTAACGTCTGATTCAACTAATAAGCTCATGTGTAAAAATTGAAAAAATGATAAAAAAAATATTTTATGGATAGAATTAAAAAGAAAAATGTTTCAGGAAATCCGCCTCTTACACTGGTCGTGTTAGCGGCAGGTATGGGAAGCAGATACGGTGGATTGAAGCAAATGGATACGTTTACGCCTGAGGGCGATACGATAATTGATTTTTCACTTTATGATGCATTACAAGCGGGTTTTGGAAAGTTTGTCTTCATCATTCGTAAAAGTTTTGAGAAGGAGTTTAAGGAAATTTTCAATAAAAAATTAGCTGGTAAAGCGGAAGTCGATTATGTGTATCAAGAACTTGATAGTGTGCCTGAAAAATTTGCAAATCCAGAACGCATAAAGCCCTGGGGGACTGGGCATGCACTTTTAATGACCAAAGATGTGGTTAAGGAAAATTTCGCCATCATAAATGGGGACGATTTTTATGGAAAAGAAGCATTTGAGATTATGGCAAGATCATTAGAAGAAAAAGATAAATCATCCTATGATTTTTGTTCCATGGCTTACTTTTTAAAAAACACGGTATCCGCCAATGGTTATGTATCGAGAGGTGAATGTAAGGTTGACGAAAACGGTTTTCTAGTAAATGTTACAGAACGAACACACATAGAAAAAATTGATGGGAAGTTGATGCGGAAAGGTCAAAAGGGCACATTTATTCCGATGGATGAAAACACGATTGTTTCAATGAATTTTTGGGGATTTACGCCCAAATGTTTTGAGTTTGGGGAAGCACTCTTTCTTAGCTTTTTAGAAGATAACAAATCCAATCCTAAAGCCGAGTTTTTTTTACCATCTATAGTCAATGAAATGCTAAAATCTGAAAGTGCTAGAGTTGAGATTTTGAAATCTAATGCTAAGTGGTTTGGAGTAACCTACAAGGAGGACAAGATTATCGCCAAAAAAGAAATAGATAAACTTAAAGCAAATAATGTATACCCCAAAAACCTTTGGTAAAAAATATAGTAGCCAAATAATTAAATAATATAACCCAAAAGATTAAGCACAATCTAGATGAATTAAAAATAGAAAACTAAATGAAAAAATATGTTGTTACAGGGGGAGCAGGCTTCATTGGTAGCCATATCTCGGAATACTTAGTAAAGTCTGGACATGAAGTAACTGTGTTAGATAGTTTAAGAACAGGTTTCGAAAAAAATCTAAAAAATATAAACGTAAAATTTGTCAAAGGATATATTTAAGCACCAATCCCAAAAAGACGGAGGGTATTTCAAGGAAGTGACAGTTGAGAGTTTTGGCAACGAGCAGAAGACAGAAATAAAGAGACTGCTGATCTGTATGATCAATTAGGATTGGCAAGATATGCTGCTATGGAGGCTTTTGTTAGATGGAATTATTAAATTTTTATAAATTAAGAAATGACACTTATTAAATCAATATCAGGAATTAGAGGAACAATTGGAGGCAAAACTGCTGATAATCTAACACCAATAGATACTGTAAAATTCGCATCTGCGTATGGAGTGTTTATCAAAAACAGAAATAAAGGCAAGAAAGACATCAAAGTTGTTATTGGAAGGGATGCACGTATTTCTGGAAAAATGATTTCGAGTTTAGTGGCAAATACATTGGTTGGTTTAGGCATAGACGTCATCGATTTAGGCTTGTCTACTACACCAACAGTAGAGATTGCTGTTCCACTAGAAAATGCTGATGGAGGAATTATTTTAACGGCATCTCATAATCCAAAACAATGGAATGCTTTAAAATTGTTGAACGAAAAAGGAGAGTTTTTAAACGGTATTGAAGGTGAGAAAATTTTAGCATTAGCAGAAAGTGAAGATTTCTCTTTTGTTCCTGTAGATGATCTAGGGAATTATTCAAAAGATTCAAGCTATTTAGAAAAGCATATTCAAGAAGTTTTAAATTTAGAATTAGTAGATGTAGAAGCCATTAGAAAGGCTAATTTTAAAGTAGTTGTAGATGGCGTAAATTCTACAGGAGGAATTTTTATTCCTGCTTTGTTGAATGAATTAAATGTAGACTGTATCGAATTATATTGTACGCCAAATGGAGAATTCCCACACAATCCAGAACCGTTAAAAGAACATTTAACTGATATATCTGAATTAGTCGTTAAAGAAAAAGCAGCTTTCGGAATTGTAGTTGATCCAGATGTAGATAGGTTGGCTTTTGTTTCTGAAGATGGTTCTATGTTTGGTGAAGAATATACATTAGTTGCTTGTGCAGATTATGTTTTAGGGCGTTTAGGTGGAGGAAACACTGTTTCTAACTTATCTTCTTCTAGAGCATTAAGAGAAATTACAGAACAACATGGAGGAACTTACACTGCATCTGCAGTTGGAGAAGTGAACGTAGTTATCAAAATGAAAGAAACAAACACAGTAATTGGTGGAGAAGGAAATGGAGGAATCATTTATCCTGCTTCTCATTACGGGCGAGATTCTTTAGTTGGTGTTGCTTTATTTTTATCATACCTAGCAAATAAAAAAATATCCTGCAAAGAACTTCGTGATTCATATCCAAGTTATTTTATGAGTAAAAATAAAATTCAATTAACACCACAAATAAATGTTGATGAGGTTTTAAAAATAATGGCTTCTAAATATGCAAATGAAGATGTAAATACAATTGATGGCGTAAAAATCGATTTTGATAATGAATGGATTCATTTACGTAAATCGAATACAGAGCCAATTATCCGAATTTATACGGAAGCAAAATCGCAACAAGCTGCAAATGATTTAGCATTGAGGTTTATCGATGAAATTAAAGTAATTATAGCATAATTTATAAAAAGATGCTTCCAGATTGGAATGTAAGCTCAACAAGGGGATGGTATTCAGAATATTGTGAACAGATATTTAATAGCAAATAACCATGCAGTACTAAATGGAGTGGATAACTATGATTTTTCAACAGTTAAACTATTTTGGCTTGGTGCGGCCATTTTATCTGTCTTCTGTGCTTTGTTCGTTTGGAATGGAAAAAAATCAAGAGACTAAAATAATCTAATTATACATGAGTAAAAAAAAGATACTAGTTACAGGCGGTTGTGGATATATAGGCTCACATACTGTTGTCAAGTTAATTGAAAATAATTTTGAGGTTTTAATTGTAGACGATTTGTCAAATTCTAAAAAAGATGTTCTGGATAGAATTAAAACAATCACTGGTGTAAAGCCTAAGTTTTTAGAAGTCGATTTAAAGGACAGTCTCTTGTGTCATGATATTTTCCGTGAAAATAGAGATATAGATGCAGTAATTCATTTTGCTGCTCATAAAGCTGTTTCAGAGTCTGTTGAACAGCCGCTAAAATATTATCAAAATAATCTGTATGCGCTAATTAACACATTAGTATCTATGGAGCAATATGGTATTAATAAGCTTATATTCTCTTCTTCTGCCACCGTATATGGTAATCCAAAAACCTTACCTATAACAGAGCGAACGGAAACGCAACGCCCATTTTCTTCCTATGGAAATACAAAGAGAGTAGCGGAAGAAATAATTGAAGACGTTATCAATGCTAACTCGGAAGCATCCGCTATATCATTGCGTTATTTCAACCCCATTGGCGCCCATGAATCCGGTTTAATAGGCGAGTTGCCTAGCGGTATCCCCAATAATTTAATGCCATATATAACACAAACTGCTGCTGGCGTTCGTGATAAGTTAATGGTGTTTGGAAATGATTATTCCACAAAAGACGGTACGGCAATTCGCGATTATATCCACGTTGTAGATTTAGCAGAGGCTCATGTCATTGCTTTGAAAAGGTTACTAGATAAAAAACAAGGAAATCCTTTTGAGATTTTTAATTTAGGAACAGGAAAGGGATATTCTGTACTGGAGGTAATTGCTGCATTTGAATCGGTCATAGAACGCCCTTTGAATTATGAAATTACGAGTCGTAGATCGGGAGATGTACCTCAGTTGTATGCAGACATAAGTTTATCGAAATATGAATTAGGTTGGAAAGCTAAACGTGATTTACTGAATATGATTGATTCTGCATGGAAATGGGAACAAAATATACGAGAAAAACAAAACCAAGTAAAAAATAAAAAAGGAGCTAATTCACTATGAATACGGATTTACAAGATTACGCACACAAACGATTGAACATACTCACAGGAGAATGGGTACTGGTTTCTCCCTTCAGAGCGAATAGACCTTGGCAAGGGCAAAATGAGGAAGTATCCCATGAAAAGAGACCAGCTTATGACGAGGGTTGCTATCTGTGTGCTGGGAATACAAGGATTAACGGCGAACAAAACCCAAAATATAAAGATGTATTTGTCTTTACCAATGATTTTGCTGCTTTACAAAAAGAGTCTAACCCTTTTATTTCGAAAGATGGGTTGCTAGAAGCCCATGGAGTTTCTCCAATGGGTAT
>Ga0206130_10008063_pt1 | contig 11446 bp, 23 predicted proteins | sample Helgoland_Spring_9_FD_148637 | JGI IMG/M metagenome (GOLD analysis project Ga0206130, IMG submission 148637) | Pelagic subsurface seawater microbial communities from Kabeltonne, Helgoland, North Sea - Helgoland_Spring_Bloom_20160512_1 | ecosystem: Environmental > Aquatic > Marine > Epipelagic ...
CCAAACGAGAAAGCCGAATATATAAAATGGCAATCATCTGAGGGGATAAAATTAAAATTTTAATTTACAATAATTAATCCAAATAAACATGCGAATCTACCCAACCATAATACAGTCCTTACTATATTACCCTTATACATTCTATCCTCGTGTTCATATGTATTTCCGTGATATGCTAAATGGTGTTGACTATACAATGATATACCTGATACGAACCATGCCAAACATAATAATATTAAAGGTAAAATACCCCATGATGTAATTGAAGTTAAAATACATGCGCTAACCATTTCTAATAAAGCGAAGAAAAAATATGCCTTCGCGGTTTTTTCTAAATGTGACTCCCTATCATTTTCAACTAGTGGATAGACTAGTAAATCATATACTAACGCGGAGGTTACGATACAGCAGCAGCAAATACTGGTAAGGGCCCAAACTAATTGTTCCATTTTAATAATGAAGACATTATATTTATACAGGAGTAGGGATTAAATCCAATAACCATTCGGCATTCATCGGTTCTAAAAATTTTTTACTTTCAAATAAAGTAAGTACATGGGAGGTGAAATATCTTTCTAACGGTTTTGGAAATGACAATACTTGTATCCATTTTGTCGCCTCTTCGAAATCAATATCTAGAATTAATATACAGTCTCTAAGTCCTTGATTTATATCGTGGATGACCTTCTTATCATTTGTGGTCCATTCGGTTACCATTGTCTGAATACGAGTATCATGAACAATGCGCTTGACAATAACTTTAGAGAATACTTCTACCTTTTCATGTACAGTGATAGCGATTCCAATACGGTCACACGTTTCGACTAATTTTTGAGACCAATAGTGTTGATCTGGATCTTCTGGTATCAGTTCAAGTAAATCGAAATTTGGTTTCTCTTCTATAATAACTTCTCTACATTTAGGACATTTAATATCTTCATCTTCTAGTTCTCTATATTTCAATATACAGGATTCGCACATTCCATGAGAACAAGGTTGTAATATCATAGGTTTCACAGTTTTAGAATAGTGGTTCATACATACTGGACATTTTGGTAGAGTGATGTATTCATTCATTTATATTATTACATTTTCAGTTAAATAGTGTTATTTAAATATGCTATATGCATTCAAATGTGGAACTCAATTATTGATTTTTTTACTGGATTGTTATTGGGAAAATCCCAGTTCTTTTTAGGAATTGTAACATACAATTTCTTTTTATGGCTCATATATACGATAGCTGCTGCTGAATCGTACACAGCTAATGGTATTGGTTATGGCATTGTGTATAGAGGGTCAACACCTATAGTATTAGCTCCACTATGGGAAACCACCGAACCTGCATACAATGATTTTATGATTGGTGCAGCCATCCTTCAAGCAATAATATATGGTGTAATTGTAATTGGAAATATCTTATTAATTGCGGATGATTATATGAAAAAAAAACCTGAAAAGGAAGAACCTGAAAAGAAAAAACCTGAAAAGGAAGAATCATCATATTTTGGTTCTTATTTAGATGATCGACCCCGATCAAACACAATAAAATTTTAGCGGTATTTACTAATATATATTTTATATAAATGTTCCAATGGTTAAAAGACCGAATGTATGCAATTATATTTCTATTATATATTGCAATAGGAATTTGTTCTATTATTCTTATTACTACTTATACTGATATTGTTATACAGGTGGTTGCTGTAATATTTATTGCGTATATTATAATTGGATTTATTTCATTCATATTATGTACACCTTTAGAAGAAACGAACGATGAGGAGAAAATGCCAATGTTGGACCCGAATACGATAAAAAGGATGAAAAATATACCTATGAAACTCTAGCGGTCCGATGGTCGGGCCCATATTTTTGCAATTTCGAATGCCTTTACAAAATGAATACATTTGGATTCATCTTTATATTTCTCCATACACTTTTGTAATTTCAACCACTCCTTCAACATCCTAGTATATAATATTCATATATTTATATTAAATGGCCTTAAATCACATACTATCGGGAAACCCCTTTAAAATCATTTTAACGAAGGATAATGTTATGTCCGTACATCGTTCTCCGCCTGAGATTGACGAATGGTGGGCCGAACATCAATATGGTAAAGAATATACCTTATGGGAGAAACCTACTAATAATATCATGTTCTTTTGTGTATCCGCGGAGGACGGAGTTAAAAAAAGTGGATGGTATTTAGATAGCAATACCTTTACATTGCATGTGCGTATAGGAAAGGGAGATTACGAAGAGTATAAAACTAATGAATTTACTATTCAATTTTAAATTTCACTTCTACAATTAGGACAGGTATTATTACTTTCGAACCATGGTGTGATACAGTCTTTATGAAAGGCATGGGAAACCGTATCTGAACACGGTAATCTACATATAAAATCATTCTTCTTCATTCTATTCATACATATACTACAGTCGCCTAAGTCTCCTTCACATTTAAAGGTTGGTATTTTGGTTTTAGTACCTCTAGGTGCACTAGGGGCAGTGGGTGGTCCTTGACCCATTGCTATATTTAAAAGTCGGTGTAATGGATCATTATCACTATTAAATTCTGGTAGTAATGAAAGTTGTGGGGGATGACGTCGCCTAGGTCGTCTTCTCATCTGCCTTCTACCTGCTATCTCACCCATCATATGATGAGTAAAATCACTAATTACAAATGGACTTAAATCAATGTTATTTCCTTCTCTATCCGGGTTAGGCGAGTCTGTGAATTCTATGGTATAGGAGGTGAGTCTACTCATTTTATTTACAAGATAAATACTTTTATACTATATTTTAACTACACAACAAACAACCCAATTTTTCTATACAACCAATTTCTTCTTCCTCCTCTTCTTCTGGAGGAGCTCCAACTGAAACATTGGTCCCACCACTTGTAGGACCTTCAGAATTCATTGGTGCTACTACACCACTGTTACAGGTATTTACAGTTACTGTATTCCCCATTTATATGGCAAAATGATTATATATATACATCATTTCTAAGATCAATGACATAAATATTATAATTACAAATGATAATGAGAAAACGAAAAAGAATTTACTCAAATTATTATTCCTATGTAACATTGGTGCACCGTGATATGATATTTTATTCATTTTTTTATACAATTATGGAGTATTTATACTACTCATCCAGATAAACAGTCACGTGAGAATCGAAGCTATTTTGTCGGACCAATGGTGCAGTCGGGCCTTCCGTTTTCTTTTTTTTAATACTACGCGCGATGGTAGGTGTACCTATCGGGTGTACTTGTATGGAAACTTTACATCCCATTTATATTCATGTGTTTGAGTATATATAATTAAACTTGAATGAATCCTTTTCTAGCAGAGGAATTTATATTACGGTGTATTCTTTCACGACGTAAAATTTCGTTTCTATAATCAAAAATAAGACATATAATAACAAGTACCCAATACAATGAAAATGATAAATCCAGACGGTGATCTCTAGGATGAGATAGAAATACAATAACAGAAATAATACTTAAAAAGGTTCCGAGACCATAAAGTACATGTTTCATTTTATTATTAGATAATAATATTTATACTCTAGAAAATGACCTTCCCGACCATCTTCCTCTTCTATGTCGTTTTGGTCTCCATCTCATAGGAGGCTCACCACCAGATAATAGCCATTCGATATAAAAATTAGTATTCGATTGATAAGGGAGTTTTATATCGGCTCTACATATAACACAGGTGGTATGTTTATGTTTTAATAGGGTATTATGACACTGTTTGCACCATGTATGACCACATTCATTTTCAAAAATACTGATAACAACTTCCAAACAGATAGGGCATTCTGTCATTTTTATGTACAAAAAGTTTAACAAAATAGGTGAAAATTATTGTTTTATTAATATAAATATAAATAATTAGTTATAAAATGTTACGTATATTATTTGGAATAGCAATTGGTGTATATTTAGCCCAAAACTATTATGTACCCGATTCTAAAAATATTCTCAATGGGCTTTTGCAACAGTTAAGAGATTTGGAAGAGACTCTTTCAAAGAAAGACAAGTAATACCTAGTTTTGTTTCTACCGTGTTATAATAAACAGATTCATTCTGTTGTCTCCATAAATTATATAATTTTTTCAATTCTTCGTTTTCATACAATTGTAACGCTGTCTCCATAAGTGCTATCCTTTCTCCACATTGTTCATCCTGTAGTTCTACAGCCATATGTTTTAGGGTTAAAGCATGACGTACTTTCATCTGTTCATAATCCATTTTCTTCCAAATTCTAGAAGCCAGTTCTATCAATTGATATGATTTTTTTACTGGAAATAATACTTCTTTAAAGGTGTACATGTTAAAATAGAAATCACTGGCATAAATTAAAGCTTTTGCTAAATGATACCTATCCTGCATAATAGGTAAAATGGTATTAGAAGGATCCATCCAATTATATACACGAATGGTATTTATTGCTTCAAGCTCATAACTAACAGCTTTAGAAAACCATTGTTTTGCTTCTTTTGGCCCCTTATCTATTGCTAAGTCATGTGCCCAATGAGATAATAATTCTAAAACATGTAATTTTTCAAATTGGAAACAAGTCGAATTATTATCATTCCAAATGAACAATATATTGCTTTTCATTTTGGTATCACGGTGCATAAACTCGCACAATAAAGTATAATACTTTAAACAATTGTCGAACCCATTATTCCCATGTTGTATCGACTGTAGCACCTTTCTACGCAATTCGGATGCCTCTATAAGTTTTTTACTATCGTAATCCAAATATTTTTCAAAATATATTGGTTCAGACCTCATTTCTTTAAACATAATCAATATTTATACTATGATACAAGCATCGGATTCGGATACAGCTTCACTATTATCAAAAGATACACCGTGTTTTTTTGCTGCGGATTCTATTTTCTTTAAACGTTTTTTTATCAATTTATTTTCTTCTACTAATTGCAATACTTTAGCTTCGAGAGTATTAAAATGATCCGCTAAATCAGGATCCTGACGTACAACAGACATTTATAAAAAATAAAATAGTATTTATAGTTTCAATTTTAAGCGTTGGGTATCCCTAATACTCTCTTCTGATAATAATTCTTCATTTATTGTATTCCATTCTTTCCATTTCGCTATATAGCATACATGAGCTCTAACATTATGTTCATTAAATTGGTCAAGATCCATTACCGTTTCGAACGGAAAAGGAGTGTTTAAATCACCTCTTTTCACTCCAATGTTACGCATGATAGTCTGTGTAAGTGATTCAAGAGCCAATACCTGCCTCCCACGCCATTCAACATCCGAATCCAAATTTTGTAATACACCGTCAATTATGTTTCCATATAACAATTTGGCAGCCTCTGATGCATCTACTGGTTTCTTTTTATAGAATTCTATCACAATTCCTTTTTCATTTCGGTTCATTTTATAATCTTTAAATATACCGTTTTTGCATATTATTTCGTTTAAATAGATTCCCATATACGTAGAAGGTTTTTGAACGACACCTCGCATCAATTCATTCAAATCGGGATGCCATGTAATATGCATTTTATAGGTGAATCTCGTACCTAAATCAGTCGGTGTTGGTATTTGTGTAGAAAATTCCTTTCTTCGTTTTTTACAATATAATAGCTGGTAAACAGCGTAATCTATACCGTTTACCATCCTCGCATTTTCATTAAAATCCAATACGGCATTTTCTTTAGACTTAAAACTCCCTATCAATAGATTCAAATCTCTACGGTCGTCTGTACCTAAATAATCTGGTGCTATTTCCTGCATCATCTGACGGACTCTAAATAATTTTGGCCATGTTTTGTCTAAATTTATATTCTCCTCATATTCTTCATATTCTTCAATAAAAACCTTATCCATTTCATGTAACTTTAAACGTTTATGTAATTTAGCAGTGGCTTCAAATAGATTCATAAGCATTTTTAAATATTCATGACCGACGTCTATGAATTTATTTACCATCTCACCGAATCCCCTGAATTCAAAATGCCATGTTTGCTCGTATCTATTTTTCGAAGGATTCTCATTTAACATTTCATATTTCCCTTTAGCGTCAGCTTTAGATAAGACAGCGTATCTATTTTTATAACGCTCTTGATGTCGGTAAAATCGAACAATAAAGTATGGCTGATAATATTGAACCCATAAATATCGAATGACAACATTAAAGAATGGATACTCGTCTTTCGTATATGGCCCTGACATGTGGACATGGGTCCCACAGCTAACTTTACCATCAGCATTCGTATCACATGAGTTTGCCATTACCGCCAAAATATAAAGTGTAGCTCGTCCAACATCTGAACCTTTATCCATAATCTCTATAATAGGATATGGCTTATTCGTAACAAATTCACATGCGGACTCTTCACCGTGGTCTTGACATGTTATACTACTATCCTCCGTAGCTGAATATGGTAAAATATTACCAGTCTCACCCTTTTCCCATATTATTTCAGTAATGTCTTTATCATAAACAATAGTACCCTCACCGGTTTCTGAATCATATTCATAATTCTCCGAATCTATACAAGTTTCAATTTCCAATCCTCCTATAAATTTGTCAGAGTATTCTCTTTTGGTATTAAAGTAAAATTCTATATCATCCATTTAATAAATACTGTATTAGTAATATACTTTTATTTTTTTATTTTCGCCTCCGACATTTAAGGTATATATTATAGTCAGTCAATGGTATTTGTTTCTTCGTGTTTAAGGTTTTAAAACAATAACATTTTTTTCGGGCACAATGTTGGACCCATTTAGGCCCCATAACTGTTAGAATAAGATATCTATTCATATAACTATAAAAGAATTTATATTTATAGATAAAAATGAAGTGTGAATTTAAAAACGCCAAAAAAATACACGATATATTCAAGTTTGTATCACTGTTTGAAGATCATGCAAATCTAGATTGTACGGAAGAAGGAATATCCTTGTTTACGATGTCGAATTGCCACACTGTCTTCATAGATATCAAATTACCAGCGGAATATTTTGCAGATTACAAATGCGACGAACCATGCAAAATTGGATTGAATTTTACGGTGTTACTCAATGCATTGGGAAGCAGTAAGGCGAAAGATTCTTTAATGATGGAATGTCCGTTGGTTGGAGATCCTGTAGTGTTTACAAAATTGGGAGATGGTGTCAATACCCAATACACTATTAAACAAATGGATATTGAAAATAGTGATGCACTCACCATACCAGATATGGAAGAGAATTTTACGGTTCAATTATCCACTGCCTTCCTAAAATCATGGAAACGTGATATTATTGATTTTACAGGTGCAGAATTGAAAATAGTACCAACTCCCAAAATATTATGTCTTTCATCGGAAGGAGATTCAGGTGTGGTATCCTTGAAACAACAAGTGCCTTCCATAGGTATCGAATATTTACATTATGACGATCCAGATGGGATTACTTTAAGTAATAAAAACATCAGTAAAGTATTTGGTGATATTGGGAAAGTTTCTAATACGATAGAATTGGGTAACAAAAATGATATGCCTTTCAGAATAGGAGCAACACTGGATGATGGAGGCAGTTTAAGGGTATTTGTAGCCCCATGTATTGATGGGGGGATGGATGAAGATTAAACTATATATATACCTTTATTTGTATAAAAATGAGTACACATATTGAAATGACGGAAGAAGATACACAAATACAACAAGATTCTGACGATGAGATTCAAGAACATCATAATCTGGAAAGAGAAAACCTAGTACAACAGGTGACAGCGCATGCCAAAAAGCCAACCTGTCGTAAAATGATCTGTAAAGGAGTTATTTTATCCGTAGCAGGTGTACTGTTTCTTCTTATGATGATTCAATTATGGTCCGATTATGGTGACTATATACAAACGCAAACCTTTCCACCAAAACTGATGAGTATGGGTAGATATTGCAGTAACATGACAAACCGGACAGATATAATGGATAGATATAACCCATTAAACTGTGTTTATTTAGACAGATATGAATGTAGTGGAGTAACAAAACCTAACAAATACTACATTCAGGCATGTCCTCATTCTAAAATAACATGGGAAGATGAAAATTTGTATGTTGAACCGTATGTTGAAAGGGAATGTGTAGATCTAACTGTGTGGAGTATATAAATAATATAATTATAATAAAATGGATCAACGTATTTTAATTGCTATCGGCGTTCTCGCCACCACAGGTATACTCGCCCTACTATATAATGACTTTAAAAGAGGTAATAAAAAGTGTGAAAGAAATTGTAAAAAAGACTAAAGATCTTCCTCATAACATACGCGTCCTATCCAGAGTATGACTAAACCAACTATTGTAAATGCTAATAAGAAACTACCCATTTATTTATTATTTTATATCTTTTATAGTATATTCTCTAACCCCTCAAATAACAATGAATCGAAGAAATTAACGTAGGCTTCTTTTGGGTTTTCCCACACTTCTCTCACCGTATCTATTAACTCATGTAATAATAAGTTATCTACATGGAACATAAAGAAACCTATTATAACACGTAAAGTAAAGTCGGTCTCACTGTCAAATATAATTCCCATATGAATTAAATACAGTAATCCTCCGACCATTGTCAATATTACACCGATCAATAAGAACACCCCCAAAATAATACATAGTTGGGCCGGTATCAATATCGCGAGTGCTAGATAACGTTGACTTACTTCAGGTTTAATCATTTTTATTTAATAACTTCAAGGTTTTATACTGTGCATAGTTTTTGGGTCCTTGTGCATAATTTGGGGCCCGACCTTGTATTGGCCCTACATAGTAATAATATAGAGAGTAATATAAAGAACATATACATATGAATAAATATAAAACATGTTTGGTTATTTTCTATTAATATTAATTGTTATAGTAGTATACGAAGATTTAAACAAAACCAAATTCGAATTTCCAAATGCCAAAAACACAGTCAACAAGAAGATCAGGAAGAAAAAGAAAGGTTATTGATTATTCTTATAAAGATTTAGACGAACAAGTAAAAGAAGTTGCACGTGCAGATAAACGCAAATATTACAGCGACTGGCGTAAGAAAGATAGAGCAGAAACGAAAGCAATCAATGCGTATCATCAATCTTTATTGGCAAATGAAGGTAAGGCCTTAACGTATGAAGAACCTGAACCGGAAACACCGGACGAGCCAGAATCGGAATCGGATTCAGATGAAGAGGAAGAAGAATCTAGATTATACTTATGGACCGATGTGTATGATGAATGGGAAGACTTAGAACGGGATATAGAAATAGTTAAGACTTATAGCGACACGCATAGAAAGGTTATAAACGATTTCCTAGAACAAGACAGTGAATTTAGTTGGGCCTTTCTAGCACAGTATGTAAATTTGTGTATTGAATTTAAAAAACTTAAGAAATAATACAGTTATCTTTTTTTACAGGCCTCATATACTTACAACCAGACATAAATTTATTATCACAATAAGGACATTTATAGGTTACTCTACATTGTAATTCCGGTGGATATAATACCTTTTTTCCACCCGCCTCTAATTCCTTATTACATTCATTGCACCATCTTTTATCACAGTTATAACATGTTTGCCAATTCCTACTTATTAAGTAACATAGATGACAAGTATCAAGTCTCGTTGTCATTTAAATGCAAATAAATAACTTATATACTATTATTTTTGTCTATATAAGCCTCTATTAAGGTTTTATATGGAAATTAATTATTTCAGCAGTGGCTTATCTTGTATTATTATATTCGGTTTCTTAATAGCTGGTCTACTCGTACCCGGTGGGTTCTGGCTTTTCTGGTTCTGGTTACTATTACTTCCAACATGGGGTTGGACTGGATATAGACGTGGTTATGTATTTTATAAATATGTACCTGTTCAACCTATTAGTACAGAAGGGAAACAATTAATAACAAAAAATATACAGTTTTAAAACGCAATACCTCCTAAAGTTAATGACAGTGCTATTGCACGTGAAATGGTAGGATCCATTAATGGTTTACCGTACTCTTTTCTACAAAAGGGACATTTGTATCTACCAGTTTTCTTTAATTCTTTAAAACATGTTTTGCATATACCATGTTTACATTTTAAAATCTTATTGTCTGAAGTTTCCATTAAACATATAGGACAATGAATGCATGAATTATATGAATTGCATGAATTGTATGAGTCGTTCTTTTTAAAAAAAAATTCCATATATTAAAGTTATTTTTTATTATATACTTGTTTTATATCGTTCCACCCTCTTTTTCTTTTGCGTCTCGCCATCACTTTATCTGCCTGTTTAAGAAAAACACCGTCGCCTGCACCTGCACGATGTCTATAGGTAACCATACTTGATTTCTTAAAATCGCTACCAGTTGCCTTACCATCCATAAGATACATCGACCCATGCGGTAAATCAAATGTAACCAATTCACTAACTGGTTGATTCTTATGCCATGCTCTGAATTGGATAGGTCGAGTGGTTCCCGGTGATAAATTCACACACATCACTTGATTTCTTTCTCTATCCCCATGTTCACCAATACCACCTTTTGGGAAATAAAAATTCAATTCACAAAATAAATTTTTCATCTTTTCAATTCCCAATTGGTTAAACATCATACGCACTGTTTTAAATGATGGAAAGTCATCGTAATGCCATATTGTACTGTTGCGTTTTGTCTTATCTTCATTCGATATATCACCGGATTGACGTACATCTCCCAAATTACCATTTATTCTGGCATTTTTGACCTTACATTTTCCATAGGACCACATATGATGATCCGTTTCCTCATATCTCAATTGATTCAATTCTTTCCACATTTCATCCACTGTATCCTTATCAATAAAATTATCAATCTGCATTACATATGCATCTTGTGCACAATCACCGACTACATAATCTGCCAAATTAATTATCTTATAAGTAATAGGCTCGCCCACATCAATATCTAAGTTAGTTTCTTTCGCTAGGGCCGACAATGTATTAAGATCATCCATTACTTTACCAATTGTCACAAAATCTTCATACGTATATGGCTCTCTTTTTTCTCCATATGATTTTGCACTAGGATCGCTCTCAATACATCCGCTAAATGTACATGCTGCTGATATAGGATATTCACCGTTTTTTTGTAAATTCATGTTTGTTTGTAAATTGTTGTCTAGAGTTTCTGCGACATTTAGGGTCCAATATATTAGGGAATTTTAGACAAAAATGTCGCATGTCGGACCCAAATTATTTCAATATTGATAGGCATATTAACGTTAGTACAGGATTTAGTATTGTATTTGGGTTAGTACCTACACAGCAGGCTCTAAAATAATTCCTAATGATAAAATCGGCCTATTTTAGTCTCCTATATTTCCCTACTAACCCCTTTTGAGAGACACCCTGTTTTAAA
>Ga0206130_10008064_pt1 | contig 11443 bp, 15 predicted proteins | sample Helgoland_Spring_9_FD_148637 | JGI IMG/M metagenome (GOLD analysis project Ga0206130, IMG submission 148637) | Pelagic subsurface seawater microbial communities from Kabeltonne, Helgoland, North Sea - Helgoland_Spring_Bloom_20160512_1 | ecosystem: Environmental > Aquatic > Marine > Epipelagic ...
GCTGTCAGCAGAAGAAGCTGACCGTTGACAGATGAAAGAGGAGCTACGTCTGCTCCGATAGCGTCACGGATATTAGCATCGGATGATGCTTGCATCATTGAGTCAACTGAAGAGGATACTGTAATGTTTGCCATAATGTTATTTATTTAAGGTTGAAGGTAGGAGTCGCCCGCTGCATTAATGTAGAAGTCGCCCGCTGCATTATTGTAGGAATTAGTGGGTCCCACTGGAGTTGAATCTGGTCGTGCGCCACGAAATCTACGTGTGCCAACATTACCAAAGGATCGTCTGAATCTAAAATGTGCCATTATACGCTATTGTCTGTGCTATAGTATGTCTTCAGTTGATTGTTTAGTGCTGCAATAGCACCAGATCGACTGGGTTTCATTAGCGCCCGTTCAAGGGCATTGTTTACGTCACGTAGGGCAATGGGGTTAAAGCCATCTTCTCCGCCCTGTGAGGCTCTGTATGAGCGTGCAGCGTCATACGCCATAAACTCCGCCCATTCCGTCGGGACTGTTGCTAGCGTGCCAGACTCTCCGTTGCCGTATGTATCTGTCCACGCTTTCTTAAATGCTACATAAACTGTTCCAGTGACATTGCTTGCCACACGGATGCCGTTTTGGTCTGGGTATGCTGTGAGGCTAGTTGGATCTCCACCTTCCCACTTTGCTCCGCTCCAGTAACCCATTGCTTCACCAATCTCCGATAGTGCTTGGACGATTGGAGCTGGATTTTTGCCGTTAGAGATTTGATTATTCCAACCAGTAAGCGGTGGAGTTGTGCTAGTAGAATCTACTGTGTATGTACTTGTAAATGCAAAATAATCAATTGCATCAGCCGTAATAATCCACTTTGAATTAAGGTTTGACCAGAGATTGTAGACAACCGTAACTCCGTCTGATTCATATAGAGTATATGCTGGATTTCCGTCTGTGCTATTTCCATTGCGAACATACAACCCATTTACCGCTTCCGTACCAGCTCCGTACACGTTAAGGCTGTCTTCTGTTGTAGCAATATACCCACGAGACGCTGTGCGAGGTTCAAGCACTAAGTAGCGCTCCCAGTATCGGGATTCGTCATAGATTGTGCGAGCTGCTGAGTTCAGCAAGAAGCCAATGTTGGTAAGCTCAGTTCCTGAGGAAAATGCTGCCCCAGCTCGTGCTTGAGTTAGACCAACTACTTCCGCCCATGTGCGTGTGTTTTGTGCCATTAGTTAAGCCAATCTCCTGTTAGACCACGTTCCTTGAAGTCTTTTTGTTTAAATTTTAGGTAGTCTGGATTTACGAAGTCTGTGCCATCTGTGGCCTTACACTCGTATTCCATCTCCTTCTGTTCAAAAACATCGTAGCAACCCGCAAAGTTCAGGACACCGCCGTTGCTCTGCTTGTTACCACTGTATGTTTTCTTCATGTATTGGCGCATCACTTCGTCGCGACGCGCACGTCCTGCTGGAGACATTAACCATTGCCGACGCAACTCCATTTTTGCTGCTAGTGCTGTCAGCTCTTCATCTGTTAATATCTTCCGCATAATTTTAATACTTACTTTTTACTTTACCTGCTGTGTTACCTTTTTTCTTACATTTCGGTTTGTTCATCATAATAATAATCCCTTTGTTTTTTATTGTAACATACATGTCAAGGGAGCGTGCCAATTGATGACACGCTCCCGAAACTAACTAACTAACTACGCCTCGTCGGAGAACTTAATCTTACCAAGACCATTTGGTCCAGATGTGCAAAGTGCATAACGAGTATCAACTGCGCCCTTATAAGCACCACCCAAGAAAGGATAGTTTTCGGACTCAATGCCTTGGTACTCAGCAATGCTAAGGAGGCCAGGGTTGATGAAGTAACCACGATCTGTGGAAGGCATGCAATTAGGATTAGCACTCTTCATCTTGATTTGACCGAACTGAGAGTCAATGATCTCAACCATCCAAGGGATAGTAGTAGTACCATTCACGTTGTAGTCAACTTGAGATGCTGCACCAGCGGTACGGGTGAACGAAGCAACAATATGCTCGCGAAGACCTGGACCAGCGACCAACCAAAGATCCTGCATGGTTGTATCTTGGCTCCACATCGAAGCAATCTGTGCGCCCATTGCTGCATCATCATAGAGCGCCTTAGTGCCGCTATAGATGGAAGCTAGTGGAGTTACGTAATCAGTTCCACCACCCAAGCCAGTGGCTGGAGTGTTGTTGATGAGTGCGCCAAGACCATGTGTTGCGCCACCTACTGGAGCGCCGCCACCTGGAACGTCTGCTGTCTTGTCTTGATCACCGCAAATAACAAACTCTTTGTCAATTGCAACTTCGATTGCAGACTTGTCGGCTGCTTTGATCATGTTAGCAACAACAGCAGAGTCTTCTTGCTCTTGCTCTTTGGTAACTGCGTATTCAACAACTGTGCGTTGAGCTTGACCTTCAAACTCTGCAACATTCGCGAATGCGTCACGACCAACATTGGTGTCAACACCTTCGACGTGTGGAGTATTTGCAGGGGCTTTAAGCTTGTCCATCAAGTTGCGTGGACGCTTGTTCATGGTTGCTGTGTGATTAAGCAAGCCTGTTACTGGTGTGATGTCGGCTGCAAGCAGTTCCGCTGTTTGGCGGAGAGACTCGCGATTACCGACTGTATTTGAATATGATTGTGCCATAATATTAACTTCTGTTTAAGATTCTGATTTGCTGGTCAGCGTCGCGCCGAGCAGATATTGTTTGCCTTGGATCACTGATGATCTTCTGGAGTTTTTTGACTTTCACACTATCACTGTTTGATCGTTTCGGTGATCGTCCAGCTTTTGTATCTAATGAAACGCTCTCTGTTTTAGACTTGGGAGCCTTGCGTTTAAGCTTCTTACTGAATGTCTTAGCCTTCGGCACTTTAGTTACTGCCGCACGACCAAGGATTTCAATTAGCTCCTTTGCATACTCTGGTAGGATGTTCTTAACCAACTCAAATTTTGGGTTTGCCAAAAGAGCTTCATACTCCTTGGCTTCGTCTGAGTCGTCTTCGATCCCTAGTTTGCCACGGACTTCTCCGATGACACCATCTGTATCCCCAAGCGTTTCTGAGACTTTTTTGATCTCCGACTTGCGATTACGTAATGGTTCTAGCTTCTCCTCTTCCCTATCAATGGCATTGAGTAATTGATCTACAGACATGAACTGGCTGCCGAACATAACGCCAGACTCGTCTTCACCAGTCTTTTCGTTATATTGTTCAACCCGATCCGTAATGAGCTTACGATTCCAACCTTTAATGTTGACCTCCGTTTGCTTAATTGCGCCATCTGCATTCTCTACTGATCTGATGTTGGCGAATGGATTGTCGCTTGTAACAACATTTGCAGATAATTCCTGCACTTGTTCTTGTAGCTTATCAATCTCTGCCTTCCGCTCTTTATCCTGCAATCGCGCCTTAGTCAGGGCTTTCCCCGCTTTAGATGCTACCTGCTGTGTAAGTGCTTCTAGCTCATCCTCGTCCAGATCCTCAATGTCAAATCCTCCATCATCTAAAGGAACGTCTCCTGACTCATCATCACTTTCTTCTTCTTCATCCTCATCAACTTCAGGGACTTCGACTTCTTCTTCGTCGTCCTCTTCATCTTCGGTTTCGGGAGCTTCTGGCTCTGGTTCGTCTGTTACACCTAATGCTTTGTCGATTCGCTCTTGTACAAGATCTTGTCGGCGCTGCTCTGGTGTTCGTGTCTCCTGAATTGCTTCTTCGGAATCAGGGATGTCCGCTTCTAGTGTATCTGTCATATCTACCTATTGGTTTAAATCAGCCAAGGCGGAGGCTGTTGATAAAATTATAGCATGTGTAGTCCTAGCGTTCGTCTTTACGGGAGTATTTTTTAAAATCAAACTCCTCCATTAGATCTGCTGTTAGGAACTGTGCAACTGTCTGGCATCTGTCCCCTAAATACTTGTCAGGGGAATACCAAGGCTGCGATAACATTTGATCTCGTCGATCCTCTAGGTACTCATAGAGGCAGCGACCAATCTCTGGATTATCGTTAAGGTGCTTTTTAAATTCAGTGAATGTCATGTTATACGCCTCCCTCTAGGTTCTGGGTTTCAAGATTGCCGACACTTGCTGCTTCCGTTCCGTAGATACCGAACTCAGTGCCATTCTTTTTCTGTGCAATTGCCATCTCAAGTTGCTTCTTGTATTCTCCGAGGAGGAACATAAACTGAGGGTTGGTGAACAGGATAGACTCGACTTGACCAGACTCTTGGATTTGCTTTTGTTCGCCTTCATACTCACCGACAACTTGCATGCGTAGTTCAGCAGCATTGGCGGCAGGTGCGCGGGCGATACCAGCAGACATTTGAGCGATGTCGGACAGTGTTTCGTTCTTGATCTTGTCAGTGCCAACTTCAGCAGGTAGCAAGATAGTTTCAGCAGCCATTGGGTCAGCCATCGAAAGTAGGAAGTCAACAACTGCTTCATTGTTCACACGACCAGATGTATCTAGTTGTGCTGCTTGAATGATGGTGCGTGACATCTTCTCCATCTTCTCTGGATCGTCATACATAGTATTAAAGCTTACGGACACATCCATCTCAGTCTCTTCCGAGTCCTTGACAAATTGAATTGGCTCTGGGCGACCAGTGACACGGAAAAACAATTCCTCTGGTCCTTTGAGCTTATACATTTCGTAGGTAAGCTTCAGGACGTCCTGAGCAAAGGTTAGGTGGCGATTAATCGACGCACGTTGCATCTCAACTGAGATAGTGTCTTGCGGGTCGTGACCTACTAGACGATCTGCCTCAGCGACAATCTCCTTCTCCAAATTAAACACAGCGCCGAAGTTCGTGTTACGTTGCAGATATGACGGAGCTTGACCAGTGCGAGTGGCATACACACCACCTGGCCCTGGACGACCGTGATCCCACGTTGGCGGCGCTAGTAGGGAAGGACTCACTTCGTAAGCTGAGTTGTCCATATTAGCGTCTCGGAGAACCTTTTGGTTCTTCTGGCTTGCCTTCAGCAGCTCAGGAACTGTCGGTGCGCTGTATAGTGTGCGTGCATCATAGCTTCGGGACTGCACGACGAAAGGTAATTGGCGCAGACCACTAAGTAGTGTGCGCTTGGCAAATGGTGGGACTTGCCCATCGCTATCACCAAACTCGGGACTCCACACTGTCAGGTAAATACCCTCAGCTAGATCATCTCGGTCAATCAAACGCTCAAACGTAAAGACAACATCAATCAGGTCGCGGTCTTCGTCTATAGAAGATGGCTGTCGAGGATTCGGTATTGAACTGCTTGTACGGAACGCGTTAAGTGTGCCACGCTCATTCTCTACCGCCCAGTCTGCCCATTCCTTGTCCCAACCCTCAGAGCTTACGCGACTGAGGATTTCTTGGGATGTCATTGGCTTTCGTGTATGGCAGCGAGGTGCGTCGCAGAAATTTGTTGTGTAGGAAGGTGCAAAGAACTCTTCATCTGGTGCAAGAACTTGCAAGACTGGAGAGCCTTGGTCTTCAACTGTTACTGGGATCTTTGCTGTTCCGTTCTTTCGTAATTCGGCAAGTGATTTTTTTACACGCTTTTCATTTACTTCCCATCCTGGGATTGAATTAAATACTTCCAGTGCTTCTTCTACTCGATCTTCATCTGCTAGAAGCTCAATGTAATCCGCTGCTTGCTCTGGGAAACTCTTTTGGATTTCCTCTAGGTCAAAGATCTTTTCGTATGAACGCTTGGTCGGGGACTTGTAGTCGCAATATGCTACACGTAGTGATTTCTCCTGTGAGTAATTGTCAGACTTCTCCATTTGCTGCCAGAAGTCTTTAATTCCAGCGTCACGCAACCACTTCATAAATGCAGTAACCTCAGCGGATCGTGCTACATCTTGGATGTTTCGCGGGTAGGCTCGGATGGATGACTTACGCAGTGCGTTTTCGTTGATGGCTACTTGGGATGAAATGTGGCATTCAGCCAAATGAACTTCTGTATCAGAAGAGTTTTGAAATGGAAACGCCGTCTGAGATGATTTTTTTAAATCACTTGTTTTATCCTCCCACTCGCAATGGCGAATATCGGCAGAGTCGCTACAACGTTTAATGAAGTCAGCAAGACTGTCAACATCCTCATCGAAGGTTTCCTTGAATTGGTTGTAGTCAAACTCGTCAAAATAAACATCTGACTCGTCTCGGTCTTGGTTTCTATTTATAGCCATTGTCGTAATTGTATCATATTAATTCCTAGCGTCTTGATCGTATCAAACTAGTGATCTTCTGCATCTTTTTTCCTTCATATCCGAGTGCATCCAATAGTTCCTCATCTGTCATTGTAGATGTATCGTGGTCACGATGTCTACGAATGCAGTCAATTGTTGCCCACAGGTCGGCGTGTTGCGCCGTAAACCACCTATCGCACTGGGTATCTGTAGAATGATTGTCCATCTTGATCTCCTTTGTTTACTTTCAATAACTTACCCTTGTGATTAACAATGTCCTTATGCCGCTGTGGGACTGATACGCGAACTTTCTTACGAGTATCTAAGTCCTCGGCAAATAAGAATCTAGGGTTTCCAGTCTGTTGGTGCAATACTCTTACGGTAACTACTGATGGTGATGCTGTTTCAATCACGTTAATCTCGCTTTTGATTTGTGCTAGGATTTTTAAAACTCCACTAGGGAAAATATACTTGCCGTTCAAGTCTTCGTCTAAACATACAGCAGCTCGCAACTTTCCAATTCGCATTGCTGTGTATGGCTTACCTAGCTGTTCTGCTAGGGACTTACATGTTTCGTATTCTGATTCTGTCATAATATGTGAGTTTATGTGAGTTTATGTCTCGGTACTTTTGTATTTGCGTCATCCATCTTCACCGCTAACTCCAGCACCATACGTTCACTCCAGCCAGCGAATGGGCCACGCATAAATACTTGGGTTAAGTCATCACGATCGAACCCCTTGTACTTTTCGAGGGTAAGCTCGACCCAGTAGTCAGTGGCTAGTTGCCACTCTTCTTGTGCTTCTATTTGCCTGTTCATAATGTTTATGGAATTAAAAAATGTAAGCACATTTCTTTTAACGTGTCTTCGCTACATCAATTACATCCGCTTGATCTTCGTATTTGTTTATAATTAATATCCTCCTGAGCTGACCAAGCATTTTAGTTTTCCATTTGAGTAATGTTCTGGTCCTTGTCCGTGATTTGCTGTTCGCAAATAGCGAAGGCAATCAATGAAATCCTTTAGCGCCTCATCTTTTTTTCTTTGTGCGCCATAATTAATAATGGCATAGATTAGATTTCCGCAGTCTTCATGTATGTATACACGAGGTCTATTTGCTGCATCTATTGGGGCGTTCACGTTGTAGAAAAACCAGTCATCAATAGCGGTAAGTCCCTGCTCTTCCTTGGAGCCAACGGATGGAACATAATGAAAGTCATGTTCGGAGAACTGGTCAAATAGATCTGTATTATCAGCATTTTCATTAGCAAAAAAACGTGAATCACCTATACGCTCAAAGGGATCAATGCCTAGATCCTTCTCAATGTCGGAAAAAAGCTTACAATATCCGACAACATCATAACCAATCTTTTTTGAAGCTGGTCCAAACTTCCAGTTCGGCTCCCCAAACTCTGCCCAAGGTCCGTATGTATCGCGGTCAGGCCACTCTCTACGGATATAGATTTCTGTGTCCGATCCTACTCCTGTAACACCTGCCCATAGGCTAGTGTAGTTACGCGCACCAGCGGGGTCAACTACTTGATAGCAGGTATATTCCTTCTTGTCTGATAGGTCAGGGAAGTCCTTATGCTCTAGCACGTGAACACTCTGGTTAAATAGGGGGAACAGAGATGTCATTGACTTGACTGGAACACCATATGCACGAGTTAGGATCTCGTCTCGTGTGCTGTGCCTCAGCTCCTTTGCGATACGCTCATATCCGCCGAACGGATTGAACTCAGAGTGGAAGTATACGATACCTGCATCCTTCTCTGGGCTATATTGCGTCACTGGAACTTCTTCGTCATCTAGCAATGGTGCTTTGCGCGTTTTCCTTGTCTCTGCTCCCTTTAAAAACTCAGCTACGAATGGCGTGTAGCCGTCAATTGGCGTGAATGTTAGCATCATCTTAGCGTCCCGCGTAGCTAAACGGAAGCGCATAGTCCGAATTAGGTCACCATCCTCAAGATACTCATCAGGCCATAGGCCAATGTTGTGCCACTCTGGAGACTTTGACCCCAGCTCAAGACCCTCAAACTTGCTGCGATTGGCAATGAACTGGCTATACGTATGGAATAGCACTTGAGAGCCATTAGGTAGGATGAATGACTGCCCAGTAAAGCCGTTCTTTACCGTGTAGTTTAAATACTCTAGCACACCCTTAGTCTTTACCTTAAACTCTGGTGGTAAGTATCGGTAGACTGCTGATTGCTGCGTCCTGATAGAGGCGTCAGCGTCCTGCGCAAAGCATACGATGATAGACTTAGGGTTCTCTAGTGCGGCCTTCACGACGCTCCTAGCGCCATACTCAGTCTTTGAGCTACGATTGCCACCGAAGATCATTAGAGTATCATACTTCTCAAGCATCTCATCTGCATACACCCAACCCTTTAGCGACACACCGAAGTTTAATGGATCAGCATCAGCATTAGCCACAGCGTCCTCATGCATCCTGTGAAGCTCTACAAGAGCCTTGAGTCCCTCTGGCTTGGAGGAGCCGTCATCATTGAAGCAAAGCTTCTTAATCTCACCAGGAGCGGGAGCCTTGAGTATTGGATGTTTTGTGAACTTCATCTAGTCTACGACTTCTACCTCCTGAATGCCCTTTAACATCTCACGAGCATACTCCTCAGCCTCGTCTAGGGTGGTCTTATGCTCCACTACCACTCTCTGAATGTTGTTGCCCGTCAGCTTTGCGTGAATGTCGCTGAACGCCTGTAGGCTCTTGCCCTGCTTGAATAGCTCATTGCCATCTATATTGATCTCCCCGCTCTCTACTAGCTTGGAGTATTGATCCTGTGCTTGCCTATAAGTGTCTAGCCCCTGGAACATCACTGAGGAGATCTCAGAAGCCCACGCATTGCGGATCTCCGATGACTCTGGGTCTGCCATTAGCTCTGTCTGCACGTCGTAGTAGAAGTTCCGAGTAATGTTGTTTTTTCGCATGAACTCACTCACGCCATTGGGCTTTTGAATGATGTGTTGAGCAACCAATGCCCACTTCTTTGGCTCACGCACACACCACGCCCGATTCTGCCCAGTGGACTCCTGTGCATCCCTGAGCTTCTTGGTAATGAAATCTTTAGTCTCTAGCTTTAACTCTTCACTCATCCTCTTCGTCCTCCTCTATATCGTCCCAGTCAAATCCGCCTATGCCTACCTCTGTGTCCATGTCTGCTAGGCTGTCACTAAATAGCATACGACCTACACGCCAGTTACTATAATCGTAACGCAAATCACCGTCTTCATCAATAATAGCAAAGGCGTAGTTTATGGAGTGTTCCGCCATAATTGCCTTAATCGTATTGATTGCCTCTTCGGTATCTTCCATTACTTGTTACTCCCGTATATTGTCCGTGAACGAATGCCAGTGGGAAGCTCAGATGCTAAAACCTCTCGCTTGCCAGAAGCTTTGCGCGTGTCCTTCTTAATGCTATCGAAATTGCTACGATACTTAGCGGCGTCTCGGTTTAATGTTCTTGGCTCTGATCCTTTTGTTGACATGCCTATATCTTAACACACCTGTCAACCCCCTGTTATATTCCCTTAACCATTAAAACAACCCCCTATTATATCCCCCTTTGAAAATAAATGAAAATAGTTTACACCATACACACCAACGACTTACGTTCCATTTATAGCAAAAAGACCCAAAAAAGAGCTTGACACACTTGACAGCTATGTTATAATCGAACCATAGGTGAGTCTGGGAGGCTTAGGAGCGAAGCGACGTTGGCAAGCCTCTATCACTCTGCATCTTTGATATGTCGGTAATCTCATTTTGATTTTTTGTAGGGTCATATATGTATTATACCGCTAGACAGCAGCACGAATCGCTCACCCCCTCCCCCCCTCCGATGAGGCGCGCGCGCACACGCAATAGTTACTCGCCCGTAACTATTGTTTGTTTCTCCGTGGTGGTTATGCATTGCACAGCACAGCACCACCAATACAGCACAGCACAGCACAGCACAGGAGCACAGCACAGAAGGAGGGGGTAGTCACTTTTTGGCATGGGGTAGTCACTTTTTGGAAAGGGGGTAGCCAATTATTTTACGAAGGGGGTAGCCACTTTTTGAAAATTAATCTTGATGCTCGGAGCGTTTGATGCATTCTCTGATTTGTCGGCGGCGGCATGTTGCCAAAACGCCGACAAAACCAAAACGAAAACCATACCAAATGAATAACGAAAAACTAGATCAAATCGCTTCCACAATGTTGAGCCGTAAATGTGGCGTCGAAATGGAGCTTGCGATTCCCTTGCCAGCCTACCGTGACTTGCTAGAGGTGCTAAATACTGCCGTTGGACTGAAAGAAGAGAACTGGGGGGCTGGCACGATGGAGCATTGGAAAATTGAAACCGACGGAAGTTTACGCGGTTCAAGTTGTTGGAAAATGATGGAAATAGTAGCGCCGCCGCTTGAACCAAAGCAAATGTTTCGCGAGCTGAAAATTGTCACTGATATCTTAAAAGAGTTTGGTTGCACAGTGAACGCCACATGCGGTTTGCACGTTCACCATTGCGCGAAAAAGTTTACAGCAAAGCGGTTGCAATACGCAGTCAATTTGATCGTGAAAAGCGAGCAAGCGATTGATTGCATGATGCCCCAAAGCCGACGCGGTTCAAATACGCAATGGTGCAAATCGAATCGCGACGTTTTGAACGATTCGATCAACTCTGACATTGGCACAGTTCGCCGCGGCGATCATTGGCGCTATCGTAAGCTTAATTTGACGGCTTATCTCAAGCATGAAACGCTTGAATACCGCCAACACGCTGGCACAATTGAACTCGAAAAAATCGTTCTTTGGGTGGCTTTCACTCAAGCGCTCGCGATGCGCTCACGTTTGAAAGTGACACAGAATGCTGACTACCAGAACCCAATGCACAACGTGCTGATCCAAATCAAATGGGCGACCTGCGATCGTGACGGTGCATTGATTCCCGTCTCTGAGATTCACGCTGATCTGTGCAAGCGCGTTGTCGATCGCATGACGCACTTCGGATTTGCCGAGGAAGCGCCGAGACTAGCCCCACACGTGGTCGAGGCGTGAAATTGAGGGGGTAGCCCCTTTACCCTCAAGCCGCTCTTAGGAGCGGCTTTTTTGTGTCTTGTTGGGTCGGGTCGTTGGGGGGTAGCCGCTTTTACTCAAATCCCTTTTGCAAATCGGAGGGGGTAGCCACTTTTTAAATCGGAGGGGGTAGCCAGTTTTTAAATTCAGGGGGGTAGCCAGTTTTGG
>Ga0206130_10008073_pt1 | contig 11435 bp, 5 predicted proteins | sample Helgoland_Spring_9_FD_148637 | JGI IMG/M metagenome (GOLD analysis project Ga0206130, IMG submission 148637) | Pelagic subsurface seawater microbial communities from Kabeltonne, Helgoland, North Sea - Helgoland_Spring_Bloom_20160512_1 | ecosystem: Environmental > Aquatic > Marine > Epipelagic ...
GTTTAAATTCATCAATTGCAAAATAATGATCTTTTAATTTCTTAAGGTCTGATTTTTCTGAGATTTCTTCTAAAGTAGAAAATGCTAAGTTTAATTTAACTAAATCATTTGAAATTTTTCTTATTGCTTGGCTATAATTTTTAATTGTTTTTTCAGCTAAATTAGTATGATCTCTCATCCATTTAGCAAAATTACTTTCACCAATAACACTTTTTGCAAAACTTAATCTATCCCAGAGTTTAATCTGTAGCCCATCTACTAAATTTTTAAAATCCACCTCAAGTGAAGAAGAATATTCCATAAATTGCAAAATTCCATCACTTTTCTTCAACGCAGAGCTAACATATTGTTTGACTTCATCAATTATGCGTTCATCATTAATTCCTAAAGCAGCAATGACTGTAATAAGTTGTTTGAATGTTTCAGATAAAATATCTTTTTCAGAATTACCTATAACAACTGGCACTACGATATAACCAATCTTTTTATTCTCATGCATCCGCATAGCACGGCCTGCTGCTTGTACAATATCAATAACGCTTTGCTTTGGATCTGAAAAAATTACAGCATCAATCTCAGGAATATCAACCCCTTCCGTTAGACATCGCGAATTTGTAATTACTGATGGTGCGAAATTAAGAAAACGATTTATTTCTGCATTTCTCTCTCCAGCACTGTTTCTTCCTGATACATGAAACGCATTTAAAGTAATCATATTATCAGCAAAATTAACTAAGTTACTCATGTCACGAAAATTTTTTGCACGCTCTATACTACTATGAAATGAAATTGCATGATTTATATTCTTATCAACCACAAGTCTTCTTAGTGTAATAAGAGATGCTATCGTAGATGAAACTTCTTCAAATTTATAATTCTCACCGTTAATTTTAAGTAAATCATTATTGGATATAATTTGCTCAATTTCTCTCTGAGATACTGCAACCGTAATTATATTATAATCACATAAAATTGGGGGAGTTATTTCTAAAGCTTTCTTAAAAGATAGTTGATCAATTATTTCGCCATATATACTTTCGTTATCCATAGAAAGAAAATTTGAACTATCCCCTTTGAATTCTCTTTCAGTAGCTGTCATAAATAATTTTTTTTCTATGGCTATCACATCATCCGATAGAAGGAGTGAGAACTTTTTAGATTTATGACCCGCAGTCTTATGGGCTTCATCAAAAATACCAAAATTAAATTTATAATTTGTATTTTCAACAGCGTTTGCAACAACATTACCACTTTGATAAGTTGTTATTATAACTTTCATCTTCTCACTGGAAGAATTTAGAAAATCTTTCACCTTATTGGCATCTGTTGTCACAGTTATTCCTAGATCGAATGTAGAGAAAGCTGGATCCTCTTTTACATTTACATCTTGGTCACTACAAACTGCAATCCATTCCATTTTTGATCCGTTTGCAAGTTCTTCCCTAGCCCATGTATTGAGCGTTTGCTTTACCAGTGCTAAACTTGGAACTGCGATAATTACACTATTTGCGTTAATCTTTTTAGCTATCCAATATGCAGTTAAACTTTTTCCTGATCCACATGGATGAATAATTTTTCCTCTAGTTTTTTTTAGTTTTACAAAATACTCATAGCATTTCTCAATAGCTCTAGCTTGATGTTCTCTAGGTTTATGTAGCACAAATTCATGAGCTTCACCTTTAATCAAGTTATGTATTTTTTCAAAAGCCAATTCATCCAGGCTTTGAAAATCACTGGCACAAATAATACCAATTTTTTCGCGATGAAGTTTTGTTACCTTATGAGAAATTTTATAGGCAGAGGTAGAAATTATTCGATGCGATAAATTTGTATAGGTTTCTTTTCTTTCTGTAACACTAAAAAATGTACTTAATTCATCATATGAAACATTGTTGTTTTCATCTTGGTGAAACTTACATTGAATTGCACAATAGGAACCGTCGGATTGCAAAGCTATTAAATCCACTCCAACCTCAGGTGATGGAAGATTTAGCTTATCTTGTACATAAACAGGAATTTCAGAATGGTGCCAAACTTCGGTGAACATCGAAATAAAAACTGGATCTGTTAGGAAAAAATATTTTGTTAATTGTTCAAATGCCTCACCTTTAATCTTTTTAAATTTTGGATCTGATCCAAGATTATCCAATTCATCTAAAAATGTTTGCCAATTATTAACTTTTAATAAAATTTTTAAGGCCTGATTAATCATATTAAAATTTGAAACCCTCACCTTGAGCTTTTTCTAATAGTTTTAATATTTTTTGTGCTTGCGCTTCAGTCAGAGGCTTCAAATGTATCTTTGTGGCGGCCTCTAAAATCCCATTCTCACTATAGCTAATTTTTGTATTAGATGAATTTAGCCACGACTGAAGTCTTAACCAGTTATCTTTTCCAATTTCCCCTGCTTTAATAATTGCAGTCAAACCATCTACTAAAACTTGGTCTTTTTTACCTTCCTTATTGCGATATTCTTCTTCAGATTTTCCAATTAATTGATTTTCAAGATTGTTTAAAAAGTCTAATTCAATTTTCATTGCATTCTCAGCACATGATTTTTTCTTAGCCCATTGACTTGGGTTACCATTTCCAGCTGGTGGAGATAATATATGGTTGTGCATTGCTTCGGCATATGCGTCGATCACATTAGTTAGCTCTGTTGATATATCCTGCCTTTTCCAAATTTCTTGCAAATCGATTGCTTGTTTTCGGCTTGATATATCGTGCACCAATTTTGAAATAGTATAACAAACAGTTTGAGCTCTCAAACCGCCCGTGTACCAAGAGCTAGAAGCATCAGAAATCACCCTTTCTGTTTTCCTAAAGATTAATAATTTTGCTACAGCAGATTGAAACCATTCGTCAGAAAATTTCTGACTATTTTTCTTCCATTCTTTGCTTGTTTGATGAGCAAAAATTGCAAAGTTTTTTTGAGCACCATGGCTTACTAGCTCTGGACGTTGCTCCCAAGCCATTAAAGCTTTACCTAAATCAGTCTTCGTAAACAATTGAGTGCGAGGATGCTCTAAATCAAATTGTTTTAGCTTTGGTTTGGCCACGTTTGAACGTTGGTCAGCAAATTGCCCTCTTACACGCTCATAATACCATTTTGTAGATGAAAAGGATCCATTTTTTACTGGTGCATATAATCTTCTTGAAATATCTTCTACACGAATATGAAAAGGATGGTTGGACTCAAAATCTGCCGCTGCTACTTTATTTTGGCTATTTGCATATTTAGAAATATCAGGAACTATTTTCTCTGCATCTTTTCTATCAATGATTGACAACTTCATTTGGACAAACGTCTTTGTCAGATCAACTTTCTTTTGCATTGCATTATTTATTGAGGCGCTTGTTTGTCCACCATTTACAATTTGCAGGTTGATTAATTTTGTAATTACATTGATACCATTTTTTTTTTCAATTTCTACTGCTTCTGCCGTTGCGGTAATTCCATTATTATATGCAAAAAACATTGTTGGATCTTCTTCTAATGTTTTTTTTATACCTTTATTTACATTTCCTCTAGCCTGAAGAAAAACTCTAACATTTTGCTCAAGTAATCTAGCCTGCCAACGATCATATATTGACGCTAGCGTTCTACCTGGCAATGCAGCTAAATAAGATTTATAGGGTGACATTGGCATATGTGCTTCTAAAACTGGTAGAACGCCGCCATGCTCCTCTAAATTCACAATAATATCTTCTCGCCCTAAAGCTGATCCTTCGATACGTTCAAGCCTATTAATATCCCAAACACTAAAACTGACCGGAATTTCTTGGAATTCGGTCATTTCTCGGCCATCAACTCTATTACTCAACTTACGATCAGTTAGAAGTAATAATCTTATCTTATTTACATGTTTCCAGAATGTATCAATCATTTCAGAGAGTTCATATCCCGGAGACGTTTCCTCAAGAGAGTCTCGCCATTCGGATTTTAATGCATTTTCTAAAAATCTTAGTGGTCTTTTGAAATATGAATTTAATTCTGATGCAGTTAAGACTGGTGCTTCAATATTATTTGAATGCTCAATTATAAATAAGGTAAGTTGGTTAGTATGGCGAGGGTCACCCCCCCATCCATCTACTCTTATACCTGAAACAGAGTTTCCTCTATGATGGAAATATTCAAGATTATCTACCTCACCTGAACCGGTAATAGTATCCGTTATTCTTTGAAAGAAAGCTTCTTCATTAGAAAGACCAGTTGCTTCAGCAGCATTACGAACATCAAGATTTAACAATTCAGCGAAACTATTTATATCATTCATTTCAATTTTCACCACTTATTTTATTCACAAATTCTGAATAGCTAATTTTAAAATTATCAATAGACGACAGTAATAAATCATAAGATATTTGTGACAACTCACTTGAATAAGTTCCAGGTATAATTCTAGGGAATTCTTCCTTAACTAAAAAAACTTCAGTTGATTGATGGGTAACAATTACTTCATAATCATGTTCTTTATTATATCCAGATTCTAAAATTTTTTCCTCAAAGAGATCACTAATATCTGGACATTCAGATGCTATTCTATTGTTAATTTTTGAAACTATTGAATGTAAATCAATTTTGTTTATTTTTTGTGTTTCATCTGCCAAACCAAATGTATGTACCATTAATACTAATTCTGCATTCTCAACCTCTGCTAATTGATATTCAGATGAAATTCGAACCGTATCTTTTGAAGATGCCCCTCGTGATTTGCATTCAATGCATAAATTTGAAAATTCAAAATCTTTAGGTGTTTTTTCGGGACCTTTCCAACTATGGATTGCATTAGCTAAAGTTGTAATGTTTGAAACGTTCTCATTTAAGGTATATAATTCACCAATTAATCCAAGCTGTGCTTCATAGCTCAACTTTTGGGTATTAGCCCTTCTTAAAAATGCGTGCCATTTCATCGCTCTGCCAATAAATGTCTGAACGGCAGCGATTTCAGTAACTTCTTTGGAAATTGTATCGATAATATCTTCACAAAAAATTGTAAAAACTTCTATATAATTTTGGTTATCAAGTGTTACACTCAACATACCTTTATTATCATTTCGAATTGTCTGATTAATTATTAAACCATTCATCTTAGGGAATTTGTTAGTAGTTAAATTTTTCGTATCATGAATTAAAAAAAACATTCTTCGGCCAAGAGTATCTAATCCTCTATATAATTCGAAAGGATTGTTGTCTAAGCTGTATCTTAGAAAAAATTCGTCATTTGTTTCTGGTATTTTTAGACCAGCCCAAGGGTCATTATCGGTCATTAGCTAAGGCCTCTAATATTTCTTCATAGTCTTCAACATTTTGCTCTAACCAAGTTTTGTTGCAAGTATAAGTAACAAAGGAGTTTCTCTTTTTTGTTGATGGGAATGCTATAGTCCAAGCCACTAATGGTGCTTCATCTATAATTGTATCTTTATCTTTTAATTTTAAAAAATGTATTGCTAAAAGTGGCTTCTTACGTTGCTCGATATATCCAACATCAGGTATGGTTCTGTTTTTATATATTTCTTTTGCGAGCTTTAATTCATCTTCATTCAAACCTAATTTTGTTATGCCCATCGAGGAGAACCTGTTGCGTGTAGCAACTACTAAGCCATTTTCTTTTGATAATGGTGTTCGTTCTTGCAACTTCAAATCAATTGGCAAATATTTAGAGGCACTCGCTGTTTTCAAACTATTTCCGACAAAAGCTACATCCCAAAATTGCAAATTTTCATCTACACGGTTTTCTATATATTTAAGAACTGGCAAAATATTTGTTAACTGAGATTTTGGATGATTGATATAATTATTCAAATAATATTTAATTAATTCAACTGGGACTTGATCCCATAACATTGTTTCATTAATCAACTTGCATGGTGTTTTCTTTAATTCATTATAAAAAGATAATGCATTTTCTCTATTAATTTTAGCATTTTCTGTGTTATTATCATATATTGCACGTGTTTCGATCATTGATTTACCCAAACCAACTTCTACCGTTACAGTTTCTGACTTTCCAGCTTTGCTTCTTGCAGTAATTTCAAGAGTGTTAGGATGCGTTCTTACTCTAAGCCCAAAATCTCTTGGTGAATTTCGATTTCTTGCCATTTCAGCAAGTTCATCGCGTAATTCATCAGTAGCTTGGGCAATAAATGAATAATAACTATTTGAGTCTTTGGTCATCCAAACTCTACATAAGTCTTGGTATCCGTTTCTATACCCAAACCATCTAGCCATTTGTAATAAAGTGTCATAAGCTTTTGAATTTCTGAGAAAATAACTTATTGTTAATCCCTCAAGTGTAAGCCCCCGTGAAAGCGAGTATCCTCCTACTGCAATTGCTGAAACCTGATCATTGAGCACATCTTTAATATCTGGGTATTCTAAATTATCCTGAGATTTACTATTTACCTCATAAACCCTTGATCTCTCAGCAACTTCAAATAATAATGGATAAACATCTTCCCATCTCTCCTTACAATGTGAATATTCAGCCTCAAAAACGTCACTAAACTTTCTAAATTCTAAATTATTCTGAGCATCTTTTAAAGAAAGTCCACAATGCGCTTTCAAAGCAGGTATAATGATCTCACTCATATGATTTTTTAATATATTTGACACTTGATGTTGAATATCTGTTAAATGTGACACGTTTACCAACATCGAATGGTGTTTATTATCTTGCCCTCGCAAAATTCGTATAGCACCGGTTATCAAAAATGCTCTAACAGCAACGAATAGTGTTTCTGGTAAAGCTTCAATTCTAAAAAATTTTGGTATTTTTACTGGTAAATATGGATCATTATCAAAAATATTTCGTGTTGGATCATGCATATTATCAGCAAGATTAAATACTTTATTGGCACCAAAATAATTATCTGGCCTATCAAGAGAAATCAAAAAATGCTCCGGGAAAAGGTCTTTTCCAGCAACAAAACCATATTCATCAATGACATCATTATTATTTTCAGGATTTATAAAAATATTTGCAAATGGAGTAGCAGTATATGCAATATAAGAACTTTTATCGAATAAATTTAGTAATTTTCTAATTTGCGAATTAATTTTTGAAATTTCATTATCAAATCTAGCCACGTTTATTGAAGCATTATCCGCCTCATCATCTATAACCATGATTGGCAAATTAATCCCGCCTGAATCACCATGAGTATTATTCTTTTTGAGCCACGTTATAAGATGTTTCAATATATTCGCATTTTTTTTAATAACAAATACATAAGGTTCGTTACTTTCCAGCCTAAAACCTATAGATGCACGTCCAAGTCTAAAATCTAATTTTTTACTTGTTAATGATCTTGGCAATCGACTAAAATCTTCTCTCCCGACTCCTACTCTTTTATCTAAATTTATATCAGTAGTGGTAAAATCACTATTTGAGCCAATTAAACCTTCATCTATACGCTCTTGAGTCTGACTTCTTAAGTTTTCGTGAATTCCAGCAATTATAATTATTACCTTATATCCCAAATCTGCTGCTTTATTTACCAAAGCGATATAATTTGATGTTTTTCCTGCTTGTACATCGCCCATAACCATTCCTCTACGGTCAAATTTATGAGCAGATAATGGGTCACCACAGTTTTTTATTATTGAGTCAGTTACTTCATCCATGCGATTAAGAACTATATTTGAAAACCCAGAACTAGATAAAAAATCTCTATATCGATCTCTGTAAAACCATGTTGTGTTTTTAAGAAGAGTGTTATTATACCACTTCGTGTCATGAAATGAGTTCTTGTCACTTAATACTGTGCCTAAAACCTCCATTCGTACACTATGAATAGCCCTCATTTCATTAAATAAATCATCTATTTCTGAGTCATTTACAGCTGCATTCATTGAAACTACTAGTTCAGAAATAAACTCTTTGAGTTCTTTTTCTGTCAAGATATTATTTTTTAATTTTTCTTGGACTACAGTTCTTATAATTTTAATATCAATAAGCATTTCAATCTAATCCATTTATTATTTTTTCAATCTTTACTCTCTCACCAACGAATGGTGGTATACCATTCATGATATTTAATATCTCTTTTGTGCTTAAACCTAGTTCTCGAAATTTTCTTAAGTAAATTTCAGCTGTTTGTTTAAATTCATAATCATCAAGTTTATCTGATTTCAAAGAGTCAAAATTATCAATCATATCATGCTGCAAACTTTCCATTGGCAATCCAGCAGAGAATAACCTCATTAATTGTTGGAAATTAACTAGTTGATCATCAGATAAATTACTCTCAAACTTAGACACCACTGGATGATCAACATTCAATATATATTTAATTTCTGAATTCTTTTTTATTCGAAGCCATAAGGGTAGAGGGTTTTCATCTGTGAGCTTTACACCTCTTTTTTTATATATTCTCTTCGATTTCCCTCCTAAATTTTCAATTATTGTTCGAAGGTGGGGCCTCAGCGCAGGTGGAGGTGATGCAGATTGCTTTAGGACATCTATTTTCCAATCAGTATCATTTTCATTTCCAATATCAATTTTGACCCTAGCAAGTTGAGTAAGCCTACTTTGTGACGCCATTCTGAACCATGTAGCATATCTAATAAGTCGCCTGTTTCTATATAAATAAAATCCTTGGGATCGCATATGTCCATCAAGCAAGCCCATTCTTTTCCATTCACTTTCAGACTTAACTTTATTTCGATGAGGCAATACATATGCTTCGATTAAGACAGAACTATTATTATAAATTTTTTCATCTTCTGGATCTCTTTGAGTGGCTGCATGGGCATCTGCAAAAGGATCTAAAGGTACTAATTCAAGGCCATTAATGTTGAATTTTATGGCTTTTTCTTTACCTTCCGTTTTCATATATCTATGAAATACTAGCTCTAAATGCCTTGAAGCCTCATCCATCAATCTTATTAAATTTTGTGTACCAAGCTCGAGCCCTACACGGTCAAGGTTTTCCCAAAGTACAAGTGTACCATTACGTTCAAGTTGGTTTGCAAACCTTATTCCGTCATCATTGTCTCTAAGCTCAACAACCCATGCATTTTTTTTTACAACCGTATCTAGATCCCATATTGCTATAGATTTCTTTCCATTCATGCATGTAACTATTGTAAGGCGCCTACATTGTGAAAAAGAAGCTGTTTTTAATCCTAAACCAAATCTACCTAAATCATCTTTGTCTCTTTTCGAAGTGGGCGAATTACTTCCGGGACGCATAGCTTCTAACAATTGATTTTTATTCATACCAATGCCATCATCAATTATTGCCACTGCCGAATTTTCCGGATCATCATGAACTCTGATAGATATATTTTTAGCTTTTGCCGTAATTGAATTATCGACTATATCCGCAACAGCAGTTGACATATTATATCCAATATCTCTCAGACTTTCCACGAGAGCTGCTGCGTTAGGGTTTACTACCTCAAATGTAGTACCTTTAATTTTTTGAACTATTTTTTGTGACATATAAAATAAAGATTAATTTCCAATTGAGACTAAAGTCAATCAAAATTACTCGAGTATTATTTACATCAAAATTTCAAATATATTATTTTATCATCCAAGAAATACATGTCTAAGTGATTTTTACCATATTCTATTAAGACATCATCAGTTACTGGATCACCAAAATTCAATAAACCAAGTTTCATTAGTTTACCTTTGATATATAAACCCAGTTGTTTCCTTCCACCATCTTCTCTGCCAGAAGACATAAAATCAATACCGGTACTATGAAGTGTCCTAGCGTCACTTTTTCCAGATGTTTTTCTTTTAAACTTAACCTTAAAAGTAGTACCTAAATCAGTAACTGCATCAAATTCCTCTGGATCTTTTTGATTGCGAAGATAACGCCTTATACCAGGCAAATCATCACTCCCTATAGTAATTTCAACTTCAAAAAAAGGACGTGGTGTGTAAATATTATTTGATCGATCAAGTCTTCCTTTTGATAAAAATAAGTTCAAATTACTTGCGTTTGTAACTTTAATTTTTACTCGTTGATCTGGAGGATTACTGAATACAGATTTATCAAAATTATGAAACTTTCTTGTTTTTAATTTTTGTTTGTTACGGTCTGGTAACTTAATCTTATCGATTGAATGAGAATTATTTTTTAAACGATCAAAAAATTCTGATGCATGTTTAAAAGAATTAGCATCATTATAACAGTGATTTAATTCTATATTTCTTCCAAAACCATACATTGAAAAATTTGATGATCCTAAAAAGACGTTTGAAATATCCGAATTTCCTGTAATATACATCTTACCGTGGTAGTGAGTTCTATGAATAAATACACGATTATTTATATTTGATTTCATTAGGTTATTATCTAGCTTTGTAAGGTTGTTATAGAGTTTTTCACGTAGACCCTCTACTCCACCCATGCCATGAATTATTTGAACAATTCCTCCATTTTTTGAAATCTCACAAAGTTTTTCCTCGTAACGGATAATTTCACTAGCACCAATATACCCAGTTGCAATTTTTATATTATCACTAATATCCAAATTTGATTCAAATACGTCTCTGAAACTTTTTCGCCCAATTTCATTTGTTATTAACATTTTAAACCTTATATTTTTAAATTTTCAAATTAGGCTCAATAAAATCATATTCAACACCAGCAAGTGTTTTTAATATCGCTTCTAGTATTATTTTTGCCCCAAGCGGGGGTATAGCCATTCCAATCTGCTTTCTGATGCTTTCCTTAGAGCCCACGAATTGAAAATTATCAGGGAACGTCTGGAGTCTCGCCCTTTCTCTATTTGTTAATGCCCTAGGTTCTTCCCAGTGATACATATGAGTTCCACCCCCACCGCTACCTGTAACTGTGTAGGCAGGTTGATCTGGAAGTAATCTTTTATAAATATTACTCAACCTTGCACCTTTAACATTTAGTTGTAGATGAGCAGGCAAATCTGGATGCCAAGCATTTTGCCCAGCTTTGAGATGTTTTAATCTTTCGACAACGGTAGCACTTTGATTTGTTCTTTCGTTGTGGGTAGCGTGTGATGGTATATCATCTAATACTGTCTTGGCTGCGACTTGATAATCAAAAGGTTTAGGCACTCTAAATCTTAATTTTAATTCTTTTCTCACCCCGATAATTATTATTCTATGACGTTTTTGTGGGACACCATATTCTTCAAATTTATATTTATGGGCGACTAAATTATATCCAGCACCTTCCATTTCTTTTGTGATTGCTGAGAAAGCTTTACCTTCATTGGCACTTGTAAGCCCACCAACATTTTCAGCAAGAAACCAATCAGGTGAATCGGGTCTAGACAGGACTCGAATACCCTGTTTGTACAAAGGACCAAATTTTCCAGACATGCCTTTTGATTCACCAACAATACTAAAATCATTGCAAGGAAATCCAAATAAAAACCCCTCTACTCTGGGAAAACTATTTGGATCTTCTAAATCTAGTTCTCTAGCATCACC
>Ga0206130_10008078_pt1 | contig 11427 bp, 15 predicted proteins | sample Helgoland_Spring_9_FD_148637 | JGI IMG/M metagenome (GOLD analysis project Ga0206130, IMG submission 148637) | Pelagic subsurface seawater microbial communities from Kabeltonne, Helgoland, North Sea - Helgoland_Spring_Bloom_20160512_1 | ecosystem: Environmental > Aquatic > Marine > Epipelagic ...
ATTGATTATTCCTTTAACCGAAGACGGACTTCATTTGACCACCTCTGCGACGATCATTCATAATAGAGGCTTTGGTGTTAGCTGTTATGGTAGGTGTAGCTTGTTGTATAGTTTGAGTAACAAGACGTTTAGTGTCTTCAGACGTGTTAGCTGAGATACTGTAGTTGTTCGTAACGTAAGTATCACCACCTCCGCTACCTTCCATCTGTACACCTAGCTTACCATTAGCGCCACGCTTGAGTGGCATAATAGCTTCTGGACCAGCTTCACCCATAAGGCCAGTCTTACCGCCAGCCATTCCGAATGTTGTAGGTCCACCAACGACACCACCATCAGCGTAGGCTTTAACTTGTGAGCCACCCTGCCATGCACCACCGTCAGCTTGGAAGGCACCCATAATCATGCCAGAAAGACCTGAGCCTTGACCTGTTGAAGCATTGAAGCTACCTACCAATTGTTGTACGACAAGAACTTCAAACAGTTGCTTGATAACCGCCCTAGCCATATCTTTCATAGCATCCTTAAAGGACTTAGTGCCATCAACCATAGACATGAAAGCGTCAGACATAGAAGACTGTAGGGTATCAGCTACAGTTTGTTGCTGTGCTTGTGCTTCTTCCAAAGCAGCATGACGTTCTTTCTCAGCTTCAATCTGACGTAGTGTGCCAGCTAGTTGACTGTCTTGTGTTGTGTCAATTAGTTTACCGTACTCTTGTTCTACTTTAAACAACTCAGACTTAATATCACGTTCAGCACCAAAGACACCTACAAGTTTCTTTTCAAGTGTAAGCTCTTGTTTCTTGCCTTCTAGGTACTTAGCTAGTTTCTCTTGTGGAGATTCTTTAGCTCCACCGCCCGTTCCCTTAGCCTTAGGTGGCTTTTTAGGTGCATTGGCTTTTGACTCGCCCATCGCTTGATACTGTAAGGCAAGCATTGCATCAGACATACTAAGGTTAGAGAACTTAATCTTACTACGTCTGAGATCAGCGGCCTCTGCTCTCTCAAGTAAAAGAGCTAAGTCTAAGGCCGCAGTTTTCTGAGAGACCAAATCGGCAATTAAATCTTCGCCTAAACCTTCCCTCTTTAGCTCTGCTTCATACGCTTTAAGTGTCTGCTCTCTGATAAGCTGTTTTACACCAAAGTCTTCTTTACCAAAGATGATCTTTTCACCAAGCAACTCGTTTGAAGCCTTTAAAGACGCGCTTTCTTCGTTATAGAAAGTCCTAGCTTCTTGGTTCTGTTTGCGCCTATTTCTAAACGCTTCCCCCTGTAACTTTAGTCTACTTTCCTCTACTTTACGAGCCGCTTTTTGAGCAGCGACATCATTAAGAGATTCTGTTGTGGAAGCCTGAGCTAAACGTAAGGTACTTTCAAGCCTTGTAAGGTTTGCTATATCACCTTTAGATACTTCAATACCTAAAGATTTAAATAACTCCCGAAGCTCTTGGATACGGTCAGCAGCACTCGCAAAGTTCTCTTCTTTTACGGCTGACTTGATAGCAGCTTCTAAAGATCGGAAGTCTTCTAACGTGGCTTGGTCTACTGAACCTAACTCTTCACCTAGAGAACCTGCCTTGTCAAACTCCCCTTGGAGTAGTGCAAGCTCTTCTTTGTATTCTTTAAGTATGTTTGCATCAAAGAACGCACCACTTGCCTTAGAAGCCTCAAGTGCATTTATCTCTCTTTGAATCTCAGCTATGTTTTCTGCAATTACTGAGGAGTCAGTGGCCTCTAAAAGTGCTTGCCCCACTGAACCTAGCTTACCGCTAATAATGTCAAGTTTCTCTGGGGTAAAGAAATCAGCTAAGGTTTTATTAACCCTATCTTGCATTGCACTTACTTCAACGTCAGCCATAGCTTCAGCTAAGTTTAAAATTCCAGTTGTTAAAATGCCGTACTTTTCGGTTAGTCTATCTACACCCTCTGTCCCCAGAAGAATTAAACTGTCTTTTGCCCTACCTATAACAGCATTAGTTTCATCCAGCTCCTCAGAGAATGTCTTAACCTCTTCTCCAGCTTTCTTTGCCCCAGTAGCCATCTCATACAAGAACCTACCTGCGGCAGAAAAGACGGGAATACCAATACCAAGTGCAGCAGATAGATTAACGGCAGCGGTAGTCGTTAACCCAAGAGGTCCAGCAATAGAGGGGAGGATACCCGCTAATTGCGCACCTTGTTGACTAAAGGCAACGAAAGCACTTGTTCCACCTTGTACTTGAACCGCAAAGTCACCCATTTGATAACCAAGCTGTTGAATAGCCATGTTGTTGCCATTCATGCGATTCTTAGTCTGCTGCAAGACCTTGTTAGAGGATTTCTGAGCTACAGATAACCTTTGTGTAGCAGCGGTTAAAGCGTTTGTAAACTTAACCTCTTGCTGCATCTGTGCGCCAAGTTTCATTATCTTAGAGCGGGTCATCTGAGAGGTTGAGTCAAGTTGCTTTTGCGCTTGTACAATCCTGTTTATAGAAGCCATGTATTGCTTCTGATCACCAGTCCTAACAAACTCTTTAGCAACAGAACTTAAGGTTCTCTTGGTTTGATCCGCAGTCTTTATTAGTCCAGTAAGCTCTCTGTAGTCAACGCCAACTACTAATTTAATGTCATCAGCCATTTGCCACCCTCAAGTATTCTAAATCTAGTTTCCTGATAGCCTCAATTTCCCAAGGCAATATAGAAGTTTCCGTAAGTTCTTTCCAAGCCTTAATCTGCTCGTAACCTATAGGTAGGGGACCATTCATGCCCGACCCTCTGCTAGAGCTTAAACTAATAAAGGCAGACCAAACGTGGGCTAGTAGCACAGGGAAGGGTGTCGGGGGTTCCAATGCTTCTACTCTACGTCCAGTCTGCCTCTCTACTTGTTCAAGATGTTCTCGTTCTGTAGTTCCGTTCTGATCTGGCTTGTTGAGATTAAACTGGTGTTCAGCCCACTCAACTAACTCACAAATCAGACCTTCATAAAATCCAGCGAGTCAGATACCTCTTCCTCAATCTGGTTCTTGATCCAGAAAACTTCATCGTAAATGCTCTTAGCTTTAGCGACAGACAGCTTAGGCTTCTCTCCGCCGAATGTAATATCCCAAGCCTTCGTAGCTTTAGATAGAACCTCCAGCGTAGCCTCTTCAATATCAGAGTAGTCAACCTCTTGGGACTTGCTCTTCTGTGCTTTCTTTAGTCGCTTGCTAATCTGCTCATGTTGTATTTTCTTGTATTCTTTAGAGTGGGGCGCTAGGACTGTAATAGTCATTGGTGTGCCATCATCATTCTTAAGAATATCACCTGTAGTTGGGTGCTTGATCTCTACAACAATATCGTCTAATTTCGGTGTCAGGTCTTTAAGGTCCATTTGGATTTCCTTTTCGGGGGAGTTATGTCGGGTGGTTAAAGTGTGGAGACCCCGACCCGACTCAGAGCCTCCACGTACCTAGCTAGGTATTAGTTTAGGTTGGGCGTGTGATCTGGAGGTTAGTCCCCATAGTAGAATCATACAGCGCAACAAATGACATAGTAATCATACGGCTGGTTGGGCCATCGACACCAACATCCGCAGAGTTAATCTTAACTTTAGGGAAGTCAAAGATGTAAGCATTAGCACCTGTTGGATCGTCTACAGATACTCGGATTGCTGTCTCTGTTTCATTCAAGAAGCGGTTAATCAAAGAAGCATCTTCGAAGTAAGCTGTCAGAGTGCCTTCAACTTCTGCACGACCATATTCAAGGGAAGGTGCGCTATCATCACCAATGACGAAGGTAGGTGCATAAGCGTTGTTCAGTGTGAAGTCTAGCGCAGTTACGATAGCTACAGCAGAAGGGGAGCCTACAGTACCGATTGAGATGTCACCAGAGTAAGCATCGAATGGTTGCGCACCAGAGGCAGCAGTCTGTGTCTTCTCAGTACCACTGATGGTCATGTCTTTGCCAACCATGCTGAAGGTAGTTGTTACCATCTGGTTAGGGGCAAGGGAAATAGCCATGCTGGAAACAGACATACCTGTGAACAAACGAGCTTGGTCGATGTCAGCAGCGAAGTCTTCAATAGAGAAGAACTTAGGGGCTACGCCAACTTTAAGGACGTTAGTAGCGAAGGTATTAAGCATAGCTGATTCAAGCAGTGAGTCATAGTCGCCATCACGAAGGTCAACTACGATGTCGCCAGATACTTGACGGTTGCCTTGACGGTTAACCCGTGACATGCGGTCAGCTTGGATGTCACTACCAGCAAGAATGTCTTTAGTTAGGTTCAAAGAGTGAGTGCTGAATGGAAGGTTAGCGAAGCTGCCAGCAGGGGTTGTACCAAAGGTTGCTTCGGTTATGAATGATAGACTGGAACGTGATCCTTGTGAAAAGGCCATATTGTATTCTCCAATTAAGTGTTATAGATGTACCAGCCGATGTTTATTGGGACTGCGTACCAAGGGGTGTCAATACGACCTTGCTGTCTTTCAGCGTAGCGTATGCGAACGATGTATGTCTCTGCACCTACAACGATAGATAAGTCAGTAGTAGCTGCAAAGGCATTAGTTATTGTGTTGCAAGTAGTGTCCGCTAAGGAAGGGCCACTACCTTCTGGTGCGTTTACCATGACGTTAAATACGCCTTGATACAGAAGCTGCGGGTTTAGACCACGAGTAGCAGGCTGTGTTACCGTAGGAATGAATGTTGGCTTGACGAAGAGAGTGCCTGTAGTTGGGCTAAAGGCTACGTTCTCGTAAGCTATGTCTGTGCCAGAAAGAGTAGTAGAAAGGTGTGTCTCTAAGGCAGCGCGGATAGTGTTGTAGATGTCGTTAGCCATAGATACTCTCCAATTTAGCAAAGACGAAGTAACCAGAACCGTACCAATTTTCCCCGTACTCTACATCAGTTGCGTGGGGTGAACCGTTCCTGAGTTGAATGTTATCTAGGTCTTCAATGCTCTTGATACGGGATATGTCCTGCATTAGGTTTCCGTAACCTTCCTCTTGTTTACCCTCAAGGCTTTGCCCCTTTGGTAAGTTATCAGAGGATTTGCCTCTTGGGCGACCAGCACCTATAGTGTAGGAGAATGATGTGACATAAGCGCCTGTATCAACTGGGGAGTAGTCTACAGCAGTTCTAGCGATGTCTTCTAGCCTACCCTTAACGCTGTCTACTGCAAGAGCATCTAAGTGCTTTAGCTTGTTGTAGAACGAAGAGTTAACAGTGAATGTACTCTTCATGTTATTATTCCTCCACGTCACATAAGTAACATACAGGCGATCCACTAGAGAATATCGTAACAACCCTACTGATCTTTACTGTGTCGCCACTGCCTAAGATAAGGTCATCTGGCTGAGGCTCAGGGGTAAACCCTAACGAGGGAATAACGCACTTACGTGAGCCACGAATAACTTCACTTGGGTTTAGGTTGGCGTAGTCATACATGTAGCCAGTGAAGACCGTATCAGTTGTAGCAGAGCCACCAACAGACCCTGTAGCAGGATTGTATGTACCGTCAGTTGTAACCTGACGTAGGGTAAGAGATTCACCAAAGTCACGTACTAAGTTAAGGAGATCATAGGAACGAAACGACATGACTTACTCCTTATTCGTATTCTGGTGTTTGATAGCTCGGAGGGTTCTTGAAACGATCTCTACGGAAGGAACCTTCGATACGGTTAGTGTCTGCTCTAACAGCCTCTATGCCGCTCTTAGTGATGCCTCCAGCCAGTACACCCACCGAAGCACCAGAAGTCTTTCCTTGGTACTCTAGGCTGTCTGCCAGTGTCCTATACTGAGAAGCTAAGTCTGAGTAATCCGCTTTAAGGGAACCGCTTAGTTCTGTATTAACCTTACGAGAGTACTTAGATGCGATAGCACGAGCAACCCAAGCTCCAGCGTAGTACACGTTATTACCATTCTCAGTCAGGGCGAAGGTAATCTCTTCGTTATCCTTTTGAGGGTCTAGGGTGTCAGTGTCACCAACTAAGAGGCGTACTGTGTTGAGACGACCAGAAGCCGTAGTGGTATTTAAGTCTGTGGGATCATAAGACCAACTCATAGTCGTCTCCGTTGTTGTTAACCGATAATTTTATCTCTAATAGCGTGGAAGTCTTGTGTCACCCAGTGGTTTGCATTAAGGAAGCGACGAATAAGACCACGTTGCTTATCATCAATCTTAGACTTCTTACACTTCTTAGCTTCAAACTCTGCATTACTTGATGTACGAGACTTAACTTCCGCATTAAGAAGATTAACTAAAGTCTCTAGTTCTTTTCCAGCTAGTTCAGACAGTCGATCTCCAACTTTATTCTGAACCTCTAGTTCTGTGTTATGATAAAGATAACCAGTGGCGTAAAGTATAGCAACCTTATCTTGCTGCATACCTCGCTCTAACCAGTTAAAGTGATCTCCACGTTTCCAATTCTTATTGTCAGCCAACAAAGGTAGCTTAACGAATACAGGCCAATCGACCTGCCAACCCAAGTATGTGGGGTGCATAGGACTCTCCATTATATGAATATTGTTATGTTCTTTTATAGTTGGGTGGAACCCCAAGACTAAGCTCAGGGTTCCCCTTTAGTTTAAGTAGCTTAAGCTACAACAGCGGAGAAGAAGTAACCCAAGTCAGCACCGACGACTTTCATGTCGTATGCCATTTTAACTTGGATATGCTCTGCAACTTGCTGGCGCTTCAAAGCATCGTCAGAGAATGACTCTACTGTGATGCCCAAGTTGTTTACGTTTGGAATGTTGTTCCAAGCGAATGTCAAGCCAGCCGCTGGTGTCATAAGACCAGATGCGCGTGGTGTGTGTACCAACAGTGCGTTCTTACCACCGATGAAGGCGTTAGATTCTGCTAGACCTTCGACAGCACCGTTCTTGACAGCTTCCATGACGAAGAAGTTCTCTACGCCAAAGATTTCAGCCAACTTACCGTCTGTGATCAATGCAGGGTTGTTGATGGTAGAACCACCGTTCAAACGTGCAAGGATGTCAGGGTGGTTAACCAAGATGTCACGAACTTCTTTACCAACAACCATTGTGTTTGGCTTGAAGCCACCAGATGTCAACTGCATGGTACGGCTACCATTAGTTACGTCTGAGATTGGTGTTGAGTTTGTGTAGTCAGACCACAAGTTTCCTGGAGTTACGTCTGTAGTCCATACACCTGCGTTGAAGAATGTAGAAGCGAACTGCTCCTCACGCTCAATCAAGACACGGTTGATAAGTGTCTGTGCGCCTGCTGCACGGATTTCCAACATAGCATCTTCGTTAGCGATAGTCTGCTCATCGAAGTCCATGCCAATGCCGTAAACGTCAGCGTAGTAAGCAGAGTTAGACACTGCCATACCGATGCGGTTAACTTCTGTACGTGGCGCTAGTTTCTTAACGTCACCAGAGCGGTTCATGTTCGCACGGTCATAGATGTAATACTTGTCAGACTGACGCTGTACACCAACAACTGGGAATACTTTATCAGCAACAAAGTTTGTTTGCTCTTGTACATACGCCAGTGTCAAGTTTGACAACGGTTGGTCGATATGTACTGCGGATGGGGTCAATAGTGGCATTATAATTTCCTTTAAATGCTAGATTAGGCTGCTACGTTGCCGCCTTGGATCATTTCGATTTCGATGATTTGACCATCTACACCAGCTTCACGGGCATAACCAAGTACAACATCACCAGTGGCTGCAAGCAAAGCAGTGCCATCAGCACCAGTTTGTACTTGGGCACCAGCAGCAATCGTGCCACCAGCTTCTACCATTACTGAACCTGAGACACATACGGTCACAGCGTTACCAGCGGCTGCGCCAACAAGGCATACGCCCATAGCGTTTTCACCAGCAGAGTCGGCAAGATCAACTTGGCCATCAGCTTCTAGAGTTACGAATTTGAATTGTGCTGCGGATAGGTCTTCCCCAGCGATGAAGGTGCGGTTGTCGCGTGATTGCATAACAGCCATGATTATTCCCCTTTGTAGGATTTATTGATGAGTGTCTTGCCTTCGTCGGTCTTAGCTACAGCAGCATAGGCCTTGGCAAATTCACTCTTTTTCAGTTGGTTGTCGTCCATGTAGGACTTTACGAGAGCATCCAGTTTGTCAGCAGAATTAGCGAACTCGCCGTCTACGTCAGACTTACCAAATTCTTGCATGGAGGCTTCAAAAGCTGCATCAGCGGCCTTAAGAGCTTCCATAATTGCTTCATCCTCGGAGAACTTAGCTACGAGGGATTTAGCTACATCAGTTGCAAAGTGTGGGAGAGTATCACCAGCACGTTTAGTCAACTCAATGTCAGCCTTTTCGATTTCATGTTCACGCTTGGCTACATCAGCAGCTTCAAGTGCTTTAAGAACTGGGGCTGGGATGTCAGACTTAACTACCATCTCGCCTTCGACTTCCATCATCTCTACTTCAGCTTTCTTTTCGATAGCGTCAGCTTTGATAACGTAGCCAGCTTCGATAAGACCCTTACGTAGTGTCTCATTCTCAGCTTTAAGTGCAGCAACTTCAGCTTCTAGTGGGCTGACTTCTTCAGCTACTTCTTCAGCAGCCTTGTCAACTTCAGCTTCTTCAGCCACTTCTTCAGACTTTTCCATGTCCATGTCGAGAGCCTTCATAGCTTCTCCACGACCACATCCTTTGTCATCCATGTACGCCTTTACTTTGGCTTCCATTTCATCTGTCATTTTAATAAGTTCCTCTTCGGAAGTGTCACGCTTAAAGAGGGATACCATTGCCTGAGCATTGGCTGGGCGATCCACAAGGGAAAGCTCTGTAAGCTGTAACTTTTTTAAGAGATTGGGCAAGTTATATCTCCTCTTTGATAGCTTTTCCACCAATGGAAAATGCTGCTAATTCACCAGACTTGACCATAGCCCAGACATCATCATCGAATACTTTGTAAGCGACAACCCATCCTTCACGGTCAGACTGGATACCTAGAGAATCACCAATTTCTTTAGTGATTGGGAGGGAGTGAACTACTGTCCCTACTTGCTCCCCAACGTGCATAGCCTTGCCGACCCGCACATGCTCCATAAATTCATTCACTGCTTTAACTAGAGTGTCAGCTTCGATCATGTCATCTTGACGATCTACTACTGGCTCACCCTTTTCAGTGATAACCGATGCCCAACCGTAAACCATACGCTGTTCGTCATCAGTCTTAAGTATTTTACCTTCAATGTTCTTTGTCATACTCTTACCTATTATCTCTGCTACGATAGCCCTGAGAGCCTCTAAGCGGTCCACTGGAGAGGCTTCTTCCATCTCTGGTGTGTAGCCCCCCATAAAGGCCATATAAGCCTCGTGTGAGGCTGCTGGCATATAGACTGCTTGACCCTCATAATCATAGACGTGAGTTACACCATCAAGACCTAGCTCCATAGAGCGAACTCTAGCTTCAGCCTGAGTAGTAAATACGTCTGTTGCGTACTGCCCTTTAAGGATACTTATCATAGCCACACACGCTTAGGTGCATCAGGTGTAACACCGTGTGATACATCAAGAGCCTCGACAGCATCACGCATAGTCTCGCTAGATATGCGGATGTTTACATGCCAACCGTCTAATGCTTCCATCTCAGGATACTCCATACCATCGTCATTCGTGATGGTAACGCCTGTAGGCTCATGTAAGACCCCCACAACGTCGATAGCGTAATCTGCTGTACTACTGACCAAGTAAGGCTCACCCTCTATCTGAAGGCTCTCCTCGCCAGTCTCAGGGTCTACAATGGTGCTGTAGTCCTGTTCATAGAAATCAGATAGGACTGTAGGCATGTCAGCCTCAGCATCTAGCTTGAGGTAGAAGTCGTTCTTCGGAGCTACTACACCATCTTCAAGGATTAGTTCGTCGGTCATGTTGTTAGCTCCTGTAGCTGTGTATCAGTTAGTCGGCGTGGGTAGTACTGGATGGACTTGATGTGGCCGTTTAACATGTTGCTTTGTGCGTTTGTTGGGTAATAATAGCCAAGCGCCAACTTAGATAACCCAGACGGAATGGTTACTGATGTATCAGTGACTGCTGTTGCGCCATTAAGAGAAGCGGCGAAGTTGTTGTCGCTAAATCCAACAGCAAACTTAACAAGTTCAGAAGGTGCGCCCCTACTGCCAGCAACTACATTTACTTCTGAGACGCCTGAGCTGACAACAGCGCCACGGTGACCACCGTTAAAGGTGTGGTGAATTATTCGGTTTGTAGGACTGCCATCACTTAAAACGAAAGCACCATAAAAGTCACTACTAGGTTTATTACTCTTGAACTCCACAGCGACACTACCCTGATCGTTGTTATAACCAAAGGCACTCGTTGGGATTTCGGCTAGGTCTCTAGCACGAGTAGCTGTGGCACCTGTTGTCGGGATGTACGACGTAGGGAAAGCGCCAGATTCTAGTTGTGCGCCCCAAACATAAATAAACTTACCCGGAGTTAAACTTGAAGCACCCCAAGGGCTGGAGTTTGTATAAGTATTGTCACTTGCCCCAGCACTGAAGAAAGAAATACCGTTTGTCGTGTTGGCAAGAACACACCTAAACCAGCCATTTCCTACAGACTCTATTGAAGCATCGCACTGTCGTGAATGTACAACAGTGCCATTTTCCAAGTCAAACACTCCGTAAGGCGAGGTACCACCTACGATACCTTCAATCCAACCATAAACCCCAGATGAACCTGCCTTCATAAAGCAGGTCAAGGACATACCTGTACCTTGGGGGTTTGAATCGTAAAGACCAGTAGCACCAGCACCCACTACCCCTGTCAGCTTAGAGGCAGTTGAAGTGCCGTCTGGCGCAACATAGGATGTGTCTACTGTTGATGCGGCTTTAGACCAAGCCGAGTTTGAGAAGTCACCACTGTGAACCTGCAAGTTAGTCCTAGCTTCCTCAATCAGTAAACCTTTGACTGCACCAGTAGCATCGTACTCAATGCGAGGTACGTTGTTTGCAGCAGTCTGAAGTAAACCATTGCTACCAAGGAATGTAGCTGAGGATGCGCGGGAGAGCGTAATGAGATCAGTTGCACTGTCGTATTGTTTAGTACCCATGATTACTCACTCCAATCTAGTACGATAAAGCTGTTCTCACTGCCATCGAAGGTCAGGCTCAGAGATGGTTCAGTTGATGGTAGAGTTGCTTCCGTAATACCTACGTCTGTGATGTCATCAGACCACATACGGAACTGTCCGATTGTACCCATGAAGACGTTACCAAGGTCTAAGTCAGTAGAGGACAGGTCAGGGAGAATCGTAGGTGTTGTGTTGGCTGTCAGGAGTGTACCCTCGTGCGCACCGTTGATGAACGTAGAGCCATGACGTGATGCAATGTTGAAGGGTACGTTAGTGTCAGGGGTGTAAACATTGTTTGCGCCAGCAGCTTGGTCTAGGCCAGAAGTTGATTGTCTTTGGCTAAAGACAGGTTGCCCTGTTCTACTTCCGATTGTCTGCATGTTAGTGCTAATGTAGT
>Ga0206130_10008083_pt1 | contig 11421 bp, 7 predicted proteins | sample Helgoland_Spring_9_FD_148637 | JGI IMG/M metagenome (GOLD analysis project Ga0206130, IMG submission 148637) | Pelagic subsurface seawater microbial communities from Kabeltonne, Helgoland, North Sea - Helgoland_Spring_Bloom_20160512_1 | ecosystem: Environmental > Aquatic > Marine > Epipelagic ...
GACTTTGTCTGGGTCTTCAATCTCTAATGCAGCCTGTTCAACCAACTTGGTGAGGTTTTTATACAGTTTGGCTGATCTTACATTCCGGCTTTGAGTAATCTCTGCATTAAAGGCAGGAGCAGGGTTGAGATGATCTATTCTCACCGCCTCCAACTCAAAACTGTCAATGCCCTTATCCCGTAGATACGACATATCTCCGTCAGGAGACCGTAGACATTCCACCAGATCAAACCCAAGCTGGCTCTGACCACCCAGTCTGACATGGCGAATGACATCATCTACTGACACAGACGGCATATTGCTGACTGCCGATGACAGAAAGGCTTCATCAATAATCACCAAGTCAGGCGTGATCTGTCGTTCATATTCATTGCGGGTAAGGAACAGTGACGCATGGGTGTAGATGCGAATTGTATTCTCATGACCAATACCATCTGTGTTGATCCTGAACTGATCCAGATACTGGCATTCAGCAAAGAAACCGCATTGTTCACCCGAGGCTCTGCTCAGACAGGCATTGCCGTAAATACTATGACCGTTTGCCTCCAAGTCCCTGACGTAATCAGCCCGGTGGCACATTATTGGATGAGCATAAGATCGGCTGTTCTCGTCCCATTTGCCACCTGTACGAGGATAGACATGCACTACTCTGGCATTGATACCGTCCAGACCTTGTGCCCATTCATCAGCCAAGTCATGGCGTGGTACATAGACCTCAATATTCTGACCGTGCTTTGATGCTAGATATTGTTTGAGATACTCTATGGCCTTTGTGGTCTTGCCTGTCCCCATGGTAATCCGAACGGCCAATCTTGGAGACTTACTATCGGCAAGATCACAGAAGAAACCCGTAAGGCAATCGTTCAGCAATGCCTCTGCTTCTTCTACGGATCGGAATGCAGGGCGTTCTACCTTTCCTGCCCCAGCAACCAGTGTGGTTCTCTCTGATCGGGATACAAAACTGTATAAGCCGATCTCATGCTCTGCCAATCTTGCTCTGGCTTTGCTCCGTGCATCTGCGATAGTCCACGATCCACGTTCATTGACAATGGAGATATCCGCTTCTTCACAAAACTTAATCCAGAGTGCCTCGGTTAGGCCATCCTCTGATGGAGCCTGAACAGCCGTGACCATGTCCCGCATCACTTCATTGGAGAGCAGAAACATTAACTGTTCCCGACCATCTATCACCAGACCTGTGTTAGGATCACGAATAACTTCAACCGGATCAAGGGAGCCTGATTTACTGCTACTGCGGGGCATACTTCTCGGCCTGAAACTTATCGCTCTGCTTTCAAGATCATCAGGGACCGTAACAGTCGCAGTCTGATGACTGGCTTCAAACATTCCAGACCGATTGGGATAAGGATCAACTGCCCCACCTATAAAGCGAGGATTGGCAGTCAGATGAATTTGTATTGGGTTGAACAGACGTAAATCTACAGGACAACCAGACAGCCAGGCCTTCATCTCAGCATCAGAGCAGGGCCTTTCCAGCCAGTACCAAAGATGCACTCTGATGCCCTGCTTAATGCCCATACTGGAGGAAAAGTGATACCAGCAGTCAACATGTTGAAACTCTGGCGGAAGTTGGCAAGAGGCATATTCCAGCATAGCCTCATGATCATGCAAATCGCCATCCCACGGCAGACTATCAATATCAATCATGCACCAGTGGCGGGATGTTGTGGAGAAGTTCTGGGATTGCCTAGCGACAGGATCATTCTCTGGCAGTAAAGGTAGGCCACGAATAACCGCTTTGGTTGGTTCGTCTTCTAATCCACCAATGACTGAAGCCAGACTTTGCAGATCATGAACAGGCTGATGGGAGACCAGAAACTCTAAACCGGGGCTGAATTTTAAGAACCGATAATCTACGCCACGAAAGATTTTGGCAATCTGTATTCCTGTGGCCGAGCAAATAATCGTTACTGTGTAGTTCAACTTGCTATCCTACGGCTGGCTTATGGTAACATGGCTGCTTTGCATTTAAAATGCCATTGGTTATTGTCATCAGCATAGGTTATTAAAACACCATAAAATCAAACAGTCAGGGTTTGTAAACATTGTCTAATTTAACTCAGCAATCACAGCCTCCTCAGGTAGCAGTAGATCAAATTATTGGTCTGTATAATCAAGATAAGTTGGAACAAACGGTTTCGCTTGCTGAAAACCTTGCCAAGCAATACCCAAACGCACTGATACTCTATGATATTCTTGGCGCAGCCTATATGGGCCTCAAAAATGCAGATAAAACCATAGCAAGTTATCAAAAGGCACTGAAGCTTAACCCCAATCACACTGATGCTTATAACAACATCGGTATGGCACTCTACGATCAGGGCAGGTTTGATGAGGCAGTAAGGAATTACCAGAAAGCAGTGAGGCTTGAACCCAGCTTTGCAGATGCACTCTACAATTTAGGTAACGCACTGAAACAGACAGGTGATCTGAGACAAGCAATTGAGAGTTACAAAGCATCTCTTACGATTAATCCCAATGACGCTGAGGTATTATTGAACTACGGCACTGCTTTGAAAAGTTATGGTGACTTTGACAAAGCCATAGAGGCATATGTCGTTACCCTCAAGATTGATCCTAATTCCGTTGCTGCCCAAACAAATATGGATAATGTAATTGAGGAGAAAGCCCAGATAGACAAACTCGTTGCTGACTATGCAAGAATTACCAAATTGGAGATTGAGTCTGCTGAGATTGTCAGTTTTACTGGCACGCTACTTAAGGCCAGAGGATACCCAGAAGCAGCAATGGAAAGCTACAATCAAGCCTTAAAGATCAAGCCTGACTATGCTGATGCTTATTACAATATGGGGGTTGTCCTGAAGGATAAGGGTGATCTAAACGCTGCTATAGACAGTTACAAACAGGCTATCAAGATCAAGCCCGACTATGTTGATGCTTATTACAATATGGGTAATGCCCTGCAGGTTAAGGGTGATCTAGACGCAGCAATAGACAGTTACAAACAGGCACTCAAGATCAAGCCTGACTATGCTGATGCTTATTACAATATGGGAGTTGTCCTGAATGATAAGGGTGAGTTAGACGCAGCGATAGACAGTTACAAACAGGCCATCAAGATAAAGCCTGACTATGCTGAGGCCTATAGCAATATGGGTAAGGTTCAACAGAACAGAGGTTATACTGACCCTGCGCTGAGTTCCTATAATGCTGCGCATAAAATTTTTACCTCTGAATTTCTAGAAACTTCAAATCGAAACATAGTTGCGCTTTTAACATTTGGTCGGTCGGGTTCGATGTTTCTTCACTCATTGTTTGATGGACATCCTGAAATAGCAACTATACCCGGATTTCCCTTCATGTATTTTTTTAATGAAAAGTCATGGCAGTTGCTTAAGCCCAACTTCATTAATCCTGCGTGGCGCCAAAATTTAGTAAACAGCGCAGTGGATTTACTTGGGCATTTTATGCTTAAGGATGATAATACTGTCTTTGATAAAACTAGTGTAAATCAATCACTGGAGGCAACCTTAGGGCTTTTCAACATGGGAGAGCGTCAAGACCAGTTTTTAAAAGTAGATCAAAATACGTTCCAAAATATTTTTTTAGAATTACTCAAAAAAGAAAAGAAAATTGACAGATTTTTATGTTTTTCTCTAATACACGAAGCTTTCAATATCACCTGCAAAAGCAGTACCGATCAAAAGATGGTCAAAGCATCTACTATATTTCACCACATGCACATTGCTGAGCCTGCAGAAATGATCCCATTTTTAGCCGGTTACCCAAATTGTAAGCAAATTTACATCGTTCGTGAACCTGTTATGAGTTTGGAGTCTTGGATGTTAGTTACTATCCACAGAGGAAAAGGTTTAGACAACTTGGAGCGATTGGCATGGAATTTTGACTGCATGCTCGGAGCCCTTACTACCCCATTCAACAGAGCAGACTCCTGGGGAATTCGGTTAGAGGACCTCAAACTAAAGCCAGAGCGTACCATGTCAAAATTAATTGAGGTATTAGGCATTTCAGATCACCATTCTTTGTCCAAATCAGAATTTGGAGGTTTAAAATACTGGGGACCAGATTCTCCATTAACTGGTAAAATTAGTGGTTTTGACAAATCTGCAATTCAACTGAAAAGAGGCCGCCTTTTTGGGGCTCGTGACATAATTATTTTTAAAACGTTATTTTGGCCTTTTTCAAACTTATTCGATTACCCTTGCGTCAGTAAAAGCGAGTTCAAGAATAATCTTGAGATTATTAGACCTTGGTTAGATGAACCTCTTGAATTTGAGATAAATTTATATGATCCAGAAAAAAATGGGCAAGTTCTAATAGAGAAAATAAGTAGCTCCAAAATTCTACATAGATCTTTGATCACTGCTTGGAATTTATTGATGAATGACAGAACTTACAAAGGAATGATGCGGCCAATAAAAATAGAATAAGAGGTGTTAAATGTTTTCTTCATTGAATATTAAGTAATATTGATGACATTTATGACCGGCGCAGGTCGAGATTTAAGGAAGTAAATGACTGGTCAAGTAATATGGATCACAGGTTTGTCGGGCGCAGGGAAAACAACTGTTGCAAAGGAGTTATCTCGACGAATTCAGGAACGGGGCTTGCAACCAGTACTGTTAGATGGAGATATCTTGCGTGATCTGTTGAGGAGCCCCAAAAAAATTAATGAAACTTACAGTCGCCACGAAAGAATTATATACTCTAAAAAATACGCCCTTCTTTGTAAGAACCTATCCTCTCAAGGTTTTACAGTTATTATTGCCACTATTTCGATGTATAAAGAAATATACGTTTGGAACAGGGCAAATCTACCTAAATACTTCGAGGTTTACCTTAACGTGCCTTTATCAGAATTACGGCGCCGCGACCCAAAAAGTATTTATAAAAATTTCGATTTTGGCGCCATCCAAAATGTTGCAGGCTTAGACTTGAAAGTCGATCAACCCAGGTTGGCACATCTAAAAATAGATTTCACACTACGACAGACCCCGGAAGAAATCGCAGAGATCATACTTGAAAAACTATCTAAGGAGAACCAAAAATGAAGACAGTTTGGGATTATACCGATCTTGCAAAGGCTTACTTTAAGCGACCAAATTACTCAGGTGCAGCAATCGATGCAATGCTGAAAATTTGTGACATGAAAGAAGGTAAGTATGTTTGTGACATTGGAGCTGGGGTCGCACATTTAAGTTTAGAATTAGCAGCAAGAGATTTAGCGGTAATCGCTATTGAACCTAACGATGCAATGAGAGTGCTGGGCGAACAACGCACAAAAAATCTATCTAACATAGAATGGTACGAGGGTGTTGGTGAGGATACTAGACAGCCTTCTCATAAGTTTGATCTAGTAACTTTCGGAAGTTCGTTCAACGTTTGTGACGCGCAATTGGCCATTAAAGAAACGGCACGCGTTTTAAAGCCTAATGGTTGGTTTTCCTGCATGTTCAATAATCGTCAGTTAGATGACCCTATCCAATCTGAAATTGAACATATAATCAAAGCAAGAATTCGGAACTATAGCTATGGTACTAGAAGAGATGATCAATCAAAAATAATAGAAAGTAGCGGAATGTTTAATTCGGCTATACACATCAGTTCTTCAATAATCCATACGCAAGAAATTGAGGCCTGTGTTGAAGCTTGGAAATCACATGCGACTTTGGCACGACAAGCTGGTACAGCTTTTGAAGAGATTGTGAATGACATACAGGCTTATTTGAATGGGTTGTCAGTCAAGGAAATTCAAATTCCATATCAAACAAATGTTTGGTTGGCACAAATAAAATGATTGAGTTCAGCACTAAGGGCAGGACTTTGGAAATGCTCAGGCATCGGCTGACCTGCGCAGAAATTCTTCCTTTATTTATTTGTACAGTCGGTGACTGGAGTTTTAGAAAAAGTTGGGTGCTTCAAGAAATACCCGGCCGGCTAGGCGCCGGCCCTTGGATTGTAAGGTCTAGTTCTAGTTCGGAAGACAGCTTAGATGCTTCTAACGCAGGTGCATTTGTTTCAGTTTTAAATGTTGGTAGCGGACAGATAGAGGGAGCTGTAAATAAAGTGATTGCAAGCTACCGCTCTGCAAGTCAAACTGAAGAAATACTAATTCAGCCAATGCTTACAGATGTGGAGATGGCTGGTGTAGCCTTTTCTCACGACCCGAATACTGGATCTCCTGACAGAATAATAAACTGGTCGCAAGGCGGTGACACCCAGGCGGTAACAGGCGGTCTCGATGGTAAAGTATGGCAGATAGCTGGCGGTTCGAGAATCTCTAAAAAAAACCGACTTGAGCCCGTTGTTACATTGCTTGAAGAACTTCTCTCCATTTTCAGTGAAGTGCCCATCGATTGTGAATTTGCAATAACTAACAAAAAAGAAATTAGAATTTTATGGCTTTTGCAAGCTCGGCCTTTAATTTTAAAATCAAGTCCAAAACCTGTCGAAAAGCATCTCGACCAGCTAAATAGTATAAGGCATAAAATACTTTCTAATATGAAACAGGTCCCTTTTCTGGTAGGTGAGCGAACCGTTTATGGCATCATGCCAGACTGGAATCCTGCTGAAATCATAGGGGTAAGGCCCCGACCTCTAGCAATGTCGCTATACAGAGATGTTATTACAGACTCGATTTGGGCTTTTCAGAGACACAATTATGGCTACCGAAATTTACGTAGCTTTCCCATAATGATTGATTTTTTAGGCTTACCTTATATTGATGTTCGAGTTTCGTTTAATTCCTTTATTCCGTCTGATTTAGATGACAATTTAGCAGGACGGTTGGTAGACTATTATCTTAAAAAATTAGCAGTCTTACCAAGACTACACGATAAAATAGAGTTTGAAATCGTTTTTTCATGCTACACTTTTGATCTGCAGCATAGTTTAAGCCAGTTGGAACCTTTTGGTTTTTCGAAAAATGATCAAAACCGCTTAGCTGAAAGTCTTCTTACTTTGACTAATTCGATACTACACCCAACAGAAGGCTTATGGCGTCAAGACGAAAAAAAGTTGCGAAATTTGAACACTAGGCTGCAAGTTTTACAATCCTCAAGCTTGGGTTCGATAGAAAAAATTTACTGGCTTTTGGAAGATTGTAAACGTTACGGGACTCTCCCGTTTGCTGGGCTTGCTCGAGCCGCTTTCGTCGCGGTGCAAATGCTCAAATCTCTTGTCAACTTGAATGTTCTTTCTGCAGCTAATTATAGAGATTTTATGGAGAGTATTTCTACGGTCAGTAGTGAGATGACATTTGAACAAAAAAAACTGACAAAGAGCAATTTTTTAAAAAAATACGGCCATCTTAGACCTGGTACTTATGATATTTTATCTCCACGTTATGATTCAAAACCTGAACTTTATTTTGACTGGGAGCTGCCATTAGACAAAAAATTTAAACAGAAAAAATTGTTTTTCTTGTCAAAATCTCAAAGAAAAATGATTGACCAGTTGCTTGTTTCAAACGGAATTCAAACAAATGCAGATAATTTACTTGTGTTTATACGCAGCGCGATTGAGTTGCGAGAGAAGTCAAAATTTGCTTTTACTCGCAACCTATCCGAAGCCATGTCTTTGATTGAAAGCGTCGGTGCTCGCGCCGGCCTGACGACTGAAAGCTTATCCTATTGCGATGTGAGCGCTTTCCGCGAGTTATACGTTTCAACAGTGGACCATGAAGAAACTCTTAATCACAGCATAGCTAAAGGTAGGGCTCGGTACGAAAACACTTTGAGTTTGTCATTGCCACCATTAATCACAAAGCCAGAGGACGTCTTATCATTTGAATGGCCTATGACTGATCCAAATTATATCACCCAAAAAAAAGTCATAGCTCCAGTCGCCACACATGTGACGAAGGATGAAATTTCTCACAAAATCGTATGCATTCCAAATGCAGACCCAGGTTTTGACTGGATATTTTCATATCCGATCTCAGGATTTATCACAGCTTGGGGTGGAGCAAATTCGCACATGGCAATTCGAGCAGGCGAGCAGCAAATTCCTGCTGTAATTGGAGCTGGGGAGGTATTATTCCGTCATTGGTCATCATCAAAGCGACTTATGTTAGATTGCGCCTTACGACGTGTTGAGATCATTCAATGAAAGTAGTTGCAGTTAGCCAACGCGTCGATGTATTTGCAGACCGGCAAGAGCGACGAGATGCGCTGGACCAGGACATTATTAATTTTTTACTGGCGTCTGGCTTTATAGCCATTCCAGTTCCAAATATTCTTAAGACAGCACAAAATAGTGGTGTGCCCGGATGCTATTTAGGGGCTTTTATGGATAAGATTATGCCAAGTGCTTTATTGATTTCTGGTGGAAATAATATTGGGGAAATTCCTGAAAGAGATGAAACTGAATTTTGGATGCTTGAGTATGCCGAACAGAAAAAGTTACCAATGCTTGGTATTTGTAGAGGAATGCAAATAATGGCGCTTAGAGCGGGTGCAAGTTTGGCACCAATAACCGGGCATAGGCGTACTCGTCATAAAATTAATGGAGAAATTTGTCGTAGTGTAAACAGTTATCATAACATTGCTTTGTCAACTTGCCCTAAAAATTTCAAGGTAATCTCTAAAAGCGAAGATAACTCCATTGAAGCTATTCGGCATAACAATCTACCATGGGAGGGTTGGATGTGGCATCCTGAGAGAGAGGAGAATTTTTTAATATCTGACGTGGAAAGGATAAAGTCGCTTTTTGGTAGCTAATTCTTTGGTCATATTAATCCGCGTACCATTTTTTACACAAAAAATGGGTTAGTAAGCGAATTTGGCAAAATTGAGGTTTAAAAAATTATGAAAGCAATTATCTTAGCGGCTGGGCGCGGAAGCAGAATGAAACACCTCACAGATGAAAGACCGAAGTGCTTAGTTTACTTGCGAGGAAAGCCACTTATAGAATGGCAACTGGAAGCTATTCGGACAGCAGGAATAACAGAAATCGCGATTGTTACGGGCTACCGAAATGAACTTCTTTCTTCGTACAATCTTGTGGAATTTCATAATTCACATTGGTCCAAAACCAATATGGTAAGTTCCTTGGAATGTGCTGAAAAATGGCTACAAGCGGAGCCCTGTGTGATCAGTTATTCAGATATTTTTTATGAATCTTCTGCTGTAAGTTCACTAATGAATTGTCCTGCATCGCTTGCAGTCACTTATGATCCAAACTGGCTTAACCTTTGGAAGAAACGGTTTGCCGACCCGCTACTTGATGCAGAAACTTTCTTAATAAATTCTGCCAATGAAGTTTTAGAGATAGGAAAAAAACCCCGTACTGTAGAAGAAGTCCAAGGACAGTATATGGGCTTGCTTCGGATGACACCGGAAAGCTGGAAACATATTGCCAGTATTCACGCTAGGCTTCCTAAACACATCCGTGACAAAATGCACATGACAGGTACTTTGCAAAAGGTAATCGAGCACGCGAGATTTCCAGTCTTGGGCGTGCCATATCAGAGTGAATGGGGCGAATTTGATACTGAGAGTGATTTAAAGACTTTTGACACGAATTAGGTATAACCAAGCCTACTCTTCTCATTACCAGCCTTAGTCAGAACCAGTGCCATCATAGCCATCTTTAAGGCCGGTAACAAACGCAAGATCACCCACAGCCACTTATTCCTACCCAAAGAATACTCCGGTGATCCTTACGCCACAGTCTTCACCCCATACACCGAAGCAGAAGTACTATCATTCCTTGAGACAGGCTGGGGGATAGGCAATGTGGAAGACCTGCAGTTATCATTCTTGTACAGGCCAGAGGATCAGCAATAGGTTTTTCGGGTTAATCAGACCGTTAATGTGACAGGTTCCTATATATCTCTATAGCACTTTGTCACAATAAGGATCATCATAACGGTCAGCTAACCCGAAACTAACGTAGAACTGGTTTACATACTCACAGCCCTGATCACTGGCATAGGCCATGTATATATAACGTAGACACCCCCTGTGGCCCATGCCGTAGCCCCTTGATCCCACATTAATAATATTCTGAGGTAACAGGCATGAAGGCTGGGTCCTGTGGTTGTAACATCAGGATCGGCTATAGGCATACATCCAGCCGCCACCCACTACTACTACACAAAACCGTCAATACAGGCTTATACAGGCTGCTACAGCCACTTGACGAACCTACAGCACCAATCTTAGGTCAGGCTTATGTACGCTATCCCAGTGTAGCCCTTGGCACATGCCCCCAGTCTATTATTACTGACCAGATTACTGACCAGAATACTCCTTATTGTGGTGAACTGGCCTATGCTGTATGTAATGATATCAGAGTGTTAGCAGTAATTCGGTGCTTGTACAGGGAACCTAACTCTTCTCGGCCGCACCAACATCAACCAGACTATGGCAGTCTTCTGATAGATAACCCACTGATAACATTCTCATAACTAACCTTACCCCAGTATTGGGATGGAGAGAGTGTTGACCAGATTACTTTCCTTCCATCCTTTTTATCCATTTATAGCAGACCTCTAAGCCATACCCTGAACCATAGCCCTGCCCTACGCCTCCTGTCGCCCAACCACCTATTTGATCAACAATATCTGCAGGACATTCCACCGCTCTAAGCCTATCCCTCATTGAGTGCCTGAAACTGTGCATAGTACATCCATCAGGAACATGGGGATGAAGCCATTTATTCAAGGCCGCACTGGCTGAGTTGGCGTTTGTGGTGGTCGTCTTATTATATCTAGGGAACGCATAGACGCTGTCTGGGTAGGCGTTCAGCAGCCTCTGAGCAGCCCACAGAGACATTCCCACAAGCGGTACATCACGTTCACTACCAGATGTCTTCAGTTTCCTCCAAGCATGTGGCTGTAGCCTTATAAACGGTATGCCTTCGTCTAGGATTATATCGGTCTTCAGAAGCCCAGCAACCTCAGCCAAGCGCATCCCTGTGTCAGATACTAAGGCAACCAGCCATCTTAAATCATCGTCTAGAAATAAGCATTGCTGCTGTACTTTGCGAATATCCTCAATCGAGATTGGAAGACGCTTACTCACACCAGCTAGACGATCGTGGTACATGCCCACAAACGGGTTCTTCAAATCCAGCGCATACTCAGAGATAGCGAAGTTCATCACCGCTCTTATGGAACTGATGACACGACTGACACTGGAGCCAGCCATGCCTTTAGCAATCAGATAATCCCTATACTTCAGGGCATCTGCACGGGTGTAGTCTGCCAAGTCCTTAGCCCCACAAGCCTCAACTAGATAGGCACACGCCCTCTGAGCGGCGGCATGGAAGGTCTTGCCCTTGTTAGCACCCTTGCGAGTAAGGTATGTCTCCATGGCATCAGCCAACGTAATATGTGCCTTAGAAACGGTAGACACACCGGGCTGAGTTTTCCGAGAATAAGACTTAAACGACTGTCTTAACAGATTACGCCCG
>Ga0206130_10008089_pt1 | contig 11415 bp, 10 predicted proteins | sample Helgoland_Spring_9_FD_148637 | JGI IMG/M metagenome (GOLD analysis project Ga0206130, IMG submission 148637) | Pelagic subsurface seawater microbial communities from Kabeltonne, Helgoland, North Sea - Helgoland_Spring_Bloom_20160512_1 | ecosystem: Environmental > Aquatic > Marine > Epipelagic ...
TGGCCGACAGGTTGTCCCCACCAATCTGGATTAGAACGATTTCTACATCCGGATGTCTTCTGCGCATTTGTGCAATAGCGGTTAGATTATCGACGCATCCTCGCGGATAGCGGTATGCGGGCATCCGCCCGGTTCTGCGCCAATTACGCGATCTTGGGGTAGGATTTCATTCGCATCAAGGTGTCTGCGTCTTTTTACGTGTAGATGTCATTGGTGACGACACCGATAGAGGTTTTGGTTGTAAAATTTTAGCCAGCGCTGCTGTCAAAATTGTTTTTCCTGCTCTGACGGGACCGCCGATACCGATGCGAAGAGGGCCGTTTTTTATACCATGATCTGTCTCCTTATGTGCAAAAGACAGGTGAATATTGGGTTTCGTGGCGCATGGATGTAATGTCGAATACCGAGGTATTGTTGTGTAGGTCGTCCAATGTCGCGCTGCGCGACTGATTGGCTATTTTAATGCAGTTTGGCGTCAAATTTATTTGTACTTTTTGCCCATCCACTTGTCCCAATGGGACCAAGCGCATTCCGGCTGCCGCTAAATTTGAAATAAGCGACTGCAAATACATCGTGGTGGTTAGTTCTGGATCGAGGTTAAGGGTAGCAACCGAGCGACCGACAGCAACAGGGTAATACCCCCCCAAGTTCAATACCCTAAACCGTCTCAACTTTTTCACAAAAAACTCGACCTTGTTGATCTGTATCTTTTAGCCGTTCCACCGACGCAGCAAAGGCCTGTGCATGGGCGTCGATCATCGCAAACTCATCCACTGCCACACCAAGGCTGCGTTCAATAGCATCGCATATGAGCGCGCGCCACTATGTTCCAAAAGGTCTAATGGCCAAGGCGGAAAGGTAGCGGAAGGCATAATTTGTCAATCGCTTATGGCGGTCTCAAGTCCATGCGAGTATGCGGGTGCCCCACTGGAAAATAGGGCGATAGCAGCTGTGGCAGCGTTAAAGCGTAAGTGCTCATGCGCTGTCGCACCGTGTTTATGCGAAGGGGTGTGCCTATGGCCGTGTGTGTCAACCGGCATTGAAGTCAAAGCTGTCCAAGCTTTTGACAGCAAAGAACATCGCATAATACATTCGTCAGATTTCTTAAGCTTTAAAAGTAAAGCATCCCCCTCGGCCATTCTCGTCCGCTGCAGGCGCAACAGGGACTTGGTGTTAGGTTAGATTGAGTGTGGAGGGTGCAGGAACGCCACCACTATTCACGCATCAATTTCAAGCTAAGCCGTACCGCAGCTCTCGCCGAGTGGCGCCAAATATTGAGCGCATAGATTTAGGCTATGCCAGCAATCCGATGCGTGTTCTCATTAGTCTAACAGTACCCAACCATGGGTCCTGCACACCCGCAGCAAACGTCTGCTTTCCGAAAAGCGCCTCATCAACTCCTCAACAAGCGCTCCAAGCTATCAGATCTAAATTTGGAGAACCGGTTTTTGTCTAATCCGAACCAATCCGCGAGGACGCGGTCGTAGACGACGCGGTAGTCCATTGTGTATGACACATCGCCTTCATTTATATCCCCCAAATCTGGATGTGTCCCCCATATACCTCCATCAAGTGCGCCACTCATTAAGAAATGGGGCGCTGCGGTTCCGTGGTCTGTACCGCCAGATTCATTTTCCAAGGCGCGGCGGCCAAACTCAGAATAAGTCATAACCAAAGTGTCTTCCCAATGGCCGCTCCGCTTCAGTGCTTTGCGAAGGCCACTCAACCCCTTTGCTAAATTGCGCAGCAATGCGTGGTGCCGCCAGGCTTGATTTTCATGGGTATCAAACCCGTTAATCTTTAGTTTTAGCACCGGAGCGTCAATGCCCGCATCAATCAAGCTGGCGGCCATGCTGATCTGTTTGCCAAAATCACCCGCGTTTATTCGCATCGGGCTTTGATAACGCAAATTGCCGATTTTCTTTGAAATACTGCGCATGGAGGCATCCAATGCGCGACCTCGGTCAAGAACCAATGAGAGGGCCGGGTTCTTGCTATCAACGGTCTTTAACGTCTCAATTTTGGTTCTGAGGTTAGAGAATTGCGCCATCGAGGTCATTGACAGCCAGATGCCCGACGGGGACGCAAACACGCCCATGCCACCGTCAAGGCTGATCCCGTGGGCATCCAATTGTTCTGCGCCCGCAACCCCTTCAATATCTTCAGTGAGCCATCCTGTTTTACCAGAGGCATTCCCGTCACCGCCCGTTTCCCAAATGGCAATCGACTTGAAATGAGAGCGGTTTTGACCTGGGTATCCCAGCCCCTGAAGCACGGCCATATCTCCGGCCTGCCAAGCTGCATCAAGTGGCTTCATCGCGCTGTGAAGGGCCAATTCTTGATCCAAATCGAACACTTCATGCTTGAGCAACCCAATTTTAGGGCGCAGCTCGCGGTAGCGTTCATCCTTAATGGGAACCAAGGTGTTCAGCCCATCGTTCGCGCCGGACAGCTCTACCAAGATCAAACGTCGGCCATTGCGCGCGCTGGCTGCTGCTAATTCGAGCGGCGCTAAGGGAATAGACATTCCCGCAAGAATTGCAGTGATAAGTTCACGACGGTTCATTGGTCAATTCCCCTTCTGTGTCACTTAAGATTAAAAACTGGATCGGCAAAAAGCGCGCCCAGATCGTTTGAAGTTGCCCACGCAATAGCTGGTGCAGAGGCAAGAAAGAATTTGGCGGTTGCTGCATGGTTCAGTTGGGATTCAAAATCGCCCCAAAACATTTTATCTCCAGGCTGACCCAGTAAGATTGGCATTCTGGCAGTGTTAAGAGCCGTCATCATCGACATCATGCCGCCTGTTTCACCGATAGGCTGACGCAGTGTGATTTTTGAGGCGGTTGCCCACTTGGCATGGCGGCTGCGAGGCAGATATCTGTCAATTTTATCGAATACAGTTTTCCAAGTTGCAAATTTGCGCTCACCATTTCTTTGCCGCCAACTGCGCCCTTTGCGTGCTTTCGCGATCATATCTGGGATCGACATCAAAAGGGTGGAAACAAATGCGCTCTGCTCTTTGCTGAGTTCCCTCCATTGCCGATTTTCTTTAGGGGTTCTGCGCCCGCTTAAAGCGAAATTTAAAAACCGCTCGCCGCTTTGATGATTTCTATGAGCAGACCGCGGTAGGGGCCCACCGATACAATCTGGAAAACAGTTGTTTTCTGAAATTTGCAAAACCGTACGATAACTTCCATCATTTGAACGCTCTCGCACGATCCTCAGAACCATGGCTTCTACCATGATCCCTTTGAAGTGTGGTCTCACCAGACCTATCCTAAATGCGTTCCAATTTTTGTTGCTTTTGAATTCCTTAGCGCCGCGGAAAAACACGCGTTCAGCAGTTACCCCATCGCTATTGGACGAAACGCGTTCATCCGAGGGCATTAAGGTTTCGAAATCCCTGAACTCAATTGAACCAGAACAGTACATGCTTCCCGGTGTTTCGTTTCCGTTGCTGCATTGGGTTTGCTGTTTTGCTTTTGCGACGGGAAACTGCCGGCCGGCAAAAGCAAGCCAATCTACAAAGAAGTTTCTGTCACCACCACTCAGTCCACAGCAGTGATCGTTTAGAAAAGCTATAGAAAAGTAATCGGGTTTCAAATCTGATGGAACTTGAAATTGCTTTATTTTCCAATTTAAATCAGCGAATTCGGGCCGGTCGTAAAGTTCGGTGTCAATTCCGCCTTTTGCATTTGTGGTCTTGCTGGACCATATGGGTTTTCTCGAATCGTTCCCATAAGCTGAGACCCTAAACTTGGGTGGGCCCTCGTAATCTTCAGCTGCGTACCTAATAATGATATTGTTGCTTGCGCCTGGCGCGTCCGGTGCTGCCGTCATCATGTTTTCAATCATGCCATCCGCGCTCGCGACTTGAGGCTCTGCTATCAATAGTTCCTCGATCATTTGGTTTCGAATGAGCAACCGTGATGGTGTCAACCAATCAGAGCCTCCAGGCCAACCCGCAACATTTGGCGGATCGAACAGATTTTGGCCCAGCTGTTCAAGACGATTGGGAATCGAGGACCACCACTCAGGTAGCATACCGGTAGAGCGCATTGTTCCAACCAAGAGATCAACGGGGGACTTGATGATCGTGGCCCTATTTTCTGCGGCCCAAAACTGTGGGGCACTGAGCGTTTCGCGTAAAAGCGTTTTGATGTCGTAATCACTTGCTCTGAATGCATCCGCTATGGCGTCCAACTGCTGGGGATCTGAGTTGAAATCAGAGATATAGTTTTTCCAAAACTTCTGCGCGATAAATTTCGCCGTTGCGGGCTGGCGCATCAAAATGTCTACAACGTCATCGCCATCGAACCGGCCACGCCAATCAAATATTGTTTTTGTGCCTCGGTCATGATCCCAAACATTGAATTCAAATTCATCATTGCGCAGCTTGTTAACGCTATAACCCGTTAAGGCGCGCGCGACTTCTTTTATTGTTTTTTCCGCATAGTTTCCTTCGCCTAAGACGAAAAGTTCCATCAATTCTCGTGCTAAATTCTCGTTTGGGTTTCCTTTTCGGCTACTGTTGTTGTCGAGGTAGTCCAGCATCGCTGCATCATGGATCATCGCGCGTGTGAGAACGCGAAAATTGGTATGTCCGTACTTCCGGAGCGCCCAATGTTGCTTCGCCAAGACATGTACATTCTCGTTGAGGCCCGAATATGCCGTTACAAAGTGATTGTGCCAGAAAAGAACTAAACGCTCCCCAGCGGGCTGTTGGGTCGCCAACATTTCACGGACCCACCATAAGCGCAAATCGGCCATTTCCTTATCGCGCGCGACGCGAAAGTTTTGCTGATCACCTTCCTCCATATCGTTGCGGGCCCAATAAATCGGATACTCATATGAGAAGAAATCGGGTGGGGGTAATTGCGTATTATCCACATCGAGTTTGGAGATTTCACGGCTTATGGCGGCACTTCTCGTAAGACCAACCAAGGCCTGTATTTCCGTTGGATGTGCACCCAGACCGGTCCGTGAGATCAGGTGTCTGGCATCCTCAAAAGACATCGTTTCTTGCAGCCGTGTCTTCTGCAAATCCATGGTCTCATGATACAAATTGAAAGCACTTGTCAGATGGGTGAAAATCTCTGTTGTCAGGCCGTCTGCCCTTGTGGGCGACTGTGTGACCCCGACAGTTTTGAGAGCCTTTGATAAGGCCAGCTCAGTCTGCGGACCCCACAGCCCGTCTGAAGGCCCGGGATTGAAACCAGCTGCACGCAGGGAGTTTTGTATCATAAGTGTCTTAGATGGTTCGGCCAAAACCGCACCCGCTTGAGGTATAAGCAAAAATATAAAAACTGTGAAAACAACTATTTTAAGGTACATTCTTCCTCCAAAGGGATGGATCTCGCTAAATCAAATTAGTTATCCTCTCTCTGCGCTAAGGTGTGATTATACTGGATTATCGGCTATCGGCAACTGTGGCTCAGGCCGGCTTTGTCAGATAAAAATTGCTTGAAGAGGGCAGGGTGACTTTATAGCTTCTTTGTATGACAAACCATTCTCCAATTAGCTAGTTTAAAACTAACCCTGAAGTTAAACGGCTTGCAGTCATGCTGTATGTTTGATGTCCGCAGTCTCTTTGCAATGTAAAAGATTTACTGTGTCAACGCCGGACTAGAACGCAAACATTGTCTGTTGTCAGCTTTTTGGAACCACGAGCTTTTTAAATAACGAGAATGTTTAGGCTCATCTGATTACTTTTATTATGCGGTCTGTTTGCGGTGTTGCAAGCGTCTTGCTTGTAAGGTGTTTTGTTTGATCATTTCCCTTTGTTGTAGAATGGCTTTGTCACGTCCAAAGTAGACATCAGACGGAGTGACGTTGTTCAAGATCGCAGGATAGCGCTGGCGGTTGTCGTGATCCACGAAGGTTTCGATATGAGCCTCAAGCTCATCGGGCGGGAAATAGTTTTCTAGCAGGCAGGGGTTTTTCAGGGTTTGATGCCAGCGCGCCATCTTGCCTCGTGTTTGTGGATGATAAGGCGCGCCGCAAGAATGCCTCATACCTTTGTCTTGCAGCCATTCAGCCAGATCGCCTGAGACGCAACTAGAGCCATTGTCACTCAGCAGATGTGGCTTGTGAACGGCGCGGACGTGGTCGCTGCAAAATGCTTTCGGCATGGATAACCGACCACCGGATGATTTTAAAGAATGTCCCACTCGCAAATGCTCTGGTGAAATCTTCTGATCTTGGGTATTGCATGCCGAAACTGGAGAGTAGCTGTAATGAAACTTATGATATATTTGACGATCACATGCTGTGTTCTTACGACCAGCGCTTGGTCACAAACTCGTTATTTTCTATTTCCGAGTGAGGTTCGTGCGTACTCGCAGCAATTCTCCCAAACGGTAAATGTTTTTGGAATTGTCCACTCTGTTAAAAATTTGGAGGCAGACACCTTTGGATTTCAATTTTCACTATCAGATAAAAATGAAAGTATAACCGTCGTTTATGAGGGTGGATTACCTGATTTATTTGAACCGGGTATTCCCGCGGTGGTTCACGGTGAATTTGAGGAAAATATTTTCTCTGCGACATCAATTATTGTTAAATTTTCCACCGAATACTTGCCGATACCAGCGCTCAATGAATTGCGTTCATACGGCGTAATGATACCTAATGAATAGTTGGCAATCTCCCTATTTTTAATCGGGCCCACTTGTAGAACTACGCGGCCATTTTCAGTTTCATTGCAGGTATGACCCCGCCGATGGCCGTGTTGGGCAGGTCTTTGTTGTAAGTCCAGAACCATTTCGTGGTCTGATCTTGTGCTTACCTGAATCGTTCTCAAACCAGACGTCAACCCTTCAAAATTCGGATCCCAGACTACTCCGAGCATAGCATTATTTAAAACAAGAGTTAAGAAAATGTACTCTTATCAATTTGGAGGTTCGTTTCGGCTTTATATTAGAGGTGTTTGATAGGATATATTTGAATATACCTAAACTTATTGCAATAATTTGGCCTTTGATTTCGCAATTTTAATCAATCTTTTCAAAACTGAATCCGCCACATGGGGTAATAGAGTGCTTTCTATGACCTCCAAATTATGAAAATCTTTGTCAACCACTATGAGGCCTAACATACCCATATTACCATGTGGGGTACATTGATATAAGTACACGAATGGTGCTTATGTTCCATGTTTAATCCTCAGTCATTCTAATCTGCGTTCAGCTTTACAATCAAATGGTGTTGAAATGCTATGAGCTATTTTACCTAAGTACCAGCTGTTGATTGATCTCTCCAATTTCCAATCAAGTAACCCACCCACATGATTCACACTGAACATAAGCACTTGTCCGTCCACTGCAATCACTGGCAAGCCGACTGCATTGCCAAAAGTAGTCACACCGTCTGGACCACTCCGCCAGTCTTCTGATCCTAAGTGTACCTGAGCGCGGTTACTAACAGATACACCGATGCTGGGGCGTGCGCGGATGGCGTGTACCTCTTACGTTACTTGGCTGAGACGTCAGCAGACCAAGCGCTTGGTCTAACAAATATGTTCAGCGCAAAAATGGCGGGTAAAAATTCGTTTGTTAAAATGATGGTGGATAAGAGCTTTGTGTAGACATATAGAAGGTCATGTTTTGCATATACCCAATGAGAAATAGGGTTAAGTTTTGGGATTTGACAAGGTAGGGCGATCAAGTGATGTTTGGCAAAAAATATGACGAACCAAAGAGAACAGCATTTGAATATAAAGTTAAATTTTTTCACAAGCCTGACCATTGGCAAGAACCGAATAGCAACTTCAATACAAAATCGAACGACTTGGGTGCAGACGGATGGGAAATGGTAACTGCAAATGAACATATTGATGGCCGTGGAATATCCGTGGCAACCACGTTTTATTTCAAACGCGAATTAGAAGACCCCTCCACAAATTAGCCATCTACCAATCTAAGCTTTGTTTATTGGTAATCTCTCAGGCATAAGTCTTTCATGTGCTAGAGTTGGTTCTTAACACTCTACTGACTATACATCTTCATGTCACGGAAGTCTCCATGTCGCAAGCAGGGACGTTTATTTTCAGTTTTCAAGAAATTGTGATTCCGAAGAGTTCCGCTTTTTAGTGGGGGGCAAATTGGGGGGCGTGAAAATAACAACCCTCTTTATAGCCATATAAATAAATGGATTATTAGATTTATATGGCGGAGACGAAGTGAGTTCAGGTCTCTATGTATCCGTCATCAATCAGGTAACACTCTGATATCGTAAGCATCAACGCAGCCCTTGATCAAGCGGCGTCTTTTGCCTCGGCCTCGGCGTTCTTCGCATCAATCATGTCCTGATAGGCCCACGGCATGAGGTCGTTGATACGATTAACTGGATGATCCTGAATGCGTTCCAGAACCCAAGCAAGCCAAGCTTCTGGATTTACCTTGTTCATTTTGGCGGTTTCAATAAGAGTATAGGCAATTGCTGCGGACTTGCGGCCAGCTTCTGACCCCATGAACAGATAATTTTTACGTCCAACGGCAACAGGGCGCACCGCGCGCTCGGCTGTGTTGTTGTCGAGTTCCAGAAAGCCGTTGTCGAGATAGGACCGCGCCTTTGGCATGCGCGCCAGCGCATATTTGATGGCTTTGGCCAGCGGGGTCTTACTGGATATCATGCCCAGTTGCTCTTTGAGCCAGACTTCCAGATCGTCGAAGATGGGCTTGGCGTGTTCCTGACGCAGAGCTACGCGTTCAGATGCAGGCAGGAACCGCGCCTGTGTCTCAACGTCATAGAGCTTTTTTATCCGCAGCACAGCTTCACCTGCCACGGGCAGCTTGGCGCTTTGATAAAGGTCAAAGAACTCACGACGCACATGGGCCATACAGGCCATCTCCTTGACCCGCCCCGTGCGGTAGGCATCGTTATAGCCAGCATAAGCATCCGCATGGGCAAAGCCCTTGTAGGTTTCTAAATGCTTACTGGGATGTTCCGCCCCTCGGCTGGTGGAGAACTGGTACCACACCGCAGGTAGTGCTCCGCTGGCCCAAGTATTTTCTTTTCTGGCATAGACCCACAGCCGTGCGGTTTTGGTCTTGTTCTTTCCTTTGCCATTGCCCTTCTGGAGCAGCTTGACCGTTGTGTCGCCCATGAAGATCGCCTGTGTCTCAAACACATGATCGCGGATCGCGTCAGAGAGGCGCTCCAGCAGCTTGGTGCATTTACCGACCCATCCCGCCATGAGTGATCCACTCAGATCAATGCCTTCACTGGCAAACATCTGGCTCTGGCGATACAGCGGCAGATGATAGCCGTATTTGCAGCACAGGATATGCGCCATAAGCGCGGGGCCCACAAAGCTCTTTGGAGTGGGGCGGCTTGGCATCTCAGCCTGCACGACTTTCTCACAGCAGGTGCAGGCCAGGCGCGGGCGACCTATTTGGGTTACGATGTAATGTCCTGGAACATATTCCAATTCTTCCATCACATCGGTTCCCAGTACTTTGAAGCTGCCACCACAGTCGGTGCAGGCATCTCTGGGGGTGATGGTCTTCACAACCCGCCTCAGCCCCTTTGGGAAAGGTTTGCGCTTGCGTGGCGTGCGGGGCGGCGCTGTAGCCTCAGAGGGTTCATCCTCATCCCCCGTCTCAGCGGCCTGTTCGATCTCCAGTTCCTCAAGAACCAACTCCAGCGCCAGCTGTGCGCTGCTTTCTGATTTGGAGCCAAAGCGGTGCTTCTTGTGCCCATGCAATTGCAAGCGCAGATCGGCGATAATGGTGTCTCGGTGCTGAATGGCCTGTGCATGCGCGGTGCGCTCGACACTCAGGGCTGCATCCGCCTCAGTCTTGAGGCGTTTCTGCGCTGTCGCATGGCTCAGTGACAAGCCTAACATCTCTGAATCTTTACGTGCCAATTCCGCCGCTTGCGCGGCAAATAATGCCTGCACTTCATGAGGTAAAGTAGCCAAATTTGGAGTGTGCTCGATCATGCCACCTCATACCAAAATCGGGTCATTATGGGAAACCCAAAAGAACAAAAACCATAACAAAATATGACCCTATCCCACCATCGCGGGCCGCCATGTTTTCTGCGGCATGCGCCAGTCTATGCCTTCCATCAGCATCGCCAACTGCGCGCGGCTTAAGTTGATCTTGCCCTCAGTGGCAGCGGGCCACACAAACCGCCCCCGCTCAAGGCGCTTGGTAAACAGACAGGCACCTTGGCCGTCCCACCAGATCATCTTGATCTGATCCCCGCGCCGTCCTCTGAACAAAAACAGATGACCAGAGTATGGATCACCCGCCAGAACCTGCTCGGTTTGGGCCGCCAGCCCATTAAACCCGCGCCGCATATCGGTCACCCCCGCCGCAAGCCAGATCTTTGCATCCGCCAGCACGGGGATCATGCTGCCAGCCCTCGCGCCAGTTCCAGCACAAAGCCAGCATCAACCCCGTCGCTCACGCTCAGCTTGCGCCCGTTCTCCAGCGTGATCTCAATATGGGGGACATGTAAGATGCCGGTGCCGGTGCCGGATGACGTTGGCGTGTCCACTATATCCGCATCGGCAATCTCTACTGGGGTGAACGCAGTGACCTCGGCCTCATCAGGCTGGAACCGAGGATCACCCCGCCAAGCATAAATTCGATTTTTCGGTACGCCGTGCTTCTTTGCCACCATCGGAACACTGACACCGTCAGCACTGCTCTGCACTACAAGCTTACGTTTGAAATCATCCGTGTATTTGGAACCACGACCGCGCTGCCCTGTGGTCCTGAAGCGCATCAAACAGACGGTCAAGAACGCCTGCGTCGGCCCAACGACGCATTCGGGTGTAAACCCTTGCGCCACTTGCCAAAACGTGGCGGCAAGGCCCGCCATTTACAGCCATTTTCGGTGACAAAAAGGATGGCATTGATCACAGTGAGGTGAGAAACCCGCACATCGCCGCGTTGAACAGGGAGATAGGGTTGGATCAGCATGTACTAATTTATATTATTTTAATTATAACATATACTTATCATAATTATCCGTAGGCTATAGTGTTAATAGGCCCTAGATGGGTCTGAGCAATTTGAGGGCTCTACAAACGACGCGCTTGCCCAAACTGACCATGAAGAATATGAAATCCATACCCGCAAACTCTCGTTATGAATAAGGCAGCCTCTGCGGGCAGGGGCCATAATCTTCTTATACAGTAATTTTGTACAACGACTGCCCAATGAAGGTAATCGAGTTGTACCAGGCGCGTACATGAAAAAATTGCTAAGCTCACCGAATTTGCGGTATAAAAATGGGGTGCACCAAAAGAAATACTAGTCTGAGAACTTGTTGTCGCGAGCCTAATATCAGGGGTTATGTTTGATTATTTCACCACCTTTTACGATTGTATTGATACTTTCGCCCTGGCCTGAAAGCACTGACAAATCCATCAGTGGATCGCGGTCCAGTATAATCGTATCA
>Ga0206130_10008093_pt1 | contig 11411 bp, 19 predicted proteins | sample Helgoland_Spring_9_FD_148637 | JGI IMG/M metagenome (GOLD analysis project Ga0206130, IMG submission 148637) | Pelagic subsurface seawater microbial communities from Kabeltonne, Helgoland, North Sea - Helgoland_Spring_Bloom_20160512_1 | ecosystem: Environmental > Aquatic > Marine > Epipelagic ...
GGCTAGCGTCTTGTCAAAGGCTGTCCTACGTTCCTCTTCAGTGCTTACCGTTGTGGGTAGGTGTAGCTGCTTATTGGCTGCTAGAGACATGAGCGACAAGCCTGTCTTGCGTATGCTTTCCTCTAAGAACAGCAGCCCAATGTTGTGACTAGACTTCTGCAACACCTGCCACACGACTTCACGGACGAACTGCGACTTACCAAGTCCACTGCCTGCCGTCACAGTGACAAGCTCAGCGGGTCTTATGCCGTAAGTCAGGTCGTTGATGCCGTTAAATGGATAAGTAACCTCTGCAACCTCCATTGGCGTGTTCACTGCGTCCCACAGCGTAGAAGCTAAAACTATGCCGTCAGGCACGAACTTCTCAGCACCATAGAAACGCTTAGTGAACACCTGCGAATCATTCTCAGCTAGGTAGTCGCAAGCGTCTTTGTAGTCCTTGGCGTGCTTCATAATCTTAGCTTTACCGCCAAACAGCTGCCCAACCTCGTCAGCTGCTTTTGTGCCTTGCTCGTCAGCGTCAAAGCACACAACTATAGTCTCGAAGCTGTCTAGCCATTCGTAGTGCTTTTTGCAGTCCTTTAACGCACTGCCTGCGCCGTTGCGAATACTCACAACAGGATACTGGCTGCCCATCATCTGATAAGCCGCGAGCGCGTCATATTCACCCTCGGTGATGGTTATATACTTGCCGCCTTTGGCGAAGAGCTGCTGTCCAAATAAGCCGCCACTAGTCCACTCGCCGCTAGTCTGGAAACGCTTGTCAGGGTAGCGAATCTTCGCCGCCACTGGTGACGTTGGCTCCGTAGGCTCAAAATACGGATAGACAACCTGCCCACTCTTAATCACAACGCCGTAGCTTTTCAACGTAGCAGCGCTCAGACCTCGCTCAGGGACGCCTACGAAGTTTTGTGTAGCCAGTAGGGCAAGGGTAGCATCAAAGCCTTCAGAGCCTGTCAGCGGCTTCTCTGGCACTCTCACGGCTATTGCTGTTCCGTCTCTGGGCGGTGGTGTGTATTTATCGCACACAAAACAGAAACCAGAGCCGTTTTCGTTCTTTATCTTGCCGTCAGAGCTGCCGCAATCGTCACAAGGCAATCTAGTCTCTACAATGTCACTCATATTGGACAACCTCTATTAATTGAATTGATATAAGCGGTAGCAGTAGCTCAAAGCCGGAGACTGTCACTATTACCTCCTCGCCGTCCTCTGTCTCGCACAGCAAGTCCTCGTGCGGCAACATCGAAAGGTCAAGCCCGAAGCCGTTACGCAGTACGCTTGTCAGTCGCCAACTCATAGCTCTAGCTCCATCTGCTCAACTGTCTGCGCTTCTTCGCCTTCCTTGTACTTAATGGCTCTTATCACTCTAGCGCCGTCTCTAACATCTCCTGCGTAAAATATAAGCCCTAGCTTTAGCAGCTCCAACGGACGCGCAGAAATGCTACTGTAGGGCGTTTCTGGGTTAGCGCGCCACATCTCTTTGATTGTAGCGCCGCCGCTCCCTGCTGCTTTTATCAAGTCAAGAACAAACTTTCTTCGTTTGCTTAAGTTCTGTGCAATCTTCTCCGCTGCGTCTTTGCTCGTTTGTGGGCTGTCTTTTCTAGCTAATCTATATGCTTCGTTCATAATAATAACCTCTTTACAGTTTGTTAAATCTATGATATGCTCCGATTGTCAGCGCCGCCGGTGAAGTCCCTACCAAGCAGGTGAAGTCCCTACCGAGCAGCTGCTGCTATTGCCTACTTACTCTTCCTCGTGTTCAGTCAATCTAATGTAATTAGCCCAATCGTCGTTAATCTCATCTTCAGCGCAGCGGTAGGCGTAGGACATTGCCTGCCCTGCAAGCATCCTACCGAGCTTCTCGTAGCGATCATGGACAATACAGAAGGCTATCTCACGCTCAAGGTCTACTGCTAGTCGTTCGTCTCTAGGCAGTGCGTCAGGGCCAAGAGCTTCCCACAACAGTTGGGAATTGTTGCACAATCTGTGTGCTGCTTCTTCTCTTGTGGCTTCTTCAAGCACGCCTACTTCGTGGTCGGACAACATCAGGTCATCAGGTGGGTCTAGTAAGTGGTTAAGCATTGGTCACTATCTCCAGTATTATGTCTGCATTGATTAGGTCACTATAAGGCTTCACGCCGAACTTGTCACCCACTTTAATTATAACTTGCTTTTCGTCATAGTGGTCAGCGCACCAATGCGCCTCTTGTATTGCGTATTCTATCTGGTCAAATATTGGCATGGTCGTCCTCTGCATCAAAGTCTTAAAGTGTTTAGGTGCTAACACAGCAAGTGTCAGCGCTTGAGTAACGGTTATTGAGTTATTCACGAGGCGCTCGCTCCAGTGCTAGCTTGTACAAACCCTCACCAAATGGGCCAAGGATTTCAACAAGCCTGTCTATGTCGCGCTGTGTGCCTTTACCGTACGGCTGAGAGCGTTTAAGCAGCTTCTTCAGCTGTTGTGCTTGCTGTACTTTAAAAGCGCTATCTGTGGTGCGTGCTAGTCCTGCTGATGAAAAGAACATTATATAGTCACCTCCGGTGTTTTAATCTCAAATGTAAAGCCTAGCTCTTTAGCCTTGGCAATCTGCTCGCGTGTGAACGTCTTCGACCCTAGCAGAGCCGCCAGTGACATGGCTACGTCGTTCTCTGGGTATACTCGATCTTGTCCGTATATACTTCTAATTGTAACTGTTGCGTGCATTGTCCTTGTCTCCGCTATTTCTACCAAACGCCGCATATCAGCAGCCGTTGATTCTAAGCCTGCCTCGTTAAGGTCAGGTATTAACGTACCCTTGCAAAAGTCTATCATGTCTTGGTTTGTCATTAGTCTTGCTCCTCAGTGTACGTGAGTTATTAGTGAGCCGCTGTCGCTCGTAGTTACTAAATGGTCTTCGATGTCATGCTCAGTGCTATACTCTCTGTGATAATCTTCGACGCTTTCATACTCGTTATAAGCGCCGCACAGGTCGATAACGTCTAGCTCTTCTTCAATGCCTGTGCTGTCTTCTAGCTCTTCTAAATACTCGAACAAGGCTCGCAGGCCGTCATAAGTGAAGCTGTTAGGTCGTAGGTCTTGGAATGCTTTTTGGAAGTCGTAGAAGTTAATTGTCTGTTTCATTGGTCTAGCTCCATGTAATAAAAGTGAGTGATGTTGCGAACACTACAAGCAAAGCGCCTGTCATGCAAGTTTTGTATGCTCTGTCGCTACGCTTGGTGCGTAGTGATGTTGTGTGCGTGCGTGTTGCTATCAGGAAACCGACAACGCCGTGAAAGATTAAAGCGTTGCCGATGATTGCCAGTGGTAGTAGTAGATAAAAGCCCATAGGTGTTGCTCCTTAGTGGTTAGGGTTTTGGTCTTCAATAATCTGCATTAAGTTGCTGACTCTTACGCTGTCAACTGAGCGGCCTAGCTTGAGCAGTCTAACAAGCTCAGCAGCTGCCCAGTTTGCTTCTACTTTTGTAGTAGGTATGTAGCGTGCTGCGTGTGCCTCGAACTGCTCGTCTGACATCATCGCAGTGATGGTGAGTATGTCACGGCTCTGATTCTCTGGCGAGTTCTGTGCTGCTTCTAGTTGCTTCCAAGTCTGTGTTTCGTATCTAGTCATGCTGTGTTTCTCCTTGTTGGTTGCTGTTGGGTATTATAATCCTACAACGATTCACCCTTGTCAAACTATTTATCAACTAATTTACCTATTGTATTACTTCCTTATATGCACGTTCTTTTGCAGCTCTAATTGTGGCTTTTGATCGTTTTTCGCGCTGACGCCACGTTAGCACCATACCCAACCCAATCTTATAGGGTGCTGCTAGCGTTGCTTAGACAGCCTCTGTGAAGCTGCTAGGGCTATCTGTACAGTTGGCACAGACCTTGCTTGTCACTGTTTAGCCTATGCAATCATCGTGCCAATGTCTTGGTTGCCTTGGTTGTCTTGGTTGTCTATATAGGCACGCGCACAGCCTCACACACTTGGCAACCCTGCCAACATAGTAAAGCAATGACTTTATTATCTAGGCTGAGGCATTGATGCAACAATCGTGCCAACCCTGTCTATGCAACAATCGTGCCAAGTCTGTCGGTGCTGACTGCCATGCAAGAATCGTGCCAAGTCTGACTGCGCAGCTCTGATGCAAGAATCGTGCCAACTTAGGCGGGGTTGTTTTTAGAGGCGGGGGTGCATATCGCTGCAGGAATTATTGTGACGGTTGCCACCTAGACACAAAATAGTGCAATTTAACTAATAAAATAGCAAGAAAGGCTGCATAGTCAACCCTGTGCTATGTTGCTGTATTAATTGAGGAAACAACGGCGGCTGCGGAGACTATTTAATAATGATAAATCCGCACCGTCAACTATATAGACATTACTGTAAATAATGCTTGACATTTGCTAAAAAGTATGGTATAAAACAACCCTGATTACGAGTACACTCTATAGAGCCAACTGCCGTTGCTTTCTATTGTACTTTTATTATGTTCCTAAAGAGGACAAAACATATGTTGTTATTTATTGTTTTTCTTTTGGCTACAGCAGCAGTTATCTCTTTAATCTATTTAGTTGATAGAGCGACTAAGCATTTAAAGGATATTGTTTAATGAGTGATATAGACACTGACGTAGCCAATATTGAGAAGCCTAAGCGCGGTAGACCTAAGAAAAGTAAAGTTAACTCGTTAAAAAAAGGTAACAGAGGTAAAGTAGGTCGTCCCAAAGGTGACGCTTCAGCGATTGAAGAGTACAAAGCTAGGATGTTAGCTAGTCCTAAGAGTCGCGAAGTAATGGACTCAATCTTTAATGCTGCGTTAGACGATGACCACAAGAACCAATCTGCTGCTTGGAAGTTGATTGTTGATAGAATTATGCCATTGTCCTACTTTGAGAAGGATAAGCTAAGTAACGGTAGAGCTGCTGTAAGCATCACTATCAACGGCATAGATTCAGATAACCCAATAACGATTGGTGAGACTATTGACGGAGAAGTAGAAGATGACGTTTAAATACTTTACGTTAGACGAGTTTGCCTGTAAGCACACTGGCGAGAACAAGATAGAGCCTGAGTTTATACATAGGTTGGACGAGCTACGTGAGGCTTGCTCTTTTCCGTTTACCATCACTAGCGGCTATAGAGACGTTACACACCCTGCTGAAGCTCGTAAGAGTAAAGGTGGTGTACATACAACAGGTATAGCTGCTGACATAGCAGTAAGTAACGGTGTTGAAAGAGCAACGATTATACGCAATGCCATAGAGTTAGGCTTTAACGGTATTGGTGTTGCTAAAGGTTTTATACACGTTGATACAAGGTCGTTGCCGCAAGTAGTGTGGACATACTAAATGCCTGCAACGCAAGACCTACAAATAAACCTGCTACCGTGGCAACAGACGGTGTGGACAGACAAGTCTCGCTTTAAGGTTGTAGCAGCAGGTAGACGAACTGGTAAGACCAGATTAGCTGCGTCATTACTGCTTGTTAGGGCTTTATCGTCTAAGAACGGTAAAGTCTTTTACGTTGCGCCTACGCAAGGACAAGCCAGAGATGTTATCTGGGATATGCTGTTAGAGTTGGGGCAGGGTGTTATAGCCCACAGCCACGTTAACAATCTAACGCTAAAGCTCATTAACGGCGCTACCATCTCGTTAAAGGGTTCAGACAGACCAGAGACTATGCGTGGTGTTAGTCTGAGCTACGTTGTGCTAGACGAGTTTGCTGACTTTAAGCCAGAAGTGTGGGAGTTGATTCTACGTCCTGCTTTGTCTGACTTGAAAGGTGAGGCGTTGTTTATTGGTACGCCAATGGGTCGTAACCACTTCTACGATCTGTATTCAGAAGCAGCAGCAGGTAAGCTAGAGGACTACAATGCGTGGCACTTTACAAGCTACGACAACCCTCTAATAGACCCTACAGAGATAGACAGTGCTAAACGTACACTATCTAGCTACGCCTTTAGGCAAGAGTTTATGGCGTCTTTTGAAGCTCGTGGCTCTGAGATGTTTAAAGAAGAGTGGGTACAGTTTGACGAAGACGAACCGTCAGGCGGTGACTACTACATAGCTTGTGACTTAGCAGGCTTTGAAGAGGTAGGGAAGAAGAGCAACAAGAGGTTAGACAACAGCTCTATAGCAGTAGTTAAAGTTAGTGAACATGGGTGGTGGGTCAAAGAAATAATAATAGGTAGGTGGACTCTTGACGAGACTGCTGAACGCATCTTTGACGCTGTTAAAGAAAACTATCCTATAGCAGTTGGTATTGAGAAAGGTATTAGTAGGCAGGCTGTAATGTCGCCTATAACGGACTTAATGAGACGCTACAACAAATACTTTAGAGTTGAGGAGTTGAGTCACGGCAACAAGAAGAAGACTGACAGGATAATGTGGGCGTTACAAGGACGCTTTGAGAATGGTCATATAACGCTTAACAAAGGAGAATGGAACATACAATTCATGGATGAGCTGTTTCAGTTCCCAAACCATTTAGTACATGATGACACTATTGACTCACTTGCTTACATAGATCAACTAGCTAACGTAGCTTACGATTGGGGCTACCAAATAGAAGACTACGAAGAATCTCTTGACTCTTACACAGGATATTAATATGTACGACTATAACGAAGATACTGACAACCTGCTTGAAGAGAGCCTAGAAGATTGGGTTATGTACAAAGTACAGGATTGGCGTGAGTATTATGAAAGCAACTACGATGAGAAGTTTGATGAATACTATCGTATGTGGCGTGGTATTTGGGCAGATGAAGACAAGACACGAGAAAGTGAGCGTAGCAAGATTGTCAGCCCTGCCCTGCTACAAGCTGTTGAGAACAACGTAGCTGATATTGAAGAAGCTACGTTTGGTCGTGGTAAGTTCTTTGACATAGAAGATGACATGGGCGACTCAGATAGAGGTGATGTACGCTTCTTACGTGAGGCGCTGTCTCAAGAGTTTACTAAGAATAAAATTAGAAAAGCTGTAGGTGAGTGCCTAATAAACTCTGCTGTGTACGGAACAGGCATTGGAGAGATTGTACTAGAGAAAAAGAAAGAGATGGTTCCGGCAACAGAGCCAGTAATGGACGGAGCAATGACAGCTGTAGGCGTTAACGTCCGTGACCGCACTGTAGTTAAACTGCGTCCTGTACAGCCACAGAACTTTCTTATAGACCCTGTAGCAACAGACATTGAGTCTGCTGTAGGCGTGGCTATTGACGAGTTTGTCTCTACGCACATGGTAGAGCAGCTGCAAGAAGAAGGTGTTTACAAGGAGTGTCACATTGGTCGTGCAGCGCCTGACCTTGATATAGAGCCTGACGAAGAGTTGTGGCAGCAGCCAGAAGATAAAGTTAGGTTGACTAAGTACTACGGATTAGTACCACGCCAGTTGCTAGAGAATGCCTTTGATCCTGAAGATGAAATGGTTAACTTTGACAGTGACGAAGATGACGAAGGTCGAGATAGCTACTACGTAGAGGCTATTGTCGTTATTGCTAACGGCGGTAAGCTGCTAAAGGCAGAAGCGTCTCCGTACATGATGGAAGACCGTCCTGTTGTAGCATTCCCTTGGGACGTTGTACCTAATCGTTTCTGGGGCATGGGCGTGTGTGAGAAAGGCTTTAACAGCCAAAAGGCGTTAGATGCTGAACTACGCGCTCGTATTGACGCTCTAGCCCTCACTGTACATCCTATGCTTGCTATGGACGCTACTAGAATGCCTCGTGGCACTAGACCAGAAGTCAAAGCAGGCAAACTGCTGCTGACAAACGGCAACCCTGCTGAAGTATTGCATCCGTTTAACTTCGGACAAGTTAGTCAGATTACGTTTGCACAGGCAGACTCGCTACAACGCATGGTACAGGCTGCTACAGGCAGTGTAGACACAGCTCAACAGGCTATGAATGGTGGCGGTACAACGTCAGCAGGCAGCTCTATGAGCTTGGGCGGCATTATCAAGCGTCAAAAACGCACATTAGTTAACTTTCAAGAGTCATTTTTGATGCCTTTCGTTGAAAAAGCTGCTTGGCGTTATATGCAGTTCGAGCCTGAGCTGTTCCCTGTCAATGATTACAAGTTTATAGCTACCAGTACGCTAGGTATTGTTGCGCGTGAGTACGAAGTAGCTCAGTTAGTACAGCTGCTACAGACTATGCCGCAAGATAGCCCTGTGTATCCTATTATCCTGCAATCTGTTATTGATAACATGAACATCACTAACCGTGAAGACTTAATACAGACCATGATACAGGCACAGCAGCCTAATCCAGAGCAGCAGCAGATGCAGCAGGCTATGGCAGAAGAAGATAGAGCCTTTAAGAACAGCCAGACAGCCGCTTTAAGCGCTCAGGCAGCAGAGTCTAACGCTAGAGCGCAGAAGATAGCACTAGAAGCTCGTGGCATCCCTGTAGAGCTTGAAACAGATCGTATTAAAGCTGTAGCGTCTAGTGTGTCAGCAACTGAAGACGATAAAGACTTTGAAAAGCGTATGAAACTAGCAAGTTTGGCGCTTGATGAGAAGAAACTAGGGCTAGAGGTAGCCAAGGAGAACCAACGTGGTCAGCAATAAAGAGCTAGAGAGTGTAGTAGAGCAAGTAAACGCAGCCTACAGCCGTATGGAGAAGCGTATTGCAGCTCTTGAAGAGGCTCTAGCAGCGGCTAAACCTGCTAAGAAAGAAAGCTCAAAAAAGACTTGACATTTGACCTACTTTGTGGTATAGTCCGGCGCTATATCACATACGCCGTGTGAAGTCAAGTATTATTGTCCTAACGAGGGAAAACAATATGAATGAGGCAGATGTACTACATTACGAGCAGATACAAGATATGCTGCTTACAGACGGTTGGAAGAATGTACACAAAGAAATTAGCATTCTTACAGACGCAATAGAGGGCATAGATGCCGTTAGTAGCATTGAAGACCTTTATTATAAGAAGGGACAGCTGAACATAGCAAATCTAATACTGAACTTGCCACATACGGTAGATTCAACTTTAGATGTCCTTAAAGAGGAAGCGCAGGATGACTAGGCGTATCTATGAATTTCTCTGCCCAGACCAACACGTCACTGAGCGCTTTATTGACGAAGAGGTAAGGGAAACAGAGTGTTCTACCTGCGGCAAAACAGCGACTAAGATGATTTCTGCTGTTCAATGCACACTAGACCCTATATCAGGACATTTTCCGGGGTCTACTATGAAGTGGGCAAAGAATAGAGAAGATCAAATTAGACGCGAAAAACGTGAGGACAACTCGTAAGAGCCTCACAAGTCCATCAATCTCCATAATGATTTAATCACGGAGTTTTAATAATGGCTACACTGATAGATGAAGAAATAGGACGACAAGAAGACGACAACGTAGAACAGTTAGACGCACTAGCCTCGGAAGAGCAACCTAGTGAAGAAGACAACGTACCGGACAAGTATCGCAACAAGAGTGCTGCTGAGCTTGTACAAATGCACCAAGAGGCTGAGCGTATGCTTGGTCGTCAGAGTGGTGAGGTAGGTGAGCTACGCAAGGTTGTTGATGAGTTTGTAATGTCACAATCCTCAAGTAAAGAAGAACCTGTAGACGAAGAGATTGATTACTTTTCTGATCCTGAAAAGGCAATACAGAAAGCAATAGACAATCACCCTGCTGTCCGAGAAGCTCAAAGAACTTCTACGGATATGAAGAAGTCAAGCGCACAAGCTATGTTAAAGGATAAACACCCTGACATGGCTGAAGTACTGCAAGACTCTGCTTTTGTTAATTGGGTTGGTGAAAGTTCGTTTAGGACTAAACTGTTGCAACAAGCTGATCGAAACTTTGATTATGAAGCAGCTGACGAGATATTCAGTCTGTGGAAAGATCGTAAAGCATTGATTGGTCAAACTGTAAATGCTGAGAAGTCTAGTAGAAATGCTACCGTTAAGAGTGCATCTACCGGAGGAGCTTCAGGAACGCAGACAAATAGTAAGAAAATCTTTAGGCGTGCAGACATTATTAAACTAATGAAAAACGACCCTGATAGATATTCAGCCATGTCAGATGAAATAATGGTGGCTTATCAAGAGGGGCGCGTCAAATGATTAAATAACTAAGGAAGAAATAAGATGACTAATTCAGTATATCCACTACAAGGCGGTGTTGTAAATAACACCAAAGCAGCAACATTTATTCCAGAGATTTGGAGTGACGAGGTACGTGCAGCGTATGAGAAGAGTCTCGTACTTGCTAACCTAGTTAAGAAGATGGGCATGACAGGCAAGAAAGGCGATACTATCAATATCCCTGCTCCTGTTCGTGGCGAAGCTGTAGCTAAGACTTCAGGCACTGCTGTTAGTATCCAAGGCAACACTGAAGGCAACGTACCTGTACTCATTGACAAGCACTTCGAGTATTCACGTCTCATTGAAGACATTACTGAAGTACAGGCTTTGTCTAGCTTACGTCAGTTCTACACTGGTGACGCAGGTTATGCACTTGCTCGTCAAGTAGACACTGATCTACACGCACTTGCAAAAGACTTAGGTAACGCACAAAACTCTTACGTTAACACGGCTTCGTTCTATTGTGATGCGTCTACAGGTCTTACTGCTTATGCTACAGACACAGTTACAACAGCAGATGTCTTTACTGATGCGTGTTTCCGTGACTTGATTCAAAAGATGGACGATGCAGACGTTCCTTTTGATAACCGTTGCTTTGTAATACCGCCTTCATTGCGTAATGCAATTATGGGTGTTGATCGTTACGTGTCTTCTGACTTTGTTAGTGGCGCACCTGTAGAGAATGGCAAGATTGGTAACCTGTACGGCATTGACGTATTTGTATCTACCAACTGCGCTGTTTCTGAAACAGCAAGTGACAACACAGCGGGTGGCGAACTCAAAGCTGCATTGCTCCTCCACAAAGACACGTTCGTGTTAGCGGAGCAGATGGGTGTTCGTTCGCAGACGCAGTACAAGCAAGAGTGGCTTGCCAACTTGTATACTGCCGATCAGCTGTACGGTGTTAAAGCACTCCGTCCTGATTCTGCATTTATCATGAACGTAAATGCCTAGATAGGAGTTGGGGAGGCAGTTCTTCGGAGCTGTCTCTCCTTTTCTTTATGAGTAAAAAAGACCCTAGAATGACCAAATTAGGTGTGAGTGGGTATAATAAACCCAAAAAGACACCAAAGCATCCTACTAAAAGCCATGTAGTGTTAGCCAAGTGCGATGACGGTTCAGTTAAAACTATACGTTTTGGACAACAAGGCGTTAGTGGTGCAGGCAGTAAGCCTACCACAACAAAAGACAAGAACAGACAGAAATCCTTTAAAGCGAGACACGCTAAAAACATTGCTAAAGGCAAATGCTCTGCTGCTTATTGGGCAGACAAAGTTAAATGGTAACTAACAGGACATAGACATGACAGTCATAGTAACCAAGAACAGCTC
>Ga0206130_10008096_pt1 | contig 11410 bp, 19 predicted proteins | sample Helgoland_Spring_9_FD_148637 | JGI IMG/M metagenome (GOLD analysis project Ga0206130, IMG submission 148637) | Pelagic subsurface seawater microbial communities from Kabeltonne, Helgoland, North Sea - Helgoland_Spring_Bloom_20160512_1 | ecosystem: Environmental > Aquatic > Marine > Epipelagic ...
GGTCTCCCTTGTCTCCTTGGTCTCCCTTCTCTCCAGTATCTCCTTTCTCTCCAGTATCTCCCTTGTCTCCTTGGTCTCCCTTGTCTCCTTGGTCTCCCTTGTCTCCTTGGTCTCCTTTCTCTCCAGTATCTCCTTTCTCTCCAGTAAGTCCAGTATCACCCTTGTCTCCAGTAAGTCCAGTATCGCCTTTCTCTCCTTGGTCTCCCTTCTCTCCAGTATCTCCCTTCTCTCCTTGGTCTCCCTTCTCGCCGGTATCACCCTTCTCTCCTGCAACTCCACCTAGATTAATACAATAATCAGAAGAAGTGATAGTTCCCGTACTAGATAATACTGATATCGTGGTTGAGCCAGTAGAAGAATCGTAGCTTACTATCGTTCCATTTAAGAAGTTTAAGTTATTTGCAGATATAATGACATATTGGCCTGGAGTATATGCTAACCCTGTCGCAAACGATGTAGTTATCGAACTACCTGGATTAGAAAAGTCAATTCCAGTTGCTCCAGTAACACAATTTGAGTATATATCGCCGGTATCACCCTTGTCTCCTTGGTCTCCTTTCTCTCCAGTATCTCCCTTGTCTCCTTGGTCTCCCTTCTCTCCAGTATCTCCCTTGTCTCCTTGGTCTCCCTTGTCTCCAGTATCTCCCTTGTCTCCTTGGTCTCCTTTCTCTCCAGTATCTCCTTTCTCTCCTTGGTCTCCTTTCTCTCCAGTATCTCCTTTCTCTCCTTGGTCTCCCTTGTCTCCTTGGGGTCCATCAGGTCCTATGTCTCCTTTAAGTCCTTGAGGTCCATCAGGTCCTATTTCTCCTTTAAGTCCTTGCGGTCCATCGGGTCCTATGTCTCCTTTAAGTCCTTGCGGTCCATCAGGTCCTATGTCTCCTTTGTTACCCTGTATTCCAGGTACTCCTTTCTCTCCAGTATCTCCCTTGTCTCCTTGCGGTCCATCAGGTCCTATGTCTCCTTTGTTACCCTGTATTCCAGGTACTCCTTTCTCTCCAGTATCTCCCTTGTCTCCTTGTGGTCCATCGGGTCCTGTAAGTCCAATAGGTCCTAGTTCTCCTTTATCTCCTTGTGGTCCTATCGGTCCATCAGGGCCAACAGGTCCTATGTCTCCTTTTTCACCTATAGCTTCTGCTAATTTCCAAACATAGGTATCAGCATCCTCATCAAACATTAGGTATTTACCAATATCGCTCTGTCCAAGTTCTCCGATGCTTCCGTCAGCCTTAAGAACTCTATAATTTTTTACTACCTCATCTAGTAATTCTAAATTGTAGTCCATTTCCGTATGATTTAACGGTCGACCGACAATTGATGGCAATATTGGTTTCCATTCTCCGTTTATTCCTCGATAAGTATCTAAACTTAGCCCGTTTTGTTGGAATATTATATCGTATTGTTCTAATGTTAATCTAGCCATTTTAGCAGTTATTCTTTTTTATCTGTGGGAAATCAGCCCTCTTTGTTTTCTTATAGTAATTTTCTATCGTTACAACATACACATGATTGGTTCGGAATTCAGCGAATTCACATGGATTCCAATACTGTGCCTGTGGGTCAATATATCCAAAACAATCAAATTTAATAAACAGCTTGAATATATCCTGCTGTTGCTTAATAAGATTATTTAGTGTTTTTGTGGATGTTGTGTTTAATTTTGCCTCTTTCTGAGACTCGGTAACCTCTCGCATGTTATTTACGAAAATACTGTCATCTCCATCCTCGATCGAAATGCTTAGTAAATGTATAAAGCCCTCGTTACATGTATAGCACTCACATTCCGGATTCTTAACCTTAACATATGGATAGTTATTTTGGATAAAGCTCTTAAATTCCAGGATACTGCTAAATCTAGGAAGCTTTTTAGTTCCTTCTCCCCTAGTTGTTCTATTAATTAAGATCGATGTGATCGGGCCCTCATTTGCCTCAATTTGAACCAGCGCATCGTAAATGTTAAGTAGACTTATTCGTTCAAATACCATATTATTTCGCCATATTAGTTAAGATGTATGCAATAACACCAGTCGCTGTTGTGAATAGAACCCAAAATGCTCTAGAAAAATTAGACTTCCATTTTACCAGGTCTCTGTGGTCTTCTAAAAGTTTATCTAACTCTTTTTCTCTTCTTTCCTGAGCTTGCCTAAAATCAGTATTTTTTCTAATCTCAACAATTGCGCCATCGTACGGATTTAACAATCTAGCTTTTAAATCAGACATGTCTTGTTTCATGTCCTCTTGATTTTTAATTAGCTGTTGAATTGAAGAGTCTAGGTGAATATAGCTCGGATCATCCATCTTTTGCTTTAGATTAGCAAATGATTCAATTAACTCCCTGATTAAATCTTCGTTACTTTTTGGCATTATATTTGGCTTTTCTTTTATATATCCCAAAAAAGGCCAGCAATATTGCCAGCCCTAGTAAACTAATTTAGTCCTATGTTTTAAAAGGTTCGTTTATTAATAGTCTCTATGTCCTTCATTAATGAATTGTTCAAATAGCTTTACATGTTTCATATTATTCTCATTCATCCCTAACACATCTCTAATGCTATTGATAAATACATTTTCCGGTACTCTGTGTCCTCCGTTGTATTCTGTGTGATTAAACGATACCTTGTTGTCTTTTAGATAGTTTCTTACCTCTTTTCCGCTAATAACTGAATCAGTTTTACCGAATCTTATGTCAATTTTAGTATTTTTTAGACTAGAATCATCTACTGCTGGATCAAATAATCTGCCGATTAGTGCTGGATTAAATAGGAGCACTTGTATTGATAGCTTTCTGCCAATCAAATAGGAAACATACCCACCCATTGAAGAACCAACGATAAGGTCCGGATTCAAAGACTTAATATCTCTGTATAATTTATCAAAGGTACTATCGTCCTTGTAATTGATCTGAGGAGCGTATACTTCATCAAAATTCTTATTTAAAAATTGAATCTTTGGATCTTTTTGATTAATATTAGATTCTAATCCATGTAAGTATGCTATCTTCATCTTGTTGTTTTAATTTGTTATATGTAAATATAAACAAAAAATGTGACATAAAAAAATTATATCACACTTATTTTTGAATTATTTTATGCCTTTGGTCTTCCCAATAGTATTTTATCGTGCATTTGACCTCCAAGCTTTCTAGAATACCATCCAGCTCCTGACGTTCCATCCTCTTTTTTGCCAATCCAATCGACCTTTTTACCAAGGACCTCTTCGACTGTTTCTCTATCTGTTACAACTGGAACATCATATTTGTCCATTAATATATCTGCAATCTTACCAGAAACTTCAATATAGAATCCAATCTTATTTAGTTCTTTTCCTCTTGCACTAATATAAGCACGTTTCGCTGCTGAAGTTCCATCATGACCAACTCCTGAATATTTGATACCAAATCTGGTCTTCTTACCAAACATAACCATATCAAAATCATTACTTCCGTGAATATCTAGTCCCTCCCAATAGTTCCAATCAGGATCTGCGAATACATCATCAGGTGATTTGATTTTTGCATGTCCTCCAATCTCAGAGTATGCTGTAGATATAAGGTCAAAGAATTCTCCTGCAAGTTCTGGATGCTTTTTATGATCGAACTTTACCGTCTTATTTCTTTTTGGTTTAAAGATTTCACCGCTTGTTTTTTCATCGATGAATTCTTCAAATAGTTTAACATGTTTCATACTAGTCTATTGTTCCTGATGTTCTACCTCTTTTTTTATAAAAGTCGCTGATTGATTTTGCATATGAACCAAATCCTTTGCTCCAACCATCTACCAGTTCTGACATTTGATCTTCAGTTAACCAGGTTGGATTAGAATTACCATCGAAAATATAGACCTCAACCCCAGCTGTCCAGCTTCTAGTTTCTCTAAATCCTAATTTATTAAGAATTTGCGATGGCATATGGTGGCCTGCAACTTGTGCAACTCCAAATGGTTTGTTTGATTTTGGGTCGTAGTCAAAATGAATCATATCATATTTAGTACCACCTTCTAATTGGTAATATTTACCATTCATTGAAGCACCACCTGTAGGTTCAGTTAATTTACCTGACTTTTCAAGCGCAGCAAATAACTTTGATTTTGCTTCATTTACGAAAGCTTCGAATAGTTTTACTTTTTTCATATTAGTTTATGTACATATTTAATTCGTACTTGCCATTACCTCTTCCGTAAATTTGAACATGTATCGCTTTGCGCTGTTCTTTTCCGTTTTTATATAGAGTTAACGTGTCCTTTTTAGTAGCTCCCTCCTTTGGTTTAAAGAATGCATCAACATATGCGTTGCCATACTCCTCCTTGTCCAATTCGTATCCCATCAAATTTGCATATTTCTCAACCTCATCAATTACACTTGAGTATTGATTATGATAGACTTGAAACTCACTCTTAGATTCATTTAAGAATTGTGTGATTCCTTGTAGGTGTTTTAAATCTTCAGATTCTTTTACACCATACGTTGCAATGTACTCCTCTCTACTAATACCAAGTCTTGTACAATGTATATCAATAAAATCAGTTTCTCCAAAATTATCTTGTGGAATATGTTGTGTGATTCCCTTTACGAATTTATTTCCAAATATTAATGCCATTTTAGTTTTTTCTTTTTATTTTAACGTTAGCAAATATTTTAGCTTGTCAATGTCTGCTATAATTAATCTTGCCTGATCAAATATTTCTTCGTGTGTTTTAGAATCACAAATCATCTCTAACTCATTTCCAAATACCGGATAGGCTCTTTCAAAGAAAAGATTAATATTCTCTGGTGAATAGTCGCTAATTACAATACTAGCACCTTCTCCAAAAGTTGGACGACCCTTAAGACCCATAATCATTTCAACCATTGCGTCTATATTTGTCAAAAAAGTATCATAAAACTCTCCAAATGCACCGTGCTGTGCAAATGACTCAGTTTGCCAGTGAAAAACGTGTGCCTGGTCTCTAATTGCAAGTAGTTGTGTAAAATATCTTCCTAATTCATCGGAGTTAGGCGCTGAAGAGCTAAACCCCTCTTTCACAAATTCGTTATATTTTAATGTTCTCATCTTTCTTTATTATTTTTCTATAGTATTATATATCTTTTTTATTAAGTTCAAATTTAACCTTTGACCAATAACTTAGCGTCTTTTTATTCTTCATGCCCCTTGGACCACCATTCCATGTTCTGGCAATCTCTTCAAAATTATCAGAGTTGTGATAGTGATCTTTCCATACCATAAACATTTCGATTGATTTTTCGCGACTAAATCGATCGTCCATAGTATACCTTAGCTCTTTTTTCTTTCTTTTAAGAATTCTATTAACTTCTCGGACCATAATCGGTCTGATTTGTAGACAGCCAACTGAGGGTTTACCCAGGTGTCTATCTCCTATTGCTGAGTCATTTCCTCTAGACTCTACGTATATTAACGCATCAATTAACTCGCTAACCTTAGGTTGTTCCGGTTTGCTAACCCGTTCGACGTCATCTACTTTAACTACCGTATCAATTTTATCCGTAACTTGTTGATTTACTGTATTTGGAGATATTACTAAAGTTGAAAGTAATAATGCTCCCGTGATTATTTTTTGCATATTTATAGTTTTAGTTTATACTTATTCGACTGGTAGAATTAATCCCATTCTTTTTCAAACTCGTACCAATGATCTGCTCCTGCACAATCTCGATGAGCATCAATTACAATTGTCTTGGCATCGTCTTTTGAGATTGTTTCAAGTATGTTTAAGATTCTCATCTCTACTAATTCGTCAGATTCAAAGTTTTTCCATGCCCAGTTCCCAAGTCCTGATACTAATCTGGAAACAACAGAATCAGCGTCATTAAAACGTCGACCCGCATAAAAATCTTCATTTGGATTCTGCGCAACAATAGTATCATAGATTGCCTCAGTACCAAGTTCTTCCCTGACATTGACTATTATTTCTTTAATCTGTTCCTTGAGACTGTACGCTGCAGAATATCCGTTTCCGCCAACTCCATTGCAAATTACCTCGGATGCATTAAATTTAAAATCTTTCATATTGTATGTATTTTTAATTATAGTACTAATATAAACAAAATATTTGACATAAAAAAATCCAGGTGAAAGTTTTTTCAACTTTTTTCACCTGGATCATATAATTAACTGATTTTAAATACTTCCGTATTTGATGTTTATCTATTATCTTAACTCCTTTTGTTTCATCTTGATCACCTCTGTGATTACCGCACAGTATTCGTATACTTCTTCATAGTTTTTAAATATGTCTAACGTATATTCTAGGTCCTCAATGGTACCCAATTCACACCAATCCCTAAAATCGGACATTGTATTGAATAGTTCAACAAAATTAGTAGGCTCTATCATTGCCTCGTACGCCGATATCATCTGGTCTATATTCATATAAATGTTGAAACTATTTTAATAACTTAGGTAGAGAAAAGATTCTTTTTATTAATCCCATACTCTTAATCTTGTCGATCAATTCGTTCTTTTCATTAACCGCCGAAACTGCTCTCTTGTAATCACTGTGCAATTTATCATATTCTGCAGTATTTGAAAGGGTACTGATCTTATTTTTTAATTCTTCAATGTTTTCGACGTACATTGAAACTGCATTCTTACATTCTTTAATTTCAGAATCTTTAGCTTCAATAATCTCACGTAATTCAGATGATGTTAGTTCTTCTACTTTAAGAGCGTTCTTTAGTTTTTCGATTAATTTATCGTATTCAGTAGTATTTGAAAGGGTACTGATCTTATTTTTTAATTCTTCAATGTTTTCTACATATGATGAAACTGCATTCTTACATTCTTTAATTTCAGAATCTTTGGCTTCAATAATCTCATTTAATTTAACAACTTTCAACTCTTCTACCGTAAGAGCGTTTCTCAGTTTTTCGATTAATTTATCGTATTCTGCAGTATTTGAAAGGGTACTGATCTTATTTTTTAATTCTTCAATGTTTTCAACATACGCTGAAACCTCGTCTTTACATTCTCTAATTTCAGAATCTTTAGCTTCAATAATCTCACGTAATTTAACAGCTTTCAACTCTTCTACAGTAAGAGTGCTTCTCAGTTTTTCGATTAATTCGCTAGTATTTGCAACATCATTTAATTCAGCTTCAATTAATGGAATTAGGCTTGCTAGAAAATCTTTGCTGATAAAAATTGGAAGTTCCTCAACTCTTACCCCATCGATAAGGTCTAGACCTAATGGTATTGCTTCTCTATTTTCAATAGTACTTGCTATTAATTCAGCACTCTCTTGTGTTAATCCTAAAACATAGACTGGTAAATTTTCAATCAAAATTGAATTTGAGTTGTGCGCGCCATTTCTTTCTAATAGAGAAATCAATGACTGTGTTAGTTGTTGTGTGTTCATTGTTTGTTGTTTTTGTTTATATGCAAAATATTTGATAAGTTTCATGCATATTTTGTTTGAATATTTCTTTATATATCAAAACACCTCATTTCTAGGAAATAGAACATCTTCAATAATATTATCTTGTACATCTTCTAACCATTCTATTTCTAATTTATTTATATCAATAGATAGAGACACCACTTGAATTAATAACAGTACTATGATTATTAAGTACCACCGGTTTATAGATTTAGATTTTTGATTCATTTTTTAATTGTTTTTAATAATTATGTTCAGAATTTATTTTCTAAAAGTTATTAACAATTATATAAACGTAAGTTCATTAGTTTCAGGGTCCCAATCTATAGTTAATGGTTTATTAACCACTTCATATCTTTCATTAAGAACTGCTGCATTAATAAAGTGCGTACCATTATGGAACTTATAACCCCAACCACCATGAACGTGACCAAACACATGAATCTTCGGTGGTTGCTCATCAACCTTAACTCTCAATAATTCACAACCTAGGTTAGGTTCATTATGTGGAGGTCCACTAACATCTAAATGGCCTTGCGGTGGTCCATGTGTAATAAGAATATCCGTGTCTTTTGGAATAGCATTCCAAACTCTCATTAAATCCTGCCCACACCTTGGTAAGTTAAATGCCCAGTTGTAAAATTCAGGTTGCCATGGACTTCCATAGATTTTAACCCCAGTTTCCCATTCTTCACCAATTATTAATTCACTATCTTGTAAATAGTCAACTCCATGTTCATCGGCAATTTCTTTAACCAATTCCGGTTCGTTTTCAAATAGTCTATCATGGTTACCTGCGATAAATACACAGTTATCATAGTATTGTCCTATAAACCATTTACAAAAGTCCTCGACTTCATATTGACTATAACCGCTATTCATAATGTCTCCAGCATGAATTAAGAGGTCTCCTCCTGGAAGTTCTAATTGTCTGTGTTTAGTATGTGTATCACTAATAAATGTAATTCTCATAGTTCTATTTTAATTTAGATTCTATATAATCGCTAAATTCTCCATAGTATGTTTTTCCTCCAATATTCCATCGGTCTAATTCAAACATACTATATTCAGGGTCATATGTCTTCCAATCATAAATTGTGAATATCTCGTCATTGAATTCAACAACCCATTCAAAATTTACCTTTCCATCTCCAGAATCTTCTGGAAGATATGTAGGTTCTCCAAGTAATTCTACTAATTTATGATACGTTGTGTGTAAATATCCCCTTAGAGATGTTCCACTTGCATTTGCTTCTTCTTTTGATAGTTTAACTAGTTTTGACATTTTGTGTAAGTTTTAATTTGTTATATGTAAATATAAACAAAAAAAGTGACATAAAAAAATCTGGCTCACTTTATTTTCAAAAAGTTATTAACAATTTACAAATGTAAGTATGGCTTCCATTCTTCTGGAATATGTTTAACCTGTCTGAGTATCATTAAATAATGAGGTCTTTTAGGTTCGGGTATTTCTCTACCCCATTCTTCAAGGCTTAAATCTGCCTTTTCATTATTGCACTTCTTACATGCCGTTACAAGATTTTCCCAAGTATTTGGACCACCTTTAGATTTTGGCACAACATGGTCTAGTGTTAATTCTCTAGTTTCTCCTTCACCACAATAGACACACTCATTTCCATCTCTTTTATAAACATTATTTCTGGTTAATGGAACCTTATGTTGTCTAGTATTCACGTATTTAGGCACTCTAATAATCGAAGGCTTCTGGATTATAAGCTCTGGATTATAAAGCTTAAAAGCCTCTTCATGTTCATGGACGACATTGGCATTCCCTTTGTAAACGATAACAAAAGCTCTAAGACTACTTATAATTCCTCTCGGAGTATAACTAGAATCCAGAACTAGTGTCTTATTGCAATCTTTCATTTTGTTATTTTTATTTGAGCAATATGTTGGATTCGAACCAACGAATAATGATTTTGCAGACCAGCTCCTTAGACCACTTGGGTAATATTGCAGATTAGTAGTCAATACTGGACTCGAACCAGTGACCTCCTCGGTATCAGCGAGGCGCTCTAACCAACTGAGCTAATTGACTATTTAAGAGAGGCTTCGGGTATTTCGGGGTTTCTGGTTCATTAACGTTAAGGAGATGGGTGCACTGTCTACTCTAAACCCTTTTTCGACCTTCTTCCATCTAGTTAATGACTACAGCTTCACTACCTCTCTTTTTTTGAATATGAGTCCATTTGGCCAATTATTTTCAAAAAGCTATTAACAATTACTAAATATCAGCATTATACCATAATGCTTAAACCCCAGCTTCCCCAAGCTAAGGTTAGTTCATAATAACCATTTAATGTTCTATCAAATGTAACTTTAATTGTCGGTAGAATCAAAAACTGACCTACTTGCTTATACCACTCTATTTTCATGTTCTTTTTTCATCTCTCTTTGGTATTAAATTACTTTACGGAATGATAATTCAAACAATTCTCTATCAGCATTAGTTAATGTTGCTTCTAAACAAAATCCTTCTTTTAATTGGATATGTGTATATACAGATGAAGGTGTTTGATAAAAACCATAGTGAGGCAAAGGTCCTTTCATCCAAATTGGTGCTATGCCTATTCTTATTCTATCTGTCAACTGGTACTCTAACTGTAGTAATCTAACTCTTAGTTGAGCAATCATCTCATAATCCATTTTTTCAGCAGCGTAGTGTTGAATATTTAATAGATTAGCAAATTCAACTCTTGGCCCAAATTTCCATTTATTGTAAGTAAAGGTTTTTTCTACAGAAATAGATAAAGAGTTGTTTGTTCCTACATTAGTAGCAAACTCTACATTTATTTCTTCAGAAGTTTTTGGTTTTGATGTGTCACTTACTTGTGCGTTTGTAAGTAGTGAACCTAATAATAGTGTGATTGTTAATACTGCCCCTAGGACATTGGTTAACCATGTTCTTTGTGTTTTCATTTTATTAAATACCAATAACATCGATTGGCTCTGTACCAGGAGAATCCATTATATAAGGGACATATTGCAGAACCTCTACCGTTTCTTGTACTACATTATATAATAATTTACTTAAAATAACTAGAAATCCTAATATAATAAATCCTATAAAAACCTTTTTCATTTCTATTTAATGCTAATGGTTAATTTATATATCTAATGTTTCTTCTAACTCTTCTAACTGTTTTTCTAATCGTTCAACACTGCCCCAGATAATAGATGCATTTGGATCGATTTCTTTGATTTGCTCAACCAATTCTTTTTGGCGACCTCTACTATAAAATCTATTCTCGATAGCACTTGCTAATTCTTGTAGGTGTTCTGGCGCATGAATACTGATTCGTAAATCATAATCAGACCATTTTGTTTTCCAATCAACAAAAGCAATGCCTTTAGTAAGCTTTCGTTGTAGATTGTGTAATCTTCTATTACGAACTCTAACAATACTTCTATCGCTTCCAAATACATCCAAGAATCGTAAGAACCATCTCGGACACCATTTTGGACGAGCTTCATAATCTAATGCAAGAACTAATGGATAGAGTGATTTAAAGTAAACACTGTTCTCATTCCAAACTGAAGTTCCTAAATAACCATACTTCTCAGCAAAGTCTTTAGGAAAGAAGATGTAACGTAAATCACCCCATTCCAAACTACGAGTATGAATCATACCTTTCTTACGACCCTTCCAAAATAAAAATGAGTATTTCAGACTAGTTAGTCGCTCTTTAAATGTTGGTGGTGTATAAAATTTATTGCTACGTTTCATATTGTTTATATAAACGTTATGTCATTTGTTTCAGAATCCCAATCTATAGTTAATGGTTTATTAACCTGATCATATCTTTCGTTTATGACTGCAGCATTAATAAAATGTGTTCCATTATGAAATTTATAACCATAACTACCATGAATATGACCAAATACGTGGATTTTTGGTGGTTGCGCATCAACTTTAACTCTAAGTAATTCACAACCCAAATCTCCTTCATTATATGGAGGTCCACTCACATCTAAGTGCCCTTGTGGTGGTCCATGTGTAA
>Ga0206130_10008099_pt1 | contig 11408 bp, 8 predicted proteins | sample Helgoland_Spring_9_FD_148637 | JGI IMG/M metagenome (GOLD analysis project Ga0206130, IMG submission 148637) | Pelagic subsurface seawater microbial communities from Kabeltonne, Helgoland, North Sea - Helgoland_Spring_Bloom_20160512_1 | ecosystem: Environmental > Aquatic > Marine > Epipelagic ...
TGGTGCTGAGAGTGTTTCTGTGGCGGGGAATATTTTTTTAGGGCAGACCGAAGCACCTTTACTTGTACGACCTTTTATTGCTAAGATGACTTCTTCTGAACTAAATTGTCTGATGACCGGAGGCATGGCGACTCTTGCAGGCAGTGTTTTAAGTGCTTATGTTGTTTTTTTGGGAGGATCAGATCCTGAATCTCAGACTCTTTTTGCTACTTATTTGGTGAGTGCTTCGGTCATGAATGCACCGGCGGCTATTGTCATGTCAAAAATGTTTTTACCAGAGACCACTCCTGAGAAAATTGATCAGCACATCAAAGTTAACAAAGAACAATTGGGTGTGAATCTTATAGATGCCTTATCTAAAGGCGCTACTGATGGGGTGAAGCTGGTATTGAATATTGGAGGTATGCTCTTAGCATTTATTGCCATTATCTTGGCCATAAATTGGATATTGATGGATGGTATTGGGGCTGTCACTGGATTGAACGCTTATGTAGTTGTGTCCACCCAAGGTGCATTTGAGGGATTTTCATTGCAGTATATCCTAGGTCAAATTTTTAGACTTTTTGCTTTTGCTATTGGTATTAGTTGGAGTGAATCACTTTTAGTGGGGAGTTTGCTGGGTCAAAAATTTGTTATTAATGAATTTGTGGGTTACCTCAGTTTGGCAGAGATGAAGGTGTCGGGTGTCTTAAGTGAGCATGCGATCATGATTTCAACTTATGCCTTGTGCGGGTTTGCCAACCTCAGTAGTATTGGGATTCAGATAGGGGGGATCGGCGTGATGGCACCAGAACGCAGAGGGGATTTGTCTTTGTTGGGATTCAGAGCCTTAATAGGCGCTTCTTTAGCTACTTTGATGACGGCGGCTATTGCAGGCGCTATTTTTTAATTTTGACTTAAATCATTTGATTTATAATTTGGAGGCATTCATCAAGAGTTTTTTACATATGAGTGATATGCAACAGCATATTTTATTGAATAAATTGAGGGATGTAGATTTTTAAAAAATGATTCATAAATAGCTATTTGTCGTAGAGAAGTGGATATCAAAATATTTTTTAGTATTTTGTGTATCATTCAGCGGATGTCCTGATATTTGAGGCCGAATCATATAATGAATATAATCCTATGAAATATAAATTTGGAGGTTCAGAAACGAATCAAAAGACAGTATTAGATCACCCGTCAGGACTTTTTGTGCTGTTTTTCACAGAGATGTGGGAGCGATTTTCTTATTATGGCATGCGCGCGATACTGGTACTCTTTCTCATCTCTTCCATATTAGAAGAAGGTGGCTGGGGCTGGGAGCGTGCCGAGGCATTAGAACTATATGCTATCTACACTGGTTTAGTATATCTGACTCCCATACTTGGCGGATTTTTAGCAGATAAATATTTGGGATATCGAAATTCCATCATCGCAGGAGCCTTGCTGATGACCCTTGGGCATGCTTCTTTAGCCTTTGAGGGCTTTACGGAGTTATTTTTCTTTTTGGGCTTGGCTCTAATCATCATGGGTAATGGTCTATTTAAGCCCAATATTTCTTCGATTGTGGGACAATTGTATAAAAATCAAGGAAAAGAAAAAGATGCAGGCTATACTATATTTTATATGGGAATTAATTCAGGTGCGTTCTTGGGTATTTTATTGTGTGGCTATATAGGAGAGAAAATCGGATGGCATTTTGGATTTGGTTTGGCGGGTATTTTTATGTTTTTTGGAATGTTGCAATTTTATTTTTCACAAAATATATTTGGGAAAATTGGATTATCTCCTGCGAGATCTCAGGACTTCATTCAAAAAGATGAAGAGCAAAAGAAACCTCTGGAAACGCTGTCCAAGAAGGTCGTTCGAGATCGGTTAATTGTGATCAGTATTTTTTCATTTTTTGTTATTTTCTTTTGGTGGGCATTTGAGCAGGCGGGAGGCTCTATGACCATATTTGCAGCGGATTATACCGATAGATTATTGGTAGGTTCTGATGCATTGATTTTTAAAGTTTTCAACACCCTATTGACGGTCATACCTATGCTCATTATCACCTGGGTATTGCTCATGTTGTTTAAGCAAACTTTCTCCAAATTCGCATTGTCCAATGTCTTTCTTGGAATCAGTTTTATGATTGTTTGGATAGTCGTGATATGGATGCTAGAAAGAGAATTAAGATTAGAATCAACAGAAGTACCTGCTTCTTGGTTTGGTATATTGAATTCTTTTTATATTATCACATTTGCTCCATTGATTTCTAAAATTTGGCAAAGTAAGTTTAATCCATCGGGGCCAATAAAATTTTCCATTGCCTTAATCCTAATGGGGCTGGGCTTTGCCACATTGTCTTATGGCTCAATGGGTATTCCTTTGGGTGCTCAGACCGCATCTGTAAGTATGATTTTTTTAATTCTGGCTTACCTTTTTCATACCTTAGGTGAATTATGTATATCGCCTGTAGGTCTGTCGTATGTGAGTAAATTAGCACCGGTCAAATTGGTAGGTCTGATGTTTGGGGTTTGGTTTGTTGCCAACTTTGTTGCCAATTATATGGCAGGGATCACCGGAAGTTATATTGACCCTATCGTAGAAGAATATGGTATGACTACCTTCTTTTTGATTTTTACCATCATTCCTGTTGTGGCCGGAATGATCATGTGGATGCTAAATAATACCTTGTTAAAATTGATGCATGGTGTTCGATAGGAGCTATAAATAAAGATAATTAAAGGGGGGTGGGTGGTTTATTCATAATAATCACTGGGTGTGAGAATGCCTATTTGAAGGAGGTCACAATTTTTTTTGTAAACTCATTGATTATCGTATGTCGTTGTTCGCCATAAAGCCTTGCCGGTTAGAAGAAATAGATTGTTTGATGACCTTATCAAAAGAAACCTATTATCAGGCATTTAAAGCTTTTAATACCCGAGAGAACATGGATCATTATGTAATGAAAGCGTTCTCTAAAGAACAATTATTGGCTGAGATGAGAGATCAGCAGGCCTCATTTTATTTTGGAATTTATCAAAACCAACGGATAGGTTATCTGAAATTAAACAAATATAAGACCCGCTCAGAAGGCCATCAAGGACCTTCTGTTGAAATTCAGCGTTTGTACGTGCAGTCGGATGCCCAAAATTTAGGAATGGGTCATTTTTTAATGGAAGAAGCGATAAAAATAGCTCGATATAAAGGATTTATATTCATGTGGTTAGGGGTTTGGGAGCACAATGAAAAGGCCCTTCGATTTTATGAAACATTCAATTTTGAGCATATAGGATCTCATATTTTCATGATGGGAGATGATCCCCAACAGGATCATCTTTTGGGACGGGTTATTTAGTGATTCAAGTATGAGGGTATGTGCAATGCGCTCACAATATAAATCTATAAATCTGATTGTCTTAACCTAACTTTGTCCATGTGGAAAATCAGGTAAAAAACAATCAGGAAATATTGGTCAAGTTAGGTATTGAGCAACTCAATCCCATGCAATTAGATGCGATCAAAAGTATCAATAATTTTTCAAACAATGTGTTATTGGCACCCACAGGTTCGGGCAAAACATTGGCTTTTTTATTGCCCATTTTGACATTAATGGAATTTGAATTGAGTGAAATCCAATCCCTAATCGTTGTGCCGACTCGAGAACTGGCTTTGCAAATTGAGCAAGTACTCAGGGTTATGGGTACGGGATTCAAAGTCAATGCCATCTATGGTGGGCGAACCGGCCAAAAAGATAAGATAGAGCTTCGTCAACCACCGGCCATACTTATAGGGACTCCAGGTCGTATTGCTGACCGGATTCGTAGGGGAGATGTCGAGACTAATTTTATTACCCATTTGATTCTTGATGAATTTGATAAATCTTTAGCGTTTGGTTTTACCTCTGAGATGAAGGAAATCATGGGAGCCTTGCCCATGCTTAGGAAAAAAACACTCACTTCGGCGACGCAGCAATTAGAAATTCCTGAATACCTTCGATGTAAGGAGCCAAAAATCTTGAATTACCTTAAGAAAAGTGAATCTAAGCTAGAGTTGAAGGCTATTATCGCAAAAGGCGAAAAGAAGTTAGAGGCCTTAGAAGAAGCATTAGGCTATTTGGGGGATGAGCCAGGGATTGTATTTTGTAATTTTAAAGACACCGTTGGTCAGGTAAGTGATTTTTTGAACGAGCATAAAATAAGTAATGGCTGTTTTTCTGGTAATCTGGATCAGATGGACCGTGAAAGAACGCTTATTAAGTTTAGAAATGGGAGTCTGCGCCTGATTATAGCCACAGACTTGGCCGCCCGCGGTTTAGATATCCCTCGAATTAAGTTCATTATTCATTTTGAGCTTCCTTACAATCAGGATGAGTTCACCCATAGAAATGGTCGCACAGCGCGGATGAATAAAGAAGGTATCGCTTATGTGATGCAGTCAAAAGATGAGCGCTTGCCCACATTCATATCGGAGCTACCTGTAGTCAATTGGGAGGAGAAGAAATCACCAAGTACCTCCTTATGGCAGACATTATTTGTTTCTGGGGGACGCAAGGATAAAATCTCTAAGGGAGATTTAGTAGGATTTTTTATAAAAAAAGGATTGTTAGGTGCCGATCAATTGGGAGTTATAGAAATCAAGCACAATTGTGCGTTTATCGGGGTACAAGCTCCAGATATTGAAGCTCTGATCCAAAGGACTACGAACCAATATTTGAAAAAGAGAAAGGTCCGAATAAGTTTAGCTTAACTTTTAGTGGCGCCTTTTAGATGAGAAATTCCGTCTACCATTGGGTGGTTTTTTACCCATCTTTTTCTGGGCGAGCACCGCGGCCACTTCATTGGCAGGATCAGGCGCATAACCTTCAATGGTGCTGCTTAGAATATTCTGTTTGGTCAATTTCTCAATATCCTTGAGGTACGTGACTTCGTCAAAGCTCACCAATGAAATGGCTTCTCCACTGGCTCCGGCACGTCCGGTACGGCCAATTCGATGCACATAATCTTCGGGTATATTAGGGAGTTCAAAATTGATCACGTGTGGGAGCAAGGGGATATCTAATCCTCTGGCTGCGATATCGGTGGCCACTAAGACACGGACATTGCCAGTTTTAAAACTTGAAAGGGCTTTGGTTCGAGCCCCTTGCGTTTTATTACCATGTATTGCTGCTGAGTCGATACCTGCTTTTTCCAATTTTTGACAAAGTCGATTGGCTCCGTGTTTGGTACGGGTGAAAATTAACACTTGGCTCCATTCACCTTCCGATATAAGCTTGATAATCAAACTTGTTTTCTTAGATTGATCTACGCGGTAGACGCGTTGATCAATTTTTTCTACGGTTGTATTTTCGGGCGTAGCTTCGACAAGCATAGGACGGTCCAGAAAACTGTTGGACAGATGTTTGATCTCTTTTGAGAAAGTCGCTGAAAACAATAAATTTTGCCTTTTGGTGGGAAGTAAATCTAAAATTCTTCGGATGTCGCGAAGAAATCCCATGTCGAGCATTCTATCGGCTTCGTCTAGAACTAAAATCTCTACTTCGGATAAGCTCAAGACTCTTTGTCCATACAAGTCCAACAGCCTTCCTGGGGTGGCAATTAATATATCGACGCCACTTCGAAGAGTTTTAATTTGAGGATTGGCATTGACACCACCAAAGATGACCGTCGATTTGATATCTACAAAATGGCTATATTCATCAACATTTTGCTTGATTTGCGCGGCTAGTTCTCGAGTTGGTGTGAGAATCAAGGATCTGATGACCCTTCTCTTGATTGCGGGTCTCTCGGAAAGCAACTCAAGGATGGGCAGAGTAAACCCTGCAGTTTTTCCCGTACCCGTTTGGGCGGATGCTAAAATATCTTTTCTATCTAGAATTACCGGAATGGCTTTTTCCTGAATAGGGGAGGGTGTTGAATATCCTTTTTTAGTGATGGCTTTAAGTAAAGCTTCGGAAAGGCCTAATTGATTGAATGACATGTAAAAGGGTTAGGTTTTGGCTGCAAAATGGCAGCTCCTAAATAAAACGCAAACTTAGCCAATCAATAGTTCAATCGGTCTGCTTTTCAGAAAACTTAATTAATTTATCCATTATTACAGCTGTGAACGATACACGATACCATAAAAAAGGTAAGGTCAGTAGCGGTTTTTTTGGGGATAGTAGAATTAAAACTTAAACAATGAAAAATGACTAAAAAAAATCTTAAAATCTTGAAAAAACAGTATCAAAATTTTAACTTAATTTAATCATTACTCTATCTTACCTATTGAGTCAAAATATTCATATTTGTCTTACTCTTTACATTTTATGATATTAGAAGTTTGATCCACCGCGCCTTATTAGAAACTACACCAATTCATGAAGAATAATAGACAATTGATCCTTAATTTATCAGTGGTTGTTTTTTTACTATTGATGATGGGGTGTCAAAAAAGACTTAATGAATCGATCAAATTAAAAGGAAAAATTAATGTTTTATGATTGGTGTTGAGCTGAGCTTTTCAAAGCATTTCTTTTTATAGACCGAATTAAAATCAGGCTATATCAATATACTAGATATTTTAACCCAACCAGCAGAATCGGATAGTGTAAGTCAAAGTTTTTGGTTCCTACAAAATAACTATGTTTTTAGGAGTAGATGGGGGCTGAATTTCAATAAAGACTCATAAAAACAAGAAGGCTGAGGCCTGCGTTGTGCGCACCCATTCATTTTTTTGGTTATAAACTCACTTTTGCATGTTTGATGTGATGACGCTCATCTTCCAATGCTGTCCAGGCGAAATGCAATTGATTTTCAAATAATTCCATTTGAGGGAAACCACTGGATCTTGAACTATTGGTTTCGGAGATGACGATAGGATTTCCTTTGATTCCAGTGCTTTTGACTGCGATTGCTTTAATTTGGGATTTCTCATCTTGAAAACTCAACCAACTCACAAAGGCCGTCCCTTTTTCATTTATAGCTACATCTACTCTTCCCAGTGGATTGTGGTCATCTATGACGATCGGGGCTTCAAAGGTGGCACCGGCATCTTTTGAGAAGATTATTTTTACTTGAGGGACATCATTGGGTGCTGAAAACCAGACTACGGCTACTTGGTTTCCTTGTGCCGCGATGCGCGGCCCATTCACTGGACAGCCCGCAATTTTCCATTGGTCATTGAATACGGTCTTAGGTGCCGTCCATTGCCCCTTTACCTTTCTTACGATGGATATATCTCGGTATTCCTCCTCTGTTCGATCTCTATAAACAAAGACAGGACCCTCAGAGGTCAGCGCGCCACTTGTTTGACAGCAGTCACATACGCGCGCGTCTAGTTCCGTTGGTTCGGTGAGCACTCCTTGTAGATTGATATCAGCTGCTCTGAGGGTCATCGCTCCTTGACCATGCCCATCATTTGACTTTGGACTGCCCGTATTTCTGCCATCAAGCCAAACGGCAGTGAAAGTTTGGTTGGGCATGGGGAGAATAGAGGCAAAGCCGTGTTCGGTGGGTGTTTGATCATCATGAGGGATGATGCTTGAACTCCAAGGTTGTGAATCCATACTCAAGGTCAGATTGACATCGTATGAATAGGTACTTGATGAGCTTTTAGCCAAAAAATGGCTGATTTTATTTCCTTCGCTATCTATGTTAAGAGATGGATAATCTGCCCAATTCACAAACCAATCAGTGCCTGATGCAATGACTTCCGTGTCACTCCATTTATTTTCTTTTTCCAAAGAAGCAAAATAAAGGGTCGATCGGTCTTCGGTTTCCCCGACCCAACTGAGATAAAGCTGATGGTCTTCTCCCACTTTAAGAAAAGGTAAAGAGGTACCTTCATCCGCGGGACCCTTGAATAGTTCAACACTTGTTTGATGTAACCCGGCTTCTTCACTGCATGCACTGAAGAAGATCATAAAGCCTATGAGCGAAATATATTTCATGGAATGTTCGTTAATGAGGGTACGCTGAGAAAATAACCTCTCTTTATATGCAATATAGCCATGTTCTTGCTCATCTAAAAGCAAGGATAAGCTGAAACAAAATAAACCCTAAGTAGGACAAGATCATTGATCAATCGGAAATTGGGACAATCAGTCAAAAAATTGGGGTTGTGTTTATGGACGACCTGAGTAACTGATCTAACCGCTCATACTGCAGTAGTCTCACCAGGATGCGTCGACTTCAAGGCAACATATTATTGAATAATAATAGGGTTTCTTCACTGGTCCAACCTCTGTCACCCAATAATCTGTGAATTTCCTTCCCTGATCGATCATAGATCAAGGTAGTGGGCAGGGCATAAACCCCCAAAGATTCGATGCTATTTTGCAGTTGCACATAATGGAGATCAAGTCCTCGTTTGGAAACAAATTTATCGATCGTTTTCATACTCTGATTTGTAGCCAACAGTAATTCAAATTGGTCAGGAGGCAATATTTTGGTTAATGCCAACAAGTCTGGCATCTCTTTGACACAAGGTATGCACCAAGTAGCCCAGAGATTGACGATCAATATTTTACCCTTCAATTTTTCAAAATCAACGGGCGCTCCATTCCTTTCGAGCATTTTTGGGATACCCATTGGGTTTGTCGAATCAGTCGTCTCAACCGGTTTTTTCTTACTTCCTGAGCAGCGGATAAGAGTGAAACATAAAAAAACTAAAGGGATGATTCTCATCTAGTTGATTTTTTCTTCAATACGTCCACAATTTAGCATCATGGCACCAAAATAAGGATTTTTAATTTCCTCTGACCTACTCAGCCAAGTAGCTCCTTGACCCTTGAAGGCCATGGGACAAAATTGGATAAATGAGGTTTCTTGTGTATTTGATGCTTTGATCCATTGGGTGAGGACTTCAGTGACTGATTTAAATGCTTGCCTCTGCGTATCTAGGTCCAGCGCATTTGATAAGCTGTCTGCCGCCTCAAACAATGCCTCTGATGAAGGACTCATTTCATTTTTAAGATCATTCAAAAAGTTTTTGGCGAGTAAGGAGACCTCTTCGTTATCGGAGACGACTAAGGCGTCTTTGATCTTCATATAGTCCATTAAAATCAGGGAAGCTAGGGTGTTTTGACTTTTATCTGTCGATTTTGATTGTTTACTAGCCAGGTGCTGTGAATGATCTGAAGGGGTAGTAGGCGTCTTACAGTAACTAAGCCCTACTGCGAGGATCATCCATTGGACTTGTTTCATTGGTTTCATGTTCATCAAATAGTTTTAGTTTAATTGTTCTTTAACTTCCCCACAAAATCTCATTTCTTCTCCAAAATAAGGATTGTAGATTTCTTGGGTATTACTGAGCCAATAGGCTCCTTTATTATCAAATGCCATCGGGCAATATTGTCGAAATAGTGTTAATTTTTTGATTTTATAATGGTCAAGGAAATCATAAAACAAATCGCTTATTTCTGCAAAAGGCCCATAGACTTCATCTATTTTTTTAGTTGCATTTATTTCCTGCATCACTTTATTTAACTGAATTAGAGTAGGTTGATCAATATCAGCTGAAAAATTCTTTTGATCACTGAGCTGACTGATGATCAATGCAGCTTCTGATGTTATGATATTATGATTTTTCAGTGCCAACGCATTTTTTATATTCAGGTAGGCATCGGTCATTTTTTTGAGGGTGAGCGTTACCGATGAGGATGGATTTATTTTCCCAGTTTTCTTTTCATCCGACGACTCCTTGGAGGTCTTGAGGTGGGATAAGTTCATCATACTGTTTTTTCCGGCCAGTTGTGCGGCCGCATCGATGGTAAAGACTCCGTTGACCACTACTTCTTCACCCACTTCAAGACCTTTTTCTATGGCATAGCCCGAGGTATTTAAAGCGCCTAAGATCACTTCACGCAAATGGAAGGTGGGCTCATTTGATGTCGGATCTTTGACATAAACTATAGATCTTTTCCCCGTCCATAATATCGCGGTTTTGGGTAGAATGATGATTTTCTGATTATCTTTTGGTTGGCTATTCAATAGCCCTTTGACACTCGTGCCTGGATAAACGGGTTTGAAAGTATTGGTATAGATGACCCTAATTTGGGCTACTTGTGTTGCGGGATCCACAATGGGATTGATGAAGTTTACTTGTCCTAGAAATATATTTCCAGGATAGGATGAAAACTCCATATTGATTTTATCACCAACATGTACCGTTTTTAGATCGTTTTCATAAAGATCAAAGGTGACCCAAACACTCTTGAGATTGACGATTTCATAAAGCTGGGTACCCCGTTCGATGTGTGAACCCTTGCTTACGTATTTATCGAGAATCATGCCTGTCCATTCAGAGACCAAAGGGAAGCTTTCAATGGGCTCACCCAGTCTCAGAATGGTATCAATCTGGGCAGAGGTTAGTTTCCAATTTTCCAATTTTTTTCTTGTGGCCTCAAAGAGCTCAGGCTGGGCCTCTTTCATTGCGAAGGCTTCAAACAATTCGTTTTGGGCTTCGATTAGATCTGGCGAATAGACATAAGCGATGATTTCACCGGCTTTTATATATTGTCCTTTTGACTCAATCAATAATTGTTCTATTTGACCCGAGATGTGCGTGGTCTGAACCGCTGTTTTTCGTTTATCAGGCCATACCCTACCGTTGAGATGTAAGACGATCGAAGGTAATGATTTTGTGACTTTTAGCGTCTGAATATCTGCTAGTTTTTGGGCATCTTCGGACAGTTGTATGGCATTGGGATCGGTTGTCGTCTGGAGACTTGTGGATTGGACCAGGTTCATACCGCATATAGGACAATTACCAGGTTGGTTTTGCCTTATTTGTGGATGCATTGAACAACTGTAAACCTCGGATGCGCCATGCGCATGTATTTCAGAGGAAACAGGGGGGGTACTGGTGTTGGATATCCAACCTATAAAAATACCTAAACCTAATATCAAGGGGAAAACGATAGTTTTTGATAAAATTTTCATAATTCTTTGGAGATGAGGTAAGTCATTTTAGCCAATGCTTCAGCATAATTCCTTTTCCAAGTCACTTGACTCAGTTTGAATTTCAATAAGTTTTTTTGGGCCTCTAGGATGTTCTTAAAGTTCCCATTGTCAACCGTAAAGTCACTGAAGGCGAAGGTGATCTCTTGATGGGCATTTTGAATTCTTTTTTCATCAAGATCGTATTGCGCTAGTGATTCAAAGAGTTGATTTTGAGCCGTAGCCCATTCAATAGCCAAGGTGTTTTGAAGTTGTGTTTTTTGAGCGGCCAATTGTTTTTGATACAGTTGAATTTCTCGGGTTTGACTTTGGTGTTTTTTTCTAAAAATGGGCAGACTCAGAGAGACCATAGGCATCAAAGCATCTTTTCCATTATTTTTCACCGTTGAGCCGTCTAGAGGTTGAATGATCACATAATCAATGCCCACTCCGATCTGGGGAAGTCCATTTTTACGCGCTACGTTTTCTTCGATGATGGTCGCGGCCATTTGCTGC
>Ga0206130_10008111_pt1 | contig 11397 bp, 12 predicted proteins | sample Helgoland_Spring_9_FD_148637 | JGI IMG/M metagenome (GOLD analysis project Ga0206130, IMG submission 148637) | Pelagic subsurface seawater microbial communities from Kabeltonne, Helgoland, North Sea - Helgoland_Spring_Bloom_20160512_1 | ecosystem: Environmental > Aquatic > Marine > Epipelagic ...
GCCAATCGCGTCGATAAAATGGTGTTGTCCGGCTGTACATCCTCAGGCCGAATAAGGCCTTGAATGCGAATAAACTCTTCACCACGATTGAGTGTCATCCACTTTTCACCGCGAACCATTATCAAGCCGTTAGGTAAAATTTCAGCGATGGTCACCGCGATGCTGCCACTCAAACTATTACTCTGGTCACTTCCGGCTTCACCTTTAATCTCGCTATCCTGAGTGACTGATGTTTGCATATTGTAATCGCCCAAACTGAGCGAGACGCCTAGTACGGTTCCCGCATCAAAACTAACGGAATTTTCTTTTTTAATTTCTGTGTCAGCGGTTTTACTGGATTGTTTACGCTCAATCAAAATGACCGAAATAATATCGCCAACGCGTCTCGCCTTAGGTTCTTCAAATACCCCCCTGCGGATATCCCGGTCTGTAGAAACCACCGCTATTGGCCATCGGCATTTCTGCCGACAAAGGATAAACCGGCGCGTAGGCAGGATCGTTTAGCATCGCGTCTGGCCGTATTGTGCACGCCGTTAAGGAGCCAATAGAAGCCACGAGGAATATCATCCTAAAACATTGGCGGCGCTATTTTTGGTAGTAATATCATTCATTGCGCTCACCAAACTATTACAAGTTTTGAGAGATATACTGCAGCATTTGGTCAGCAGTCGAGATCACTTTCGAATTCATTTCATAAGTCCGCTGCGTAGTGATCATGCTAACGAGCTCTTCAACCACATCGACGTTCGAATTCTCTAATGCGCCCTGCTTCAAACGACCCAAACCATCAATTCCAGGCTCTCCTTGTTGAGGCGTCCCACTTGCCGCTGTCTCAATAAAAAGGATCGAGCCAATCGATTGCAGACCGGTAGGATTGATAAAATTGGTCACTGTTATATTGCCCAATGTTTGCGCCGCCGCTTGGCCGGCAATTTGCGCCTCGACGATACCGTCAGAGCTTATTGAAACCGTTTGCGCGTCATCGGGAACCGTTATAGACGGCTGCAGTAGCAAACCTCTGGCATTAACAATCTCGCCATCAGCATTGATTTGGAATTGGCCATTCCTCGAATAGGCCGACGTACCATCAGGCATTAAGATTTCAAAAAAACCTCGCCCAACAATCGCCAAGTCTAGAGGTTTTTCAGTAATCTGAACGCTGCCATCCGAAAACTCTTTCTGAGTGCCGATAACTCGCACACCGGTACCAACCTGTAGTCCAGAGGGAAGCTGCGTGTTTTGTGACGACTGTGCACCGGGCTGACGACGAATTTGATAGAGCAGATCTTCAAAAACAACACTGTCGCGCTTGTATCCCACCGTGGCAGCATTTGCCAGGTTGTTTGAGATAGTTGCCAGGCGTGTATCTTGAGCACTTAACCCTGTTTTACTAATCCACAGCGCTTGATTCATAACTTACCTCTTGACGTATTTGTCTCAAATTAATGTCTGTTTGTTTTACGAGCTACAACTAAGAGCTTCTCAGAACCTGTCTGGCAGCATCCGAATTCTCTTCCATCACTTTCATCATTTTCACGTTAATTTCAAATTGCCGGGCCAATACCATAATCGCCGTTAACTCATCTACAGGATTAACGTTACTAGACTCCACAAACCCAGACTGCAGTCGAATGCTGGCATCAGGCTCTTGTTGTCCACCGTCGAGTCTGCGCATCAGCCCATCCACGCCCTTGTCGAGATCGGCATAAACAGGTTTCACTAACTTTATCCGGTCAACTATCGACAATACTTCAGGGGGTTGCCCTGTGGGTCGAATGGTAATGGTGCCGTCGGCACCCAGTGTGATTTTGTCAGCCGGCGGTAGCGAAATCGGACCGCCATCGCCAAGAACCGGTAAATCAGTGGCCGTTAGCAACTGTCCATTGGGATCTACCTTCAGCGAACTCATCCTCGTGTAAGCTTCACTCCCATCGGGGGCCTGTACCGCTATCCAACCATCACCTACTACGGCCATATCCAAATCGCGTCCTGTCTCAATTAAAGCGCCACGATTAAAATCAGTACCTGGACTTTCAGTCATCGCATAAGCGCGGGTCGGATGTCCATCACCGTAATACACGGCCATTGCCCGAGCCTGGGCAAAATCAGCTTGGAAGCCGTTAGTGTTGGCGTTCGCAAGGTTGTTCGCATGTATGGCCTGGGCAGACATGATGTTCTGCCCTGACGACATCGCTAAGTAAATTGCTTTATCCATTGTTGCTCCGCGTTTAACGTAAGCGGCAATTGGGTGGAAAATTATTGCCGGTTTATGTCTCAAATTGGCCAATATAGCGATCATTTCACTGTTGTAAGGGAATTTGCAAAATGAATGCCAATATTAGAAATATCTGTATTTTGTTAAGCGAGATTTGAAAATTATGTTTGTTGGCGTCAACACCGACTGATATTGGCCCTCAACGCTTCAATCAGCCGTTAATAACGACTGTTTTGGCTGCAATCCGGCAAAAAAACCCTGGTCTAAACTGCTACGTCTAGATCAGAGCCTTGTCATTGTTGGTGATTAAACATCTACACGCCGGCCCAGCGGTTAGCCGCACTCGCTTTATTGACGGATGTTGATGATCGCCTGAGTAACCGTATCGACTGTTTCAATGGTCTTTGCATTGGCCTGGAAATTTCTTTGCGCGATGATCAATCGCACAAGCTATTCAGATAGGTCAACGCTTGACTCTTCCAATGCACCGGGTTGAATACCCCCTAAATTACCGGATAAGGCTGCACCGACCGCCGGTTCGCCTGATTCAAATGACTGCGACCAGCCTGTTTCCCCTAGTATTAATCTCCAGACCGGCTAGCTTACCCGTCGCAAACTCATTCTGATCGACCGCTGCAATTGAAAAATCGCTACCGAACCGTGTCGAGGTACCAATATTAACCGTAAAATCAGAGTTAACGGCTGTACTACCATTGACTGATAACTGATTCGAGCCCTGTGGATTCCAATTATCAATAGTTAGCGCGGCAGGATTAGTCCCTGTGAGGAGACCATCGGTACCAAAGGTCAATTCAAAGAATGGATTAACACCTCCGGCGCCACCCGCCGGACTAATGACATTTTGTAAATTGCCAGCGTCATCAGAGATACAGGCATACATGTTCCAAACATTTTCCGCCGCTGTTTTCTCATAAAATGTCGAAAGAACTTGAGCCTGACCACGACTATCAAAAAGTGTCAGTGACGTTGAGCTATTAAAAGTATCAGCATCGTGGGAGTTAAAAGGCGAAATCGATGGAATATCTCCGTGCGCATCTAGGTTGAATAGCAAATCTACCGCCGACGTTGCACTAGGCGCTAAATCACCCGACTGTACTCGCAAGTCGGCCAGTGTTCCACCAACGCCACCTCCAGTGCCCGTTGGCAGAAAGCCCTGCAAAGTAGAGCCACTATTACTGATGATATAACACTCATCATCGATACCGAAATATCCGGCCCTCGTGTATGCAGTTGCGCCCGATGACTCAGCCACAACAAAAAATCCTTTGCCGTTAATTGCCCGGTCCAGGCTATTGTCGGTAAACGAAATATTACCTTGGTCAAATTGTTGTGAAATAGAATTAACCGAAACACCGCTACCGGTCGTGTTACTGCCCGACACTACCGAGCTAGCATAAACATCGCCGAATTCCGCTCGCGAACGCTTAAATCCCGTAGTACTGGCGTTAGCGATGTTGTTACCAGTCACGTCTAGATCGGTGTTCGCTGTTCGCAAACCACTCAGTGCTGTATTAAACTTCAAAACTATGCGCCCCTATTCAATCAACTAGAAAACTCACTTTTAAAATTCAACTATTTAAAAAATTTACAATATCTCTTTCACCTGCGACATCGAAACTGGACCGATACCGGCAACATTTAAGCTGAAGGTACCATTTGCACCAACCGTGACACTGTCTACATTAGCGCTCAGTGAGGTGCCAATTTGCATTTGGCTGCCATCAATTTTTGCCAGCACTTCAAAACGATAATAACCCGGTGGAAGCTGCCCTCCTTGACCGTTGCTACCATTCCAGGAAAACGGCAGACTTCCCGCAGACTGCGAGCCCATTTGCTCTTCCGCAACCCTTGTTCCCACGCTGTCATAGACAATAATGCTCAAGTCATCGGTACTTTGTGGCAGCTCAATGGTGCCGGCAACCCGGCCATCACCTGCGAGATAGGATGTGTAACTATCAACCTTCACCGAGCGACCAACTAGGGCAGACGCCTGCAAAGCCTGATTTGACTGAAATGAACCGACAAAACCTTCCATTGTATTATTGAGTTTATCTAGCCCCTCGACGGAACTAAACTGAGCCAATTGAGCGACAAACTCGCTATTGTCCTGAGGATCCAGAGGATTTTGGTTACGTATTTGAGTAACCATCAGCTCAAGAAAAACATCTTGACCCAACTCTTGCTTTTCGGTGTTGGCGGGGGCGTATTTTTCTCTTGCGGAAAGCTCACTCAACAACCCGATTGAAATTGCATCGGCCATTTTTTCCTTCCATTTCTATTGCGTGCAGTGGCACTCGTTTAATTAACGGACAACTGTTTTTGCCCGAATATCACTTTCATAACAAGGTTATACGCTCGCGGGCTATTGCCCGAGCCTTAACAGGCCTTGCATCATTTGCTTGGCCGAATTCATTAATTCAACATTGACTTGAAATGAACGTGACGCCGAAATCATATCCGCCATTTCCTCCACCACGTTCACGTTGGGGTAATATACATAGCCCTCTTCGTCTGCCTTAAGATGATTGGGCTCATAACGTCGGACTAGTGGCGCGTCGGACTCAACAATACCCGTCACTCGCATGCCCATCGACGCATCATCGGCAAGCGTCGGCATTGAGCCGTTGTTGTTCGCCATCATATCCATGCGCATGGTTTCAAAAACCGGATGGCGGGCTCGATATACTTCGTCAATATTACTACTGGCCGCCTGCGCATTTGCCAGATTACTCGCTGTGGTGTTCAGTCGGATACTTTGCGCAGACATTCCCATGCCTGCAATATCAAAAACATTGGCTAGTGACATCAGAGATCCCCTTTAATTGCTTTGCTTAAGCCTTTAAACTTGCTGTTGAGCAGTTGAAAACTCGCTTGAAAATCCATCATGTTTTTAGAAAACCGACTCATTTCAACCTGCTCTTCTACAGTGTTTCCATCAAGCGAAGGCTGTAAAGGTGTGCGGTATAACAATTCAGGCTGATACGACTGAGAAGCGCCTCCTATATGACGGCTATTTGTAGCGACCATACCTCGACCGGCAGACTGGCTACTCATCTCGCTACTCAGGAGGCTCTTAAAGTCGATGTCTCTTGCCTTAAAATTTGGGGTATCGGCATTTACAAGGTTATTGGCTAACACTTCCGCCCGCATCGTTCGGACATGAAGTGCTTTTTCATGGATGCCCAGTGCATTTTGAAAACTAATCGCCATTGTTTGTTTACCTTTTAACAATTTATTTCACTACCATCACTCTCTCAGCAAAGTGCGTGCCATATTTTCATATCATTGAAAAATATAGCGTTTTTTGGGGAACGCTGAGAAAAACGGCAAAGAAATTCCGCTTTTATCTATGCGACGGCAACGCAAGCGGCAAAAATCGTAACATGTTTAATCTTGGAAAGTTCAGACAGTAGTTTTCAAAGCGCCTGATAAATGATGCAAGGACTGCACTGGACCATTTTGAAATACGGTGTTGCGTCTGCCAAACCTTCGGAGGTACGCAAAATCAGATACCCTCTAGGGCGCAATACCGCATGTAAACGGCGCAGGGTATTCATTTTTTATTTAGGGGAAAAATAAATCAGGACATTACGACAGAACACGACTTCAAATTTTCCCAGTGCGGCAAAGCTATCCATCAAATTCAGTGACTGAAACCGAACGCGCTGCCGGACATCGGAAATAACCCGCCTATTGTTATCATCAACCGGATCGAAAAAATGTTGTTAGCGCTCTGCAGTCAAACCCCGACACAAAGCATGATGATGGTATTCTGCCGCTAAACCAACGTCGATCATCGACAGAGATAAGTCCGTCGCGAGTATGTTTACTGAGTAGCTCGGTGCACCCAAATTCGCTCTTTTATACTCATCGACAAGCATGCTCAGGGAAAAAGGCTCCTGGCCTGAAGAACACGCGGCAGACCAGACCCTGACTGATTTTTTCTGGTCCAGCTGAAACTCAGGCAGGAGTTTATGGCGGAAAATATTGAAGGGATGTGTATCCCGAAACCAAAGTGTTCCGTTGGTTGTCATCGCATCTACTGCTGCCTTCCTCAAATGACGTTGCAATGCTTGCTGCATCAGTTCTACGACGGCTCCGAGATTATCCAAGCGAAATTTAATCATCAAATGATGAATTCGACTGGATACCAAATACTGTTTATTGTCCCCAAGAACGATACCAGTGACCTCAGCCAGATAGTCCCTGAAAGCTTTATATTTGACGGTAAACCTCACCAAAACGTCGGTCACCCCTGTAACAGGTGCTTTAACGCCCTGATATCCGTTACAAGGAATGAACCATCAAGCGCTATCCTCCTCACCCACAGTAACCTTTCGATGCCACTCTTTTGACAATAATTGCCGCTAACTCATCCGGTAAAAATTTGGAGAGAAAGGCATTAGCTCCGACTTTGTTGACCATCGCTTGATTAAATCCACCGCTCAAAGAAGAATGCAATACGACATACAAATCGGCAAGACGAGGATCAGCACGAATAGCCGCCGTTAAGGTATAACCATCCATTTCGGGCATTTCTATGTCAGAAATCACCGCCAAAAATTCGTTCGCGACATTTACATTTTCATCCGCCACTGCCTACAAATAACTTAAGGCCTGACCGCCATCATTCAGCGCGGTTGTTTTAACACCGATACCCTCAACACAACGTTTTATCTGGTTACAAGCAACGGTCGAATCGTCAACAAACAGAATATGCATAGACGATGCTAGGCGGGCAATATCAGCGGTGACAATATCCTCAGAAAATCCCTCTGGCTGGGGACAGACTTCCAACAGTATTCTCTCAACATCAATGATTTCTGCCAGCTTACTCTCGTTCTCCGTCGCCGCAGTCAAGTCATGATCGGACCCAACACCCGCAGGCAGCGGACGAATATCTTTCAATTTTTATTGATAATTCGGTCAACACTGTCCGCCAGAAGGCCTTGAGTCGCACCGTTGTACTCCGTAATAATCACGAAGCTGTCATCGATGTCACGTTGTTGCTGCTGACCTATTGCCAGACCCACGTCGATAATTGCTATTGTCTCTCCACGAATATGGGCAACGCCGCTAATCACTGGCAAACTGTGCGCAAGCGCTGTTAACTCAGGACATCGCAGGACTTCGTTGACCTTAAGCACATTAATACAATAGCGCTGCCCGCTAACGCGTTGAAATAACAGAAGCTCCAGCCAATTCTCCCCCACCAAGCGAGTGCGTTGATTAACGCTTTCGAGAACACCTACCAAAGAGATATCCGCATTGCCCATTACATTAAGAACAACAATATAGAGTCACCGTAGCTGCTAACACTGCGAATCGGTCCCTGAGAATTTTGAAGGCGTCCATTCTAGGCATAAATTTTGTTGATATTTATTATCACAAATGGAGAGGCAGTTTATCGACACCTCACCCGGTAACAGCCTCTATACCTAGTAAATAGGTCTTTGAGCACTAAGGATAAGCCAAAATCATGATCATTCGTACTTTTATTCTGCTTTTCAGTGGCCTTCTGGCAACTATTTGCCAGCAGGCAAATGCCTCAGTAGGCAGCGAAGAAATCAAGCACCAGGTCGAGCAATTTTTAACCGCCCATGTCTCTACTATTGCGAAAACTCAAGGAGACCAAGTGCGTATAGCCACCAAGATCAATGCTATTGATACTCGACTGGCAATGAATGATTGTCCGCAGGCACTCGTCACAGAGTTAAAATCGCAAAATAGCATAGGTCGAATCAATATACGTGTCAGCTGTCCGGAAAAATACCTTTGGTCGTTATACATACCCGTTGACGTTAGTCTCTATAAACCTGTTGTTACCGCCATCATTCCTATTGCAAAGGGCAGCATAGTTACCAGAGAGTCTCTGGAAATGCGAGAAATGAATATTAGTAAACTTATCGGCACCTACTTTGTCAGCTCGGACGCTGTCATTGGAATGCAGGCAAAGCGTCCATTGCGGGCGAACGCCCCCGTTATTGCTACCCATTTACAACAACCGCTGCTCATAAAACGCGGGGATTCCGTGATAATGACAGCTCCGTCTGGCAACCTGGTCGTTAAAATACCAGATATAGCCTTAACCAATGGCCATAGGGGTCAACAGACCAGCATTAGGAATAGTCAATCTAAACGTATTGTTGAAGGCAAAGTGAGCGCCCAGGGACAGGTCATGATAGTGATGTAGCAGGCGGTATTTATCGAATAACCCAGCCTGCAGCAGAGAGCTATGCTAGAGTTATTAGCGAAGCTGCCGATAGCCCTACTGGTCGCCTCACAATTGCCCAACATGGCGCTAGACGCCTTTTACTGGATATAAGAAAATCGTTATCTATATCAATAATTTAGGCGGTTAAGCCAACCCAAAGTCTGTATCTGAGCAAGGCAGAAAAACAACGGCCAGCGCTATTGAAACATCACCGTCAAAGCCGGAAGCGACAACCACTGCAAGCGGCGATGGCATGCTACTTAGCAATGAGGCCCACAAAGTTGATGGCCTAGTGTTGGCGGACAAAATACTGAACTCAGCAGCACTTTCAGGAAACTAGTTAGCAACAAATCTCCTGGCCGGGGTGGTTGTACGCTAATAATCAGTAAAACGATCAGAGGCACAATTAATGGAACAGAATAATTCAACGCTGTAGGGTAATCTGGCAACAAACTTATAACAAGATCTTCCCGTCACCTCCGAGCTACTGAGCTTGCTAGAAAGAGAGCGCAAGGCGCTAGAACAAGGCGTTTATTCAGAGTTCGAGCAAATTCTGAATCCTAAAAAGCAACGACTACTGCAGCTTGAGCAACATGCCAAACTTCGGCAGCAACTTCTCCAACAAGCGGTTTTTACTGATGAATCGACAACCCTCACGCAGGCCAGAGCGCAGGCTCCACACGTGGCTGAATCATGGCAGGAGCTCTCCACTTTGTGGAGCAGCTGTCAGCAAATGAATGATGTCAACGAGCGAATAGCCAAACGCACTCGCATGGTTGTCGGCCAGATTCTAGATGCGATTCGAGGACAGAATAACCAACCACGACTTTATACTAGCAAGGGTGATTCCCAAACCAGTGCGGCCAGCCGCTCGATCACCAGCGCCTGAGCACCATGTTTTCAGCAAGCGAGCACCGGGATAGACCCCCTACCCGAGACTGTCTTCCCCCGATAACCCAACCTTTAATACAGGCGCCCGCCGCCTGTATTCCACCGCAGATATTGACTCGCTTGCCTGCGTCCTAGCTTTTCGTATTTTTTTCAACAGTAGTGCCACACAGCCGGTGTTTAGCTGCTATATTTAGCGGCAAATAATGCAGCCAAGTGATAACTATGATAACTGCGGCTCGCCGTACATTCCAACTTGTCTCGCTCATCACCATCATCACCGGGTGTGGAGGCGGCGGAGGGGGCGGCGACACCCCTAAAAATATAGCACCAACGGCCAGTTACACGACCAGTATCGACACGTCGATCGACTCACTAACAGTGACATTTGACGGCAGTGGTTCTGTAGACACCGATGGCAATATTCGGGAATTCCTTTGGGACTTTGGAGACGGCAACAGCGGAACCGGCCAGACTAGCAGCCATCGATACAGTAACGCCGGCAGCTACACGACCAGCCTCAGGGTCACTGATAACAGCAATGCTTCCGACACCGTTGTCACATCCGTCAATATTAGCGTCGTTATTGCCAGAGCAACTCTCAGCGAAGACCCTAACGACGTCAGCGTCGGTGCTCTTGCATTCGATGCAACAGCATCGGAAGTATTGGGCCCAGATTCGGCAGCGCCAACCATTGCCTCCTACCTCTGGGACTTCGGCGACGGCAGCACAGCGGCAGGGGCCATTGTTTATCATACCTATACGCTAGGGAGTTCATTCCCTGCAACACTTACGGTCACTGATAACGCTGGCAACCAAGACAGTTTAACGCTACCGACAGCTTTTTCTCTGTCAGGTGTTATTTCCGCCGCCAGTAATACTGTTGTCGACATCGACATAAACGACCCTTCCAGACAGAACAGAAATGTACTGGGTAGCGACTACCAGACCAATAATGAAACGTACAATGCTCAACCGCTAACCAACCCGGTTATTGTCAATGGTTTTGCTAATGAAGCAGGTACCGGCGAACCACTATCAGGAAGCAGCAATTTTTCAGTTGACACTGATCGCTATGACCTTTATTCCGCATACCTCCTCAAGAACCAGTTTGTATCACTACGAGTAGCTGATTTTGATCCCAATAATCGCCAGGGAAAAGACCTTGATCTTCACCTTTATGACAGCGACTATAGCCTTGTCAGTTATTCAGATTCAATCACCGAATATGAATCCGTCGTCATTCCTGCCGACGGACAATACTTCGTCCGTATTTATAGCTTTCGAGGAATCAGCAAATATATCCTCAACGTCGGCAATCAATCACTGGCCAGTGGCGTATCCGCATTTGGCAATAGTGCTGCCATTATCCCCGGCGAGGCTATCGTAAAACAAACCATCCCAGACGCCGTTACAAAGTTGTCTACTCGCACACTAGGCCCTTCGAAAAGTTCGTTGCCACGGCTTCAGGGATTATCTCATCAGGAAATATTGCGCCCTGCCTTAATGCAATTCGATGTAACCTCTGTTAACACTCTCGCAAGAGGATCAAAATCAATTGCAACCGTATTGGAAGAAAAAAATAGTGCCATTGGGCAAACTCTTGACTACATAAAGCAGCTTCGTTTGCGCAGCGACGTCGACTTTGCCGAGCCCAATTACAAAGTGACCGCCCAGCTTGTCCCCAATGACCCGTATTACCCTTTGCAGTGGAACTACCCACAACTCAATTTACCCCAGGCATGGGAACTAACAACGGGAACGCCAGCCTCGGGAACGGTCATTGTTGCTGTTGTTGACAATGGCATAGTGCTTAACCATCAAGATCTGACCAATAAACTTATTGACGGCTATGATTTTATTCGCAATACCGATACCAGCCAAGATGGCGACGGTATTGACAATGATCCCAGTGACCCGGGTGACGGTAGTGACCTGTCGCCCAACTCGTGGCATGGCACTCATGTAGCGGGAATTATTGCTGCCGACTCCAATAACAGCTATGGGGTCAGTGGGATTTCTTGGGGCGCACAGATTATGCCAGTTCGAGTGCTGGGCA
>Ga0206130_10008113_pt1 | contig 11395 bp, 10 predicted proteins | sample Helgoland_Spring_9_FD_148637 | JGI IMG/M metagenome (GOLD analysis project Ga0206130, IMG submission 148637) | Pelagic subsurface seawater microbial communities from Kabeltonne, Helgoland, North Sea - Helgoland_Spring_Bloom_20160512_1 | ecosystem: Environmental > Aquatic > Marine > Epipelagic ...
CCAATGGATGAAATTAAAACCATTGCAGGAGACATTCCATTGATTGAAGATGGAGCTTGTGCGGCTGGATCAGCCTATAAAGGAGTTCCTGCTGGTGGATTGGGATTGATGGGATGTTTTTCTTTTCATCCAAGAAAGTCAATCACAACAGGAGAGGGTGGAATGATTACAACCAATGATGATGTACTAGGAGAAAAACTACAAATTTTAAGAAATCACGGGGCTTCTATTTCAGAAGAGCAACGCCATCATGGGGCTAAGCCCTATATACTTCCTGATTTCAATGTACTCGGTTACAACTATCGGATGACGGATCTACAAGGTGCAATAGGAGTTGTTCAATTAAAAAAACTAGATCAATTTATTAACGAACGCGCTAAGTGGGCTGACTTTTATAAAAGAGAATTAACGTCTATTCCATGGCTTTCTCTTCCAAACTTTTCGGATGATTACAAACATGGCTGGCAAAGTTTTGTATTGTTAATTGATGAGGAAAAAGCACCTTGCACGCGAAATGAAATAATGGAACGTTTACAAGAAGCGGGAATTTCTACTCGCCCAGGGACTCATGCGGTTCATATGCTAAGATTTTATATGGAAAAATATAACATTCAACCAGAAGATTATCCTGGAGCTCAAATTGCGAATGATAAATCCATTTCTATTCCCTTACACAATAGAATGGTCAAAGAGGATTTTGAATATATAGTTCATTCTTTAAAAAGCATTACTTAAATGTGTGGAATACTCGGGATATATAATCTAGACGGTTCTTCTGTCATCAAAGACACCATAGTTGAAATGGGCAATCAGATCAATCATAGAGGTCCAGACGGAGAAGGAATCTTTGTTCAAAACAATATGGGTTTTGTACACAAGCGTCTCGCAATTTTAGACCCTACAGAGAATGGTCAACAACCCATGCATTCCAAAGACGGGAAATGGGTCGTTGTTTTCAATGGATGTATATATAACTTTAAGGAATTACGGGAAGAGCTAGTTGGGAAGGGTCACACATTTAACTCAGAATCTGACACCGAAGTCATTTGTGAAGGGCTTGCTGCTTATGGTACTAAGTTTTTTGAACGCTTCAACGGCATGTTTGCCATCGGCGCTTGGAATACAGAAGAAGAAAAATTATACATCAGTAGAGATCGGTATGGGATTAAACCAGTTTATTATTGGTTTAATGGAAAAACCCTTGTTTTTGCCTCAGAGATAAAAGCAATTATTAAACATCCAGATTACGAAATGGGTGTTGATTTAGATGCTTTAAATGAATATTTTACGTTTCAAAATATTTTTTCTTATAACACGCTATTCAAAGGGGTACATATGATTCCGCCTGCCAATACAGCTGTTGTTGATAGCGAAACCAAATTTGTGAAACATAATTCTTGGTGGGATTATGATTTTTCAAAGACCGATGATGCAATGAGTTTTGCTGACGCCAAAGAACAAACAAAAAATTTATTTGAGCAGGCGGTAACACGGCAAATGGTTTCAGACGTCCCTGTGGGAGCCTATCTTTCGGGTGGAATGGATTCGGGTTCCATAGCATCGGTAGCCTCTAAACAAGTCGATCGTTTGGCAACGTTTACCTGTGGTTTTGATATGAATGAGGTAACTGGTAGAGAAGCTAATTTTGATGAACGCCGAGACGCAGAATTAATGGCAAACCATTTAAAAACAGAGCAATTCGAACAAGTCATGAATGCCGGGGATATTCGTTGGTCTTTACCTAAGTTGGTTTATCACTTGGAAGATTTAAGAGTAGGGATGTCTTACCCCAATTATTATATCGCTCGATTAGCTTCTAAATTTGTGAAAGTCTGTTTACAAGGTACTGGTGGCGATGAGCTTTTTGGTGGCTATCCTTGGCGCTATTATAAAGTTTTTGATTCGCTGAGTCAAGAAGACTTTTTTGATCAGTATTATGATTTCTGGCAACGCTTAGTTCCCCTTGAAGAAAAGTCAGAATTATTTCCTAAAAAAGTACTGAACCAAATTGATTTAGATGCTCCAAGAAAAGTATTTGAACGCGTTTTCACGTTTAATGATAAGCTTATGTATGATACTCCACAAGATCATATCAATAATTCATTGTATTTTGAAATAAAAACTTTTTTACCCGGTTTGTTTTTAGTAGGAGATAAGTTAGCGATGGCCCATGGATTAGAAGAGCGTTTCCCGTTTATGGACAACGATTTAGTTGATTTTGCCATGCAAGTACCGGTAGAACACAAACTAGGGGATTTATCCAAAGAGATTGACAAAATTGATGAAAATCTAGAGGGAAATAAAAAGGTATACCAGGAGCATGACGATGGGAAAAATGTATTGAGAAAAGCGATGCAAGATTATATTCCAGAACGAATTATAAATCGTAAAAAACAAGGTTTTTCTGCTCCTGATGAAAGTTGGTATCGAGGAGAAAATGCAGCTTATATCAAAGAAATTTTGTTACATTCAGATACTCTTTGTACAGAATTCATAAATGAAGAATATATAAAAAAAATAGTTAATGAGCATTTTAACGAAGGTAAAAACCACCGTCTTTTGATTTGGTCTTTCCTTAACTTTGAGTGGTGGTGTAGAGTTTTTTTTAATAAAAGAGATGATTAGCAATAGTATAATTTTTTTGGGCTCAACTAAGTTTAGCGAGCAAATTCTGATTTCTCTTATTGAGAATAAATGTGATATAAAAGCAATTTTCTCAATTCCTGAAAAATTTAGAATCTCTTACAGCAAAGAAAAAGTGACAAATACAAATTTTGCTGATTTGTCTAAACTTGCTAAAAGCTTTTCAATCCCATTTTTTTTAGTGGACTCAGAAAAGGGAAAACGTTTGATTGATTTTAAATCTGAAATTGAAAAATTATCTTCAAAAGTTATAATTGCAGCTGGATGGTATTATATGATTCCAAAACAAATTAGAGATATACCTGAAAATGGAGCTTGGGGTATACATGCCTCTTTGCTTCCAAACTACGCAGGGGGGGCACCATTGGTTTGGGCTATGATTAATGGAGAAAAAGAGACAGGAGTATCTCTGTTTAAAATGGAAGAAGGTGTAGATGATGGAGCTATAATCTTACAAGAAAAGATTTCAATAGATTATGATGATACTATAAAGACTCTTTTAGAAAAAGCACTCATTTCTTCAAAAAAGATTTTGTTATCTGCTTTAAATCAAAAAAGTGTAAAGTATAATCCACAAGATAAAAGTAAAATTAAAATTTATCCACAAAGAAGTCCAGAAGATGGCGAAATTGATTGGTCTCTTGATGACGAAAAAATAAGAAACTTTGTTAGAGCACAAACAAAACCTTATCCTGGAGCATGGACAAAAATCAATAATAAGAAAGTAATTGTTTGGGATATTTCAATAGAAGAATTAAATAATAATTAATGATTAAAGTAAATAATTTATTTGTAAACCCTATCCAAATTCAAGATAATTGGATTTTTCCAAACTCTTTAGATGATAGTGATCAAAAGAACCAACTGCAAACTCAAGATGTGTTTTCAGATAAGTGGAGTCAGTTTGAGCAAGGAAACAAAAAAGAGGAACTATATAGTTTTCAAAAAGAATGGTTTCTTCAACTTTATGGCTTTGATTCTGAAGAAGATTTAAAGGGTTTTTTATCTACCAAAAACACAATTGTTGATACGGGTTGCGGCTTGGGTTACAAAGCAGCCTGGTTTGCTGAGCTCGCACCGCACGCTGTGGTAATTGGTGTGGATATTTCGGAAGCGGCAAGAATTGCAGCAAACAATTATAAACACTTACCCAACTTGTATTTTTATCAAGCAGACATAGCAAGTACTGGTATTAAAGATGATGTGATTGATTTTACTGTTTGTGATCAAGTGATTATGCATACTGAAGACCCTGAAGTAACTTTTGCTCATTTATGTTCAATTACTTCTAATAAAGGAGAATTTGCTTGTTATGTGGACAGAAAGAAAGCATTACCACGCGAGTTATTAGATGACTACTTTAGAATCGCTACCCACGATATTTCAAAAGAACAATTATGGGAAATGTCTTCACAACTTTCAGAGTTAGGGAAACGTTTGAGTGAGTTAAACATAACTTTTGACAGTCCAGATATTCCATTATTAGGCATAAAAGGAGGTAAACAAGATTTACAACGCTTTATTTATTGGAATTTTATAAAATGCTTTTGGAGGGATAATTATGGTAAAGAAATTAGTGACGCTACAAATTTTGATTGGTATGCACCTTCAAATGCAAAAAGATATAGTGAATTGGAGTTCAAAAATATGATAAAACAAAACAGTCTAGAAATTCATCATTTTCATGAAGAAGAGGCTTGTTATAGTGGCAGATTTTTAAAATAAAAAAAATGACACAAAGTAGTATTTTTAAATATGATACATTAAAATTATTCTATAAACAGCTGATAGAAAAAAAAGAAGTTTTGACATTTAATCAATACAATGGACAAAACTGTTTTTTAGTCAGACATGATATAGATTATAATTTAGATAAAGCGCTTGAAATGGCACAATTAGAATTTGAAATAGGAATAAAAGCTACTTATTTCATTTTGTTATCATCTGATAATTATAATCCTTTTACTTTTGAAAATCAAAAAATTATTAGAACAATAAAAGATATGGGACATGAAATAGGTTTACATTTCGATCCCAGTAAATTTGGTAACCACTTCATTCGAGAGTTCGAAAATCAAATATTATTTTTATCTAAAATCATTAACGATAAAATTTTTAGTGTAAGTATTCATAATCCATCAATTCATAATGAATATCCAGAGTTTTCAGGGTATAATAATGCTTATTCGAAGCGATTTTTTAAGCCTATAAATTATTTGTCTGACGCCAGATTTAACTTTAGAAATAAAAAGCCGTTTCATTTTATTGATACAGTAGATGATTCTGTTACTCAAATTTCATTACATCCAATTCATTTTTCACATCAAGGGGACATGAATTATATGCCTACTTTAAAAAGAATTCACCACAAAAGCCTTTCTAGTTTTAAAAAAGAGCTCCTAGAAAATAGTAAAGCAGCGGAAGAATTAAGTTCTTTAAATTTTATAGATAGCATATTAAATTTAATTAAATGAAAATGGATATTAAAGAATACTTATCAGAACTAGATCAACATACCATAGAGGGTGAAGGGACTGGCATATTTAACGATATAAAAAGTATAAATGAAGCAACTAAAAATTCTTTGAGTTGGATCAATCCTTCAAGAAAAGATAAAAATGTATTGTTTGAAAATTCAAAAGCTGGAATAGTTATTTGTAATAAAGATGAGATCTTTTCTGCGGGAAAAGGTCAACTTTTAATAAGAGTTCCCAACCCTAAATTAGCCTTCTCAATAATAGTTAATTTGATAACAAAAACAAATACTCCAGCATCCATCCATCCATCGGCTATTATCCATTCCAATGCAAGAATCGGTAAAAATGTAACCATTGGAGCTAATTGTGTAATTGGCAATGTTGTAATCGGAGATGAAACAACTGTAGGTCCAAATTCTGTTATTGAGGATAATACCAAAATAGGAGAACATGTGATTATAAAGTCATCAGCCTCAATTGGGGGTGATGGATATGGTTACGTTACAGACAATAATATCCAAATTAAATTCCCACATATCGGAGGTGTTATTATTCAAAATCATGTGCATATTGGTTCAAATACTTGTATTGATAGAGGGTCTCTGGGGAATACAATTATAGGGCGCCATACAAAAATTGATAATCTAGTACATATTGCTCATAATGTCAAAATTGGAGAAAATTGTAATATTATAGCACTAGCAATGATTGCGGGCAGTACAATTATAGGCAATAATACATGGATTTCACCTTCTGTTTCGATTCTGGATGCTATAAAAATAGGCGACAATTCTTTGATTGGCATAGGTTCTGTTGTAACTAAATCAGTGCCTGGCAATGAAGTTTGGATGGGAAGCCCTGCCAGATTCTTTAAAAATAAAAAATAAAAATTATTATTAGCAAGGAGTTTATGAAAAATAAAAGACTATTATTTTTAGGGTTTAATAAAGATTATGTAAATCCATACAGAAATACAATTTTATCTATTCTTGGCACTTTTTTTGACATCACATTTTATGGTCCAGGGTACAGTTCTGAAAAAGATTTGGCTATGGGAGTATCCACTTGGTATAAAAATCAGTTTGATTTTGATTTTGTTATGATCGACAACGATGTAGCTGCCTTAGAAGATCTTAAAAAAAACTCAAGTAGTTTATTTTTAATGAGTAAAATTCACTTTAATAAAAAAATATTTTTCGATTTTGCAGATCAGTTTAATTCTTTTTTTTTGGAGGTTAAATCAAAAAAAATAATTTTAGGGAATTGGGATGCATATCATATGAGCATTGAAGTTTCATCATATATAGAGAAAACTAAATCTTACGTAATCGATTTCGGCGGACATGAATTATTATATTCTGAAAGCATCGCAAAAAAAAATAATCCTAATAAGACTATAAAAAGTAATGATGTTTGGTATAATTTTTTAAGAAAAAATCAAGAACGTATTATTGCTGTTCCTCATATAATTAACAGCGTAGAATTCCTTATCAAACCTTTGGAATTGAGAAAGAAAAGGTTCTCTATTATTGGAGTTGGTTATCCAGAGAGAAAAGAGGCATCAGAACTAATGTCTTTCATGCAAAAAGTTGAAGCTTTTTGCAATAAAATAAAACCGTTTGTGCGTCATAAATTAAATAAAAGTATAACTACAAAAGATTTTGTATTGTACAAATCTAATTATTTTGCTACTATTTTAGATTCCCATTTAACTTATTGCTCAGGTGGTCCTTTGATGTATCCAGTAAGAAAGTACTTTGAAATACTTGCTTGCGGATCAGTACCAATTGGATGGCCCTGTAGTGGCTTTAGTGATTTGGGTTTTGTTGATGGATTGAATTTTATTGTTGCAAAAAAAAATGATGATATAAAGAAAATTCTCAAAACCTATTCCTTAGCTGACCTTCAAAATATAGCTAATAATGGGAATAAATTAATTTGGTCAAAACATTCTGATTGGGCAAGAACTCAACAGCTTTTGAGCACATTTTCTCTAATCAACAAAGGCACTTTTAAAGGAAGTTTTTGGCATTTGGGAGAATACAAAAACAGGTAGTTAACCTATCAGAATCTTATGATAAGCAGATATAATCTTAATGAACCCGCTTTGTGCTTAAAATCAGATCTAGCTGGGGAAAAACCACTGTATATCTACTGGTCTTTTGTTAATTGTATATTGTTATATTCCAATTCAATCACCAATTTATTAAATGATTGCAGAGTAATTAAACCTCTAAAAGTTAGTGATAAAGGTTTGTCTTTTTTATTGCAAAGTAAGCTGATACCACCACCTTTATCTGTGTATGCAAATATTTATATATTAGGGGTTGGTGATACAGCCAAAATTTTTACTTCAAATAAAAAAATTAATATAAAATTCACGTCAAATTTTCCTTTTTATAATTCAAATAGACAGGAGTCAGATCAATTAGAGCCAGATGAAAATAATATATTGAATTTAATTGCAGAGTCTACTATCCGAAGGATGGATTCATCAAAGGAAAGTTTTTTATTTCATAGTGCAGGTAAAGACAGTAATACAATTGCTTTGGCTCTAGCAGAGGCAGGCTACCAAGACAAGATTACTTTGGTCACCCATAAGGCTGAGGGGGTTAAAGATGAAAGCTCAATTAGTTCGAAAATAGCGAAACAATTAGGTTTTAATCATAAAGTTTTGAGTAGTGTAGATTTCATTAAAAAATCACATATTAAGTCTATGGATGATTTTTTCTCGAATAGTCCTTTTCCATGTTGTGACACCATAACCTTAGCTTACTCTCATTACGGTGTAGAGTTGCCAGATTTAAAAGAGTCAAATATAATTGACGGTGGTGGTAATGATAGTTACATGGGAACTCCCCCAAGCGATAGAGAAAATATAATCATACCATTTTCCAAATTAGCTTCAAAAAGCAATATTATCCGTTCTAGGCTTAAGTCAGAGAGTTTGTTTTTGCCGTTATTTAAGACTCCTGTTGAATGGTTTGGAATCTCTGGGCTTAGTTTTTCAGATACAATAAAATTACTTCCGTCTGCTTTTGATGTTCACTCTCATTGGCAAGAAGAAAGTCAAATGAAAAGTAAACTAGATTTATTTGATTTAAAGACAAGTATATTAACCCCTATTATTAGTTCTGAACAACATATAAGGAAAGTTAGGAATTTTGCAGCATCATTTAATTCCAACTTAATTTTACCTTTTATGGATGAAGAAGTTGCTAAGTATTTTTTTAAATTTCATGAAAAATTTTTATTTGACAGGAAAACAAAAGCCAATAAACTAATTTTGCGTAAAATACTGAATAATTACCACATAATTAATTCTGATAAAATAGGTAAAATGGGTTACACCTATGATATTGATTCTTTTGTTGAAAAGAATTTAGATTTAATTCTTAGAGAAATAGAGACCTGCATATATTGGAATAAAAAAGGGCGGGGTAAACTTATTAATAATTTTAAAAACAATTTATTCAAGCCGACAAGAAATGGAGTTATTTCTCGAAGATCAATATTTAATATATTCATAATAAGTATTTGGTTAAATAAAAATAAATATACAAATTAACTTTTATGATCCTTTGTACTAATTACCTCTTTTTTAAACAAATAATATGGAATATCGATTAGTCCAAAAATGATTTCATTACAACTTTTTTAGGTGATAATTCTCAAAAATTTTACTTTATGACACTAATAAAATACATCTACACCTTCAAATTATTTTTATTATCAAGGATATATCATTTCGAGAAGTGGCACTGGAAAAATAATCTCGAATCCGTGAAATATAAAAAAGTTGTTATTAATAAGATAAATGAACTATCAGTTAAAACTGTAATTGAAGTAGGTTGTGGTTTAGGAGAAATATTAGGAAATTTAAATGCTAAACACGTGATTGGCTATGACACATCAAAGGAGGTTATTGTAGCAGGAAAATTCCTTTACAAGAAGGTACAATTCAACACTTCAGATTTGAATTATCAACCCATCAAATCTGATTTGTTTATTACACTCAATTGGATTCATAATATTGAATCGACAGAACTTGAAAATCTTCTAAAACCTCATATAGAAACCTCAACTTTTTTTATATGTGACTCTGCCAAAGGACCTGGATATAAATTTAAACACAGCTTTGAGAACATGTTTCAATCAAACCTAGTCGATAAACAAATAATTTTTTCCGACAGCTCGAGAGAGATTTATTTATTTAGAATTCAAAAATAAATGAAGAGTAATTCAACCAAAATATTAATTAGATTTGATGATATCTCAACTCATATGAATTGGGATGTTTGGGATAAAATTTTGCTAATTCTTAAAAAACATCAAGTAAAACCCATACTTGCAGTAATTCCTAAAAATGAGGATAAAAGCTTATTAAAGTTCGCAAAGATTGATGATGACATTTTTTGGCTTAAAATAAAAGAATACCAAAGTAATGGTTTTGGTATTGCTATTCATGGATATAATCATGTGTATACAACAGGTGATTCAGGATTGCTTAAATTCAATAAAAGAAGTGAGTTTGCTGGCGTAGATAAGAAAACACAAGATTTAAAAATAAAGAATTCTATTAATATTTTCAAAAAGAATTCGTTAAACACGAACTTATTTATTGCTCCAGCTCACTCATTTGATTACATAACTCTAGACATACTAAAAGAAAATGGTATACAATATATAAGTGATGGATTTTTTAAAAGCCCAAAACGATACAATACCTTATCGGTTATTCCTCAGATGCATTGGAGTTTTAAATCTATTCATGGTGAAATTGCAACAATTTGTTTTCATCATAATAACTGGGGTGATAATGAGCTTTCTGTTTTTGAAAAAAATTTAAAAAAGTATTCAAAACAAATTATAGATTTTGAAAAAATTCAGATGATGAAGTTTAATGATATTGGTGTAAAAGATATTATTCAATTATTGTTTTTCCAGTTAAGATTTAAAATATTTGGCTATCTAAAAAAAATCTTTTCATGAAAAAAAAGCTACTATTTATAAGTCCATCAATAGGGTTTGGAGGGGCTGAAAAAAATATTTTATTTTTATGCAAAAATATGTGCCTAGATTATGATATTACTCTAATTATTCAAAACTACAGTAAAGTAAAAATTGATAAAGAAAGCTTTAAAGTCATAGAATTAAACAAAAATAAATTTAGGAATGCCCTTCCCGGAATTTTAATAAATATATTGAGGATTAATCCAAACTTTATATTTTCAAGTAGTGGACATATTAATTTATTTTTAGGATTTTTAAAAACACTATATAATGTTAAAACAATCATAAGAGAATCAAGTATACCATCATTAAAACGTAATTATACTTCTTCTAACTTTATACCTTTATCTATTGAAAAATACTTTATTAATAAAAATGATTTTATTATTTGTCAATCTGAGGATATGTTCAAAGATTTTTTTAAAATATTTCAGCCACAAAAATCTAAAGTATTCCTAATTAATAATCCTGTTACTCTTACAGATTATGTTTTTAAAAAAACTTCAAATAAATGTTTAAAAATTATTACTATTGGAAGCTTAAGAGAGGTAAAGGGTTACTTTAGAGTTCTCAATAGTATTTCAAAACTAGAAATGGATTATGAATATAATATAATTGGAGAGGGTCATTTAAAAAAAGAAATTTCTAACGTAATAAAGAATACTCCTACACTTAAAGGAAAGGTTAATTTAATTGGACAAAAAGAAGATATTTATTCCTACATTAAAAATGCAGACCTTTTCATTTTGGGCTCATTCATAGAGGGCTTCCCAAATGTTTTATTAGAATCATTAAGTTGTGGTGTACCTTGTATAGCATTTTCATCATCTACTGGAGGTCAAAAAGAAATAATAAAAGAAGGTTTCAATGGTTATCTTTGCAACGATGAAGAAGAATTGTTAAAAGTAATTGTTAGATCAATACATAAGGAATGGAACCATCAAGAAATAATAAATGACATAAACTTAAGGTATTCTAAAACAGAAATATTAAACAAGTATCACGCAATTTTTAAAAATTAATAGTAATGAAAATACTAATCACCGGAGCAGCGGGTTTCATAGGTTCCAATCTCTGTGAATACATGCTTTCACAAGGCTATACCGTTATCGGCTTAGACAACTTCGCTACCGGTCATGCGTATAACCTAAATGATTTCAAATCAAATTCCAACTTCTCTTTCATAGAAGGGGATATTCGGGATTTTGACAGCTGTCTTAAGGCCACCGAGGGTGTCGACTATGTTTTACACCAAGCTGCAC
>Ga0206130_10008114_pt1 | contig 11394 bp, 6 predicted proteins | sample Helgoland_Spring_9_FD_148637 | JGI IMG/M metagenome (GOLD analysis project Ga0206130, IMG submission 148637) | Pelagic subsurface seawater microbial communities from Kabeltonne, Helgoland, North Sea - Helgoland_Spring_Bloom_20160512_1 | ecosystem: Environmental > Aquatic > Marine > Epipelagic ...
GGTCCGAGATGTGAGATCATTCCGACGATGTGGTGCTCCCGCGATCCAAAGTGAAATGAACGATCCCGTCCCTTGGTAAATCCGTTTGATTTTCCTTGAAATTGCGAAAACAGACGATCCAGGGTGATGCCGCGTGTGGTAAATATTCCCAGGTTGCGATGCATCGGTAGAATGAAGTTGTCCGCGTCGAGCGCGGCAGCTGCCCCGACGGAGATAGCTTCCTGGCCCATTCCGCTGAACCATTTCGAAATCTTGCCCTGCCGCAATTGACTAAGCATCTTTTCTTCGATCATCCTCGGTAGCAAAATCTGACGGTAGAGCTGTCGGATTTCTTCATCGTTCAATGACTTTCGATCAAACGAGAGGGGATTGTGTGGAAATTGAATGGTGTCCATCATCTGGATACGAAGGTAAGCGGTCAAGCGCATCGCCGTATACCCGCTGAGACAGATTATCTTCGCTGCATGTCTAAGCCAAAAGACCGGCATTCAAAAATGAAACGTCGCCGCCAGCGCGCTGCAGCCAAGCCTATTCCAGCGGATGGCCCGGTTGCAACCGTAGAGGTGCGCTTGCCCGCAGAATGGACAGCAGATGCGTCCAAGCTGCGCGAAGCATTGCTTGAAGCCTTGTCTTGGCCGTCCGATCGATTGGGAGAATACCAAGTTTTGCGCAAAAATCTCGATGCACGCCAGCTGCCGGTGCGCGCAGTTTGGAACATTCAAGCCGCCGAACGCGGCGCTGCATTGCCGGAATCGGGAATTCGTTCCGTCGCCTTCCATGCGCTTCCAAAAGAGGCGAAAGAAGTTCACATCGTCGGTGCGGGACCCGCCGGTCTCTTTGCTGCGCTGCAATGCATTGGCCACGGACTTCGTCCTATAATCATAGAGAGAGGTCAGCCGGTGCGCCAACGCCGAAGGGATTTGGTGCAGATATACCGGGAGCACAAAGTAGATCCGGATTCCAATTATTGCTTTGGAGAAGGCGGAGCCGGCACTTACAGCGACGGCAAACTCTACACACGCAGCCACAAACGCGGGGACATTCGAGCTGCACTTGAATTGCTTGTTCAGCATGGTGCCGATGAAAATATTTTGGTGGAGGCACATCCTCATATTGGCACGAACAAGTTGCCGGGAATCATTGAAGCGATGCGTGAAACCATCTTGAAGGCAGGCGGGGTCATACATTTTGGTGCCCGCTTGATCGATTTTGAGGTTGCTCATCAGCGCATTCGCTCGATTACCTGGGTTGACCTGGCGACTCAGGTTCAGGAAAATGTTCCGTGCGCGCATTTGATTCTAGCGACCGGTCACAGCGCGAAGGATGTTTTTCAGCTGCTGCATGGAAAGGAGGTTTCTTTGATCGCAAAATCCTTTGCAATGGGCGTCCGGATTGAACACCCGCAATCGCTCATTGATCAAATGCAGTACCGTTCGGAACAACGCGGAACATGGCTCCCGCCAGCTTCCTATCGACTTGTTTGTCAAGCCGATGGCCGCGGAGTGCATTCCTTTTGCATGTGTCCTGGGGGCATCATTGCCCCATGTGCAACCGAAGACGGCGAGGTGGTGACCAACGGCTGGTCACCGTCCAAACGCAATAACCCCTTTGCCAACTCGGGCATGGTGGTGCAGCTGGACCCCGAAGATTGGGAGCGTCTCGGATACAGCGGACCATTGGGAGGGCTTCATTTTCAATCATCCGTTGAAAAAGCGTGTTGGGCAGCGGCCGGCGAATCGCAGCAAGCTCCTGCGCAGCGCTTGGTTGATTTTTTGAATGGGACTGCATCCAATGAACTTCCGAAAACATCCTACTTGCCCGGAGTGGTGCCTGTGAATTTGCATGACGTCCTGCCACCACTAATTGTGAATGCGTTGAAAGAAGGCTTGCAAACGTTTGTGGATCGCAAACCTGTATTTTTAAGTCCCGATGCGGTGCTGGTTGCGCCGGAGTCCCGGACGTCTAGTCCCGTGCGCATTCCTCGGAATGCAGAAGACCTGGCTCACCCGGAAGTGCAGAATTTATTTCCGTGTGGCGAAGGTGGCGGTTATGCTGGCGGCATCTTGTCGGCTGCCCTGGATGGAATACGCGTTGCCGATGCCATTAACAAAGCGGTTTGAAACGGAAAAAGCCGCACCCGGGGGTGCAGCTTTTTCGCAAGATGAAAGACAGTACTCGTTTTTATTTGAGTTGAGCCGATGTCGCTTCCCATGAAGATTGGAGGGCTTTTGCAGCCGACAAATTCATCAATCTGCCATTGAACTCGCCGATAATGTGGGCATTTTCAAATCCTTGTTCTTGGAGCTTTTTAGCCAGGTTCTCTGCGTTGTTTAAGTCAAGTGTTGGTTGCGAGACGATGCACAATGCGCTGGAGTTGTCAAATTTTTGCACCACTTCACCGGTCACCATTAGTGGAGAAACGGCATCCATGTCGAGCGTTCGAATATCGTGGGCCAATTGCACGCGGAAACTGGGGCGCAGTGCAGGCATGACAGCAGTGTAATTGCTCAATCCTGTTTGTTTTCCAAAATCAGCAATGATTTCTTTTGCAGCTGGAGCTGGAACAGGCGTTGCTGACTTTGCTTTGATGGTGGTGGTAGTGGATTTTGCGGAGCCGAAGGCTTTGAGTAACCGCAATTCAGCTGGCGTTCGGCCGTTTGCGTCCACTGGAGTTACCACATCAGTAGCACCTTCGGATTCCACCCGCAAGAAGTCTTGTCGGAATGAATCTCCGGACTTTTTTGGTTTGACCATGGCAACAGCCCACTGCTCTTCGCTCAAGGCCACCCCTTGAGCATTGACCCGACGATGTGCAGAGTTTGGTTCTAAATCCAAGTAATCAGCAATGCCGTCTTTGTCCACATCGGTGGGGCATCCACGTTTGTCAATCGGAGCGTTTTCCGGCGTTCCCGGGCAACGGTCTCGTTTGTCCATGATGCCATCCTGGTCAGCGTCATCCCCAATAAGTAACCATTCTTCGGGGTACTCAACACGTGGCTCGCCATAAGCTTTTCCAATTCGAATTCCCAGACCGGCTTGGGCCGTTGTGATCATGTCATTGTAACCTGGACGCGGGTCCAAACTTGCTTCCTTTCCAGCCAAAACTGCAAACGATGCACTGGCGTAAATGCGAGGAGAAAGGTTCATGTTCAGGCCCATTTGAATCGGAATTGCGAGGGATCGAACCGACGCAGTTTGGGTCTCATGCGCATGGTCAGGAGCCAAAGTCGAAGCGAGAACATTTGCATTCTCCGCGTCTTCCGGCATATCATAGACCTGGCCATTGGACCAGTAGAAGTAGGCAGTGCCATCTGCGTCTGTTAGATCTGACAAATTACTTTGTTGCATCAACGAAACTCCCAAACCAATCCAAGGCTGTAGAAATTGATCCTTGGCGTAGGGCTTGTGCAATCGCAATCCAGCTCCGATTCCATACCACTCAGAAATTTCCTGTTGGCGGTCAGAAGAGGTCAATCCCAAGGCGCCCCAATTCATTTGAGCGTCAGCAGACAAAAAGGGCAACACGTCTGTGATGAGTGCAACTTGTGTGGCGTACAAACCGGAAGATCCTACCTGAATTCCGTCTTCCAAATTGGATGCTCCGGTAAAGCTAGTAGGGCCCGTCACCAGGGTAACGCCAGTTTGGGCAAAAGCGCCGGTTCCCATGAAGAGAATTGCGGCCAAAGTGAAAGTGGTGTATGCTGTTCGCATGGTTTTAAAGGTCTTAATGTGACATTCCATCTCGACCCTTTACGCGAACGTTTCGGAAAAGGTTACATCGGCATCAATCGGAAAGAAGAAGTTCGATGCTTTCTTTTCCCAATTGCATGCCCATGGCCACTCCCATTCCGCCCAATTTGACAGCTGCAACGCTTCTTGCGTGAAGCTTTGAAACAATCGGCATTCGGGTTGCGCCGATTCCAAGGATGCCGGTCCACTGGTATTCTATGTTTGCCATCAAAGTCTCTGGAAAGGCATCGTTGAGCAGGGCTTTGAGCTTCTGCTCAAGCTCCGTGTTGTTTTTCAAGTTCCAGTGCCGGCCCCCTCCAATAAGCATTCGGTTTTGAATGTTTCGAGCGTACAAGTGACCCGCATCCATGTGCACGGTCCCGTCAAAACTTAAATTGTCGATGGCTTCCGTAACGAGCACCATGTTTTCTTTTGGATTCACATCGCATTTGGGAATCAATTCCCGGGCAAAAGCATTGGTGGCGATCGCGACATGGGGCACCTTCATGGCAAATCGCTCCGCAACACCCGACGCACCGACGCGTTCGATTTCGATTTGGTGATTTGTTGTGTGTTGATTCCAGCCGGTTACATTGAGCCCAAACAGCAGGCGTATTCCCGTTTTTTGCGCTTTGGAACGCAAGGCTTGCATCATTTTTCCAGTTTCAATTGCGCCTTCGAGAGGCGAAGCAATAGCACCTTCAATTGTCTTGCTATTGATGCCCGCCAGCTCTTTTCCCTTGGCGATGTGGAATGTATGCATTGACCCAGTTGTTTCAGCCGCCCACGCATTGACTTCGGAGATGGTTTCCCAAGACGGCATTTCATACCCTGCGCCTTTTCGAATCAATTCCAGACTCCCACAAGCACGGTATCCGATGGATGAATCGCCCAGGGAATTGCGCAGCAGTTTTAAACCATCAATTCGTTTTTTCAGCAATGCCGCGGCCTCATCATCGCCCAAAACGGATCGGTCGTGTGCCAACTCCGAGAGGCTTCCAAAACAGGCGAAGCCGGCATTTTTGGTGCTTCCACCTCCGCCGAATGTATCCCTCTCGATGACGGCAATTTTCCAATGGGGCCTCAAGATACTGGCTTGCAGAGCAGCGGATAGCCCCACGATCCCACCTCCAATAACGATTAAATCGTTACCTTCTAGCCATTCCGTTGACTCCCAATAACTAAATGCCATATTTTTACGTTCTAAGGATGATTGAAACCCATTGGATGCAAAAGTCGATTGAATCGAGAACATTTGGAATGCCTTCTGTGATTTTCTGCGCACAGGTGAGCCTGCGAAACGCCCTTAGTCGTTTCGTAATTGCTTCGTTTGCAGTGGTTGTAGGACTCTTTGTTTCGGTCTCCGCGATCGCTCAGGAAGATTTATTTCTGGTCTTTGGATCGGTGAAATTAGAAGATGCCAACAAGCGATTGGAGGGTGTTGACGTCATTGTTTACCAGGATGGTGAAGTCTTTGATCAGCTGAAAACAAATGCCAAAGGGGATTATGATTTTGAACTTCCTCTGCGCCATTTGTACACCTTCAGTTTTGTTTTGGATGGCCACAGCAACAAGCGCATTGAGGTGGACGCATCCGGAATCCCCGAAAGCGTAATTGGAAACCGCAACATGGACCTGGACATGTCCATGCTTCCATTGCCAGAAGGATTCGATCGCTCCATTTTCGAAGATGCTTATGGACGCGGAGAATACGATGCGAACAAGAACACGGTGGTGTTCGATAGCAATTACACCGTTCGAATGCGGAATAAGGTGAATGCGGAATTCAGTCGTTTGGAAAGACTGGCCTCTGAATCTGAGCGGATGCGTGAAAATTTTGAGGATTTTGTTGCGAAAGGAGATCGCTCAAAGTCAAGCAAGGAGTGGCAGAAAGCAATCGATTTTTATGATTCTGCCCTGGCATTATTCCCCGATGAGCAAGAAGTTGTTGATAAGCGATTGCAGGCGCAAAATGCGTTGGATGAGGCCAATGCCTCCAACGCTTCAGCGGCCGCCTTTCAGTCCCTGCTCGACGCAGGAGATGAGGCGCTGTCTCGAGATGACTTGAATGGGGCGCGGCAGTCGTTCAATGATGCCAAAACCATGAAGCCGGATGCACGTGAGCCGGAGGATGGCTTGCGCCGAGTGGATGAGCGAGAATCATTCCTGCTAGCAAATTCCGAGGCGGATGAGGAATACCAGGAACTCATTCTCGATGCGGACAAGTATTTCGAGCGCGAGCAGTATGATCGTGCCATTGGCCTTTACAGCGAGGCGGTGGGATTAAAGCCGGACGAACGGTACCCCAAGAACCGGATTGAGGAAGCAGAAACCCGGCAGTCAGATTTGGCTTCACAAGCAGCGGACATTGTTGAGCGCACCATTCAATATGAGGCCTTGATTGATGAGGCCAATCAATTGTTTCGGAAAGACGATTACGGGGCAGCGTTGGTCAAATACGAAGCAGCGGGTCAGCTTTTGCCAGCGGAACGTTTTTGGCAACAGCGGGCAGAAGCGAGCCGCGAGCGGTTGGCAGAAATGGAGTCAGATGCTGCAGAAAGAGCTGCCCGTGAGCAGGCGATCGCTGATCGGGCTGCGGCGAGCGCAGCATTGAAAGAAAAACGCCGGGAATACGACGCCATCAATGATGATGCAGATGTCTTGTTTCGCAATGATGATTATGAATCGGCCATTGCCAAATATGAGCAGGCGTTGGAGGTGTTGCCGGAAGAACGCTATCCGCAGCAGCGAATTACCGAGGCTCGAAAGCGTATCAATGAGGCAGCGGGCTTGGATTCAGCATCGGAAGCCAGAGACGACGAGGCCTTGGTAGCCGATGCGAAAGATTCCCAAGGCAAGGAGCGCGAGTCTAGAAATGAGAAGGATGACCGTGCTGAAAAGAATGACGCCAGAGAAGCGGAACGCTCGGCCGAAGCGGCCCAACGGGAAGCTGATCGTGCTGCGTCTGAAGCACAGCGAGAATCCGACCGTGCAGCTTCCGAAGCGCAGCGTGCTGCCGATCGCGCTGCGTCAGAAGCGGAACGAGAAGCGGGTCGTGCTGAAGCGGAAGCCGATCAAATGGCACGTCTCGCTGCAGAGAATGCGGCCCGCGCAGCCGCGCTGAGTGCGGAAGAAGAATACAACGCGCTCATCCTGGAAGCAGACAATGCGTTTGACGCTTCCAATTGGTCGGAGTCTCGCCGTAAGTATAATTCCGCCCTGAACGTCAAGCCCAATGACCGATACGCTCAGAGTCGACTGAGTCGGATTGAACGGTCTGAATCCAACGCCACAGAAGCTTCAGAGAAGAGCGAAGATGCGGCTGCAAATGCAGCTGCAATGGAAGAGCAGCGATTGCTCGAGGAGCAGGCTTTTGAGTCCCTAATTGAATCCGAGCGATTGGCCGAAGAAGCAGAGCGACAGCGGCGAATGGATGAGGCTGCAGCGATTGAAGAGGAACGCGAGGAGCAACGCCGAAGGCAAACAGAATTGGACCGAAAAAGAGCGGAACAAGTGATGTCCAGGCTCAATGCTAACGAGGAAGATGAGGTAGAGAAATATTTCAGTGAGGCATTGAAAAGTGAGGCATTGGCCCGAAATGCCCAAGTAGAAGCGCAAAAAGAATCGCAGGCCCAATTGATTTCAGCCTCTGCGGCATTGTCCACAGAACGAATTGAACGTGAACGCCAGAAAACGCGGGATCTCGAACGAACGATGCGAAGAAATGAAGCCAGTTCCATTCAAAATCAAGAGGAACGACGGGCGGACGAAGCCTCGGTGCAATCAAAATACCTTGCCGAATCCAATGCGACCCGCCGCCGCTCCAATCGATTGATTCAAAATGGAGCGGATGCTGTGGCCAACGAAAAAGAAAGTCAAACGCGATTGCGTTCAAACCGTGCGCGGGACTACGCTAAAAATGTTCCTGAACTCGAGGCGAAAAAGCGCACGTGGAGGACGTTATTCAAGGGACTCAATCGCGCCGCAGCAGAGACCCGCAGCATTTCAAGTGAACAGATTGCGGCTGCGTCAACCCGTTATCGTGAAATAGGCAGCGGTTCAAGCCAAAGAGCGAAGGAACGGTGGTACAATGTGAGGCGTCAAGCGAAAAAAGCCAGTCAGTCTTTGTCCAAGCGAGAGCGCGAATCTCAGAAGCGCGCGTACGACCGACGGGTAGAAGAGCAGGAGCGCCTTGACAACATGAAGCCACGATCTCCCGAGGATTATACCCTGCCGCTTGAGCATGCAGATGTTTTGCAAGGTGTGAGTGAAGAATCCTATGACATTCCAAATGGCTTGGTGATTGAGCGAACCGTTCGGAATGGGAACAAGGTCATTCGATACCGAAAGGTGGTGACCAAAACGGGTACCTATTACTTCAAAGCTGATCGTAGCATCACTTCGGTGACGTGGAAGCGTGAAACATCAATGGTCTTGGATTGATCATGGCACGCCGTGTTTCAAGGCATCAGTTTTGGACTGCAATGACCATCACATTGGCTTTGCATGCGACCGTCCTAATTATTTTGGCATTTCAGCCTGTTCAACATGGAAGGCCCGCTTCGACCGAATTCGTAGCGGTTGATTTTGTGAATGCTTCGGACTTCGAGCCTGCCAAAGAACAGTCCATGGAACAGATGATCCAATCCCGGCTCAATGAGCGTGTGGCCAACCTAACGGCCAATGAACAGTCAGAACGGGTTCAGGATCGCCTTTCAACGGCGAGTGCTCCTGATATTCAAAGTTTAACCGAATCGGTTGAAGCTGAGTTGCGTGCCATGGAGCAGGCTGAATTCGAACGTTTAGCAGCGGACAAAAAGGATTTTGGTCTTGAAGGAGTACCGGACGATGGAGCGAGTGATGCTGTTGAGACACTTACAGAGTGGGACAAACGCTACGACGGTCAGGTTACTGTATCATACGATTTAGGCGGAAGAATACACCGCAACCTGCCCATTCCCGGTTACAAATGCCGGGTGGCCGGCTCGGTGGCCATTGCGATAAAAGTAGCACCCGATGGCCGTGTGATCCAATCGAAAATTGAGTCGGTCGAATTGGGTTCTGTCGCGAACCAAGGAGGAGTTCAATCCGATGCCAGTGGGTGCATTGCACGCGCTGCGCTGGAGAGTGCTGCGGCTTCCATTTTTATTGCCGTGGCCAACCAGCCATCTTCGGGCGTCATCAATTATCGCTTTCTTGCTCAGGACTGAAGGTTGAAAAGTTGCGGCACAGCGTCTGATACTGCAAGTGCATTGAGTAACTTGGTTGTCCGTAATTGATCCTATATCTCGTGGCATATACATCTGAAACCCCCTTGCGATTGGGCATTCTTCGGGAAGGCAAAACACCTCCTGATCAACGTGTGCCGTTGACTCCAGACCAATGTGTGCTCCTTCAGGAGCGTTTTCCAGAATTGGATATAGCCGTTCAGCCCAGTCCCGTTCGAAGAATTCGAGATGCGGAATATGCGTCCGTAGGGCTGAAGATTCAGGAAGACTTGAGTGATCGCGACGTGCTCATTGGAGTGAAAGAGGTGAATGCCGAAGAATTGATCGCGGACAAGACGTATCTGTTTTTCAGCCATACGCACAAACTGCAGCCCTACAATGCAAATCTGTTAGCAGAGATATTGAAGAAGCGCATCCGCCTCATTGACTATGAATTGCTCAAGCGACCGAGCGGCCGTCGAATCATTGGATTTGGACGGTGGGCAGGGCTGGTTGGAGCGTACAACGGTATTCGAGCTTGGGGCGAGCGTACAGGTAGTTTTGCCATTCCCCGGGCCATCGATTGCCTGGATTTGAAAGACATGCTTTCCACTGCGAAAGGAGTAGAGCTTCCAAATGACCTGCGAATTGTTTTGACGGGACACGGCCGGGTAGGACAAGGAGCCAAGGAAGTGTTGGACAAGATGAACATTCGGTCCGTGCACCCCGATGACTTTTTGCGCATGGAATTCCCCGAGCCGGTCTATACCCACTTGGATGTGGGCGATTACAATCGCCGTAAGGATGGCGCTGCGTTCGATATGGCTGAATTTATTGCGGAGCCGATGCTGTTCGAAAGCACGTTTATGCCCTTTGCACAGCGAGGCGATCTATTCATTGCTGGCCATTTTTGGGCGGAAGGATCACCGTTTTTGTTCACGCGGAAGGACATGCGGCACGATGATTGGAACCTCCAAGTTGTCGCGGATATTTCCTGCGATATCGATGGCCCTGTGGCCTGCACAGTTCGCCCTTCTTCCATAGCCGACCCCCTATACGGGTATCATCCGGGAAAGGAAGAAGAATGTGGTATCTCGGATACAGACGGTATCACGGTCATGGCGGTGGATAATCTTCCCTGTGAACTTCCACGGGATGCATCCGATGGATTCGGTCAAGAATTAATGGAACACGTGGTCCCATTGCTCGTACTCGGCGATGCGGATGGCATTCTCTATGGCGCATCTGAAACCACCTTGGAAGGAGAACTCAATGAGCCGTTCCTGTATCTCGCTGATTACGCCGAACAGGGCGAGTGATCCGGCCAAAAGGCGCCTTGGAGGGTGTGCATGATTCAATCTTCTTCTCGCGCCCAAATCCAGCAATCGCCTGCGCTCAGCAGTCCTCGCCAAAGGCTGCAAGTAGCAATAGGATGTCATTGACATTTGTAGCACCGTCGCCATCGATATCTGCAATGCAATCGGAGGTGCACCCGAAGTCGCTGAGAAGAATTAAAACATCTGAAACCTCAATGGTGTTATTGCCATTCAAATCAGCTGGACAAGTGATTGCATCGCAATCGGGCTCTCCATCGCCATCTGTGTCCAGGATGCACTCGCCGGCGCAGTTGTAACCTTCCTCAGCATAGAAACACGTACCGTCATCGTCGGTGGCAGCTGCATCGTAGTTGCAAGCGGATGCATCGGTGCAACCATCCATGGCAACAACATCCAGACACAAATTCTCGATGATCCAGTCGACCACATAGTTCACTTCGGAGGAAGCACCGTAGCCGTTGTATAAAGCAACACTCCAATCTCCGGATCCGCTCAAGTTGGCTTCGGATATATCGACCGTTGCGGTATAGAAGCCAGCTGCCGCAGTTTGCCATCCAGCGGGCCAAACGACTTGATAATTTCCAATGCTCGGACATCCATCGGGGGAGCCATTGTATCCCCCAAACGAGATGCACTCGCCTGAAGGAGGGGTAATGGCCATGGCCAGATCAGCGGGCCAACTTCCCGAGCTGCTGGCGTTGTCAAACTCCAATTCGATTGAGATAGTTGTCAACGGAGCCAGAGCGGTTGCGGATTGCGTCAGCGGCTCGCCCGTTTCGTTCCCGGTGAGGCTCGCCAATTGATTTCCTGTGAGCTGACATGAGCAGGGTTCCTGGAAAATACAGCTCCCATCATCAATGCTGGCATTGGCATCATAATTACAAGCGGTTTCATCCGTGCAACCGCAATTGAGGCACGATTCAAAGCATCCGCTAGCAAATGAAATGGCATTTGCATTATTGCCGTCCATTTCATCGGTTTGACCAACGAGGCTGACCGAAACACTCAATGTGTGTTCGCCGGCTTCAACCGCCAGACAAAGGTCATTGGCATTGCACAGGTCCACGACAGTCATCGCACCGGGTGCCAATGATCCCGACCAGTTAACGGTTTCCGTGTTC